>Ga0307945_1003636_pt1 | contig 12459 bp, 13 predicted proteins | sample OrgLakmetagen228_FD_201818 | JGI IMG/M metagenome (GOLD analysis project Ga0307945, IMG submission 201818) | Saline water microbial communities from Organic Lake, Antarctica - #228 | ecosystem: Environmental > Aquatic > Non-marine Saline and Alkaline > Saline | place: Antarctica: Organic Lake...
GACGCTGAAATTGCAGGTCTACTACACAGGTATAAACTCCGAAATGGTTAGAATGGTTACAATGGGGAGTGACCTTCAGCCAGGTTGTTTGGCTGATCGGCTGCTGACTGGTCTTGGCCAGCCATAAATGAATCTAAAGGCTCAGAAAGAAAAAGAAAACATCTAGTGTTCTGCTGAGAAAGGAAATAATAAACAAGTTGGTTGTTGACCTGTTGCAGCAAAAAGGGTTGGGCTGCTGAAAAGTCCTCAAAAAGAAGTAATTAAAAAGAATTTTTCATCAGATCACAAACCCGATGGTCTTAGCAAAATAAAAGAGCATGCACCTCGTTCTGAAAATTTCATCTTCACCAGGACAATGGTCACATACGCAAGAACCATCTTCAAGCCACGCTGCTGCCTCAAGTTTCAAGGTATGCGCACGCGGAGTCTACGTACTACATATACATATGCATTGCTTGCGCATAACATGTTTGGACAGATCAAGATGAAGATACCGTGGTACGATAGGCACCCAATGTATCAAAAACATGTATGTGCAACTACTATCTACTTTAAGGCAATTCATCTGTGAAGTTCCATAATTTGCCTGGAAGCTCATTTCGTCGAGAGCTCAGCCTGCCCGGCTGTGCAACCCTCAACTTTAAGAATGTCGTTCAAATGCGTAGCTCTTACTTATTCAAACAAAAAAGAATGAAGAGCTGAGGTGCAGTATCCAGTAACCGCATCTGCGAGATAGGTCATCGCCCTTCAACTAGCAGCTGGTGTTTGTCGCACTAAACCCCTTTAGGCGAGGCGTAACCCGTAACTCACAACGGGTTGAGAGATGAAATTTTGGTTTCCGCGCGACGCTTTAAATTCACATGGCCGCGGCATTCTAAGTGCCGCCCGTCAGCGACAGCGATAATAAATACAAAACAAAAGAAAATACATTTGACACAGCAGGATGGGAGCTGGATGCAGTTGTTGCAATGCCGAACCAGAGGTGGGTGTTCCAAACGCCACCTGCCCCCGTTCTCAGTCCACCAGCGTTGCGAATACGCGCGGAATATGTATGCGGGATCAGGGTGCAAATTGTGTCCCCAAACGGATAGGGATAGGCACGTACTACTTGCACAACGAGCATTGTAGCGCTAGCGTGACACGCACCTCCAGCTGGCCCGCAGCGTCAAGTAACATGATAGCTTTGTGAGCGTAGACTTGAATATCCATCCACCAAAAGCTCGAAAGCTCGCTCGGGGTCCGGCACGCGGGACTCGGTGCAAGTTTGTAACTTCATTCTGCGTTGTGTGGCGCCAGCTGGCCCGCAGCGCCAAGAAACACAGCAGCTTTGTGCCGCATAGACTTGAATATCCATCCACCAAAAGCTCGGAAATCCGCTCGGGCTGGTTTCCGGGCCCGGTACCGGACACAGGTGCATCGCATGTTTAAACACCAAAACCCCGTCGACCACGTCCATTCTGTACGTACAATCGCAGTTTAACCCGGATGGACAGCCAAAGCCCCTGCAAACGAAGGAGCAGGTGCGAATGACCTGCAATTTGGAGGACATGTGGCAGAAACAAGGCCATGTCCTAAGGGAGCCATGTCCTATAAGGGAGCCATGTCCCGACACACACAAACACACACACACGCACACACACACACACACACACACATACACACACACACACACACACACTACACACACACATACGTACACACACACATACGTACACACACACACACACACACACACACACACACACACACACACACACACACACACACACACACACATACGTACACACAACACACACACACACACACACACACACATACACACACCTCTGGAGTTGGGGGATCCCCCAACCCTTCAACAATGTTCAAGCTGCTACCGAAGGAACAACAAGTCAGCACTTTCTTCTCCTTCTGCACCTGCAGATGAAGCAAGACGGCACAGATCTGCGCAAGGCTGCGGAAAACTGTGATTTGGATGGCATGGGCATCTTGCTTGAAAGGTCTGTGGAGTGGTGAAAATGAAGTGATGGGCGAGTATATATCTACATATGGGCGATCTACATTAATGTATGTAGTACGTCTGCCTGTGCCCGCAGTGCACTTTGCAGCAAATACAATAATTGTTGTGCTCAGAATTAAAATAGTAAACAATGCATTACCATTTGCAGCATTATGGTATGCGGCATTATGGTGCAGGTATCGTATGGTGCAAGTACCGTACGGTGCCGAATGGTATGCCATGGACTACGACAATAGCAATGAATGAATAATCCACCATGCTTTCTCTCTGCTGCTGCAGAATGCTGAAGAAGCATATCTGCAGTGGCGCTACCAAGAAGGAGGTGTCCGAGGCTGACGTTGGTGAGTCAAGGCTTGGTGACTTGATTGGTTGTCTAATTGTGCATGATCAGGCAATTGACAATAATAGTTGCACAGGGCAGGGCTCACAAGGGCAATGGTTTCTGATAAATCTGGTGTCTGTGAATTTTAAAGTTGCAACTTGCAAGGTTGCACACATTTGTTTACTGCTAAGCCCAGGACCGTCATCAAATGACTGACGGGCAAGAATAGGAATGAAAAAGCAACTGTTACAATCGCCATTCACCCTGAAACCCCTTGCAGGCAAGACAGCCCTGCACTACAGCGCTCTAGCCAACCATTTGAGGGGCGCTGTTAAGCTCGTACTGTACGGTGCAAGCTTGGATTCACGTGATGCCCAGGGTCGCACGCCGCTGCACTTGCAGATGGAGCAGGGCAGACGCAAGGTGTGTTTAAGCATTCTAGTAAAATGTTCTCTTCCTGACAATCCCTTTTCCTCAATTAATGGAATACTGCTCTTGTTAAAAAGTCTTTTTGTCTCCTTTTTTCTTTTCTCATGTCGTTGAGGGATGCATGCATTGTCCCTGCACCTGCCACAAAAGTCAGGTTGCATGTTGTTAAAGAAGCAGGGCATGCACACAGCGTGCAGGCAAGAGAAAGCCAGCTCGCAGGTTGCAAGAACAAGGAAACAGGAGGAGCCACCATTCTGATTGAGACATGATTACTGAGGTTTAAGGTCACATGTTTCGCATTCCTGATGCGGGGGTGTTTCACATCAAACAAAGTGTGGGAAGAAAGTTTTTGGTCACTTGTGCAACCTGATACATGTTTCGCATGACCAATGGGGGGGTGTTTTACGCCTAACAAAGTGCGGGAAGAAGGTAGTTTACATATGTAATCTGACGTGCTTATGACTTTCTGGTGCACTAATTGCAGGTGTCTCATTTTTTGATGAAGCGAGGTGCCAATATTAATGCACAAGGTATGAATTGCATGCATTCCTGCTTTTAGCCACTGCCTTGATTTGCTGCGCTTTCAAACATGTCATCGCCATTATGTATGTGTGTGTATGTGTGTGTATGTGTGTGTGTGGGTGTGGGTGTGGGTGTGGGTGTGGGTGTGGGTGTGGGTGTGGGTGTGTGTGTGTGTGTGCTGGCAATTTTGCTTATGCAAACAAAAGGTGCCAATTTGAGCTGGAAAATTATGGTATACCCAATTGTGGTCTAGACCATGGCTTCTGGAGTTTTTATAAAGTACTAACTGAATAGATAGAAGGGGAATTTAGGGAGAAGTATTGTTTTGCAATTTGTGCAGAAAATTGAAAGAAAAGGCATTAACCTGGTCCATCCATCCATACATACTACAGCCATTGTGTGGAGGCACATAACATGAGCACCATTTTTGCAGCTGCACAGAATGCACTGGCCTCATTACTGAGATGGGCATAGCTCTTTGTTCGGATTTACCAGGGCCGTATATATACGCCGTATATGACCGTATATTTGGTGATGTCCCTGCCAATAATACCGTATATACACCGCATATCTGTGGTTATGGCCAACCTACTCTTTGTACTTGCAGACAACAGTGGCACTACACCTCTCCTGACTGCCATTCTCAATGGTGCAAAGGCAGCAACTGAGCTGACTTTGGAGATCAGGTACCTCACACGCCTCTTCCCTGGTCACTCTTCTTTTGATCTGCCACTTTCCACCAGTTTGCTGCAAAGAAACAGCGTACTTCTGAACTTCGCCTGCGTTGTTGTTGAGATTCTGCTATCTTGGCTTGGCAGTGAGAACCTTTTTATCCAGTTCAATCGCACCACAACTGTTGCAAATTCACTCTGCGATTTTGTTACGCTCATGTCTCAAATGTCAGCGTGTGTGCGCTTGCATGGCCAACCTAACTTGTTCTGTAAGGAGTCACCTAACCAGGAAGCTTAATGTTTTAATACTTGCTGTGTCCCCCCAACCTTGTAGTTTGTCAAGGGCACAATCAAGGGCAGGAGGGGAGCTGGACCAGTTCCTGGTTTCCAAGGAGGGCGTCAGCTACACCCTCGCCCTTGCAAAGTATGTCTTGTCGACCAACTTGGGGAACTAGAGGGGCAATGGGTTCCTAGTGGACACCCTCATTGTTTAGCTGCGTTGCACTAGGATGTTTATTACAGTTTGCAATTGCATTCAAAGGGTGTGGCATTGAAATGCTTCTGCCAACTATGTGCTGTGTTCATTTTTCTCTTTTACTCATGAGTCAGGCTAAGGCTCCACTTCTCTTGTCGCTAGGATGTGAACTGTTCATTGCTGTGAACTGTTTATTTTATGCTCAATTTCCATGGAATGCAGGATGGGCTGGTGGTCAATCTTGGAAGAATTCCTGAACATGATGAAGGCGTCCACTGGCGCAACACCTGAGGTAAGAGTTTATGCAGCTACGTCAAGATCGATGTGCTTTCCACTTGTCATTGCGTGCAGGCATTTTCATATATTGAAGGGTTTGTAACAACGCCACTGTTGTCACGCCCAATCAGTGGCAGCAACAAATTGTGTGACTTGCAGTTAGCTGGTTGACGTACTGAGTCTTGGTACTTGGCAGTGATGGTGATTTGATCTGACACTGCAGACCGTTTACAATTCCACCAAAACAAAAATGTCAAGCATGTGGCCCCAAATTCCTGTGGGGTACAAGCAGGCACAAACAGAAACGAGTGTTCTCCCACACCTTTCACCTTTAGGATCTACCAAAAGCAAAGACCAGCCTCAACGTGCGCTCCAAGAACGGAGAAACATTGCTGGGCTGGATCTTGCGCCACACCCTCTCAGGCGGCCTGGGTGTCCCAGGTAGAGGAAGTTTGTCTTGGTTTATTGTGTGTCTTGATCTATTATGTCCCAGGTAGAGGACGTTTGTCTTAATCTATTATGTGCTCAATTTGCAATGCCTTTGTATCTGCTCAAAGATTGGCGGCGCAGTTGTTCATCAAACCTTTTGCATTTTTTCCTGAGTCTCTTGTGTACAACCTGGTTTGCTGAAGATGTGCTTCTGATCGATTTCTTCTCTCCTCAATCGCATGCGTATTTCTGCAACGCAACCTGAACCTGCACAATTATTCCTGTTTTAATGTGAGCACAACAACGCCTTCCTTGATGTTGGAACGTGCTCATCTGAAATGGCTATTTTTCAGGCAGGCAACAAGAAATAACTGTTTTACAGGTAGGTAAGCAGAAATAACTGTTTTTTAAAAAGGCAACAAACCGTGATCTTTCAGAGAGGCGAAACCATAGTTATTGCTTTGAAGAGCTGTTCCATGTATGCACCTGCTGGCCTTCCGACAGTCAGCTCCTGCATGCCTCTCCTTTTGCAGTGGCCCCTGCTCTGGCCTTGGGGGTTGTCTGCTATCGTTCCTTCATTCAGTGAGGAAGTCCTCACCTCTGCCTTCTCTTTACACTTGCAGAGGCTGTGCCCCTTGTCCAAAGACTGCTGGCCTTGGGGGTTGTCTGCTATCGTTACTTCATTCAGTGAGGAAATCGTCACCTCTGCCTTCTCTTTACACTTGCAGAGGCTGTACCCCTTGTCCAAAGACTACTGGCCTTGGGGGCTGTCTGCTATCGTTCTTTCATTCAGTGAGGAAATCCTCACCTCTGCCTTCTCTTTACACTTGCAGAGGCTGTGCCCCTTGTCCAAAGACTGCTGGCTTTGGGGGTGTCTGCCAACACTCCTTCGTTCAGTGAGAGCGTCCCACCTCTTGCATTTGCGGCCGCTATTGGTGACGGGGAGCTGTTTGATATGATCAAAACGGTAGGTTTGCTTATCTGTGATTGTGCTGAAGTCAAAAGCGCCTGACCGGATTTCTGTACAGGAACCCCCTTCTCCATTTGCCAGCTCGTAATCACTATTTGCACTTTTATTTGTAACAGCCCAGCACCTCATCAGCATATTCCACGTCTTGAAATCCTGCATAATGTACTTTGCCTTTTGCCTTTTGCTTCTGTGCTCTTGCATCCTGCTGCATTTTCCTTTTCCTGTCCAGATTATAAATTTCCCCTGCTTCAGCCATGTATTTCTGGGAATTGAGTAGAGAACCAAACACCGTTCACCTTCTCTAGGCTGCTGGACCCACCTCCCTGACCGCCACAGACGGCCTGAAGCGCACGATCCTCCATTACGCCAGTGCAAAGGTCTGTGCTAGCAAGGCACTCAGATACTTTTATATCCGCAGGCTTGTGTTGCCTGAACTGCCTAGACCCACTGGTTTTAACTGGAAAGACACTTGTGCTATACTAGAAAAAATAACTGGAATGGTTTTGGTAATAAAGATGCAGATGGAATTGGATTTGCTTTTACACAAATGTGACGGTTGCTGGTTGCTATCCCATCCCATTTATGGGATAGGTGTACCTTTTACAGATTGGAAAGCTCCAGATGGAATTGAATTTGCTTGTAAGGCGTAACCTTTGCTTAGCTGCTTTTTTGCTGATGTTTGGCATGATTTGTAAGATCAAGTGACCTTTTTGGATATGGATATCTCTGGGGAAGACAATATGGTGCCTGTGCCTCTGATTTAGTTCAAGCTTAGCCATCAGCATGACTCACATTGTGTTGCCATGTCACTTTGTATCATTATATATCAGATGCCATCACACAAACAAACACACGCATACACATACAAAATGTTTAAACTGACAGGGTCATCTAGATCTGGTTCAGCAGCTCTGCAATGAGCTGCGCGTGAATGCCATGGACACTTACAAAAATACACCTTTGTGAGTGCGGCATTAATGTGTGTAGATTGTGTGTTTTTTGTTTCAAAGCAGTAAGCATGTGTACAGACTTTAATCCTGGAATATGATTACCCATGCTTGTGCATTTATTTTCAAGTGCAACGACCAGTATGAAATATAATGCCGTAAAATTTTAAATTTGTGCATGTTTGGCGAATGATCTGCTCAGTCTTTCATTCCCTTGCTCGAGCTATTTGGCACATGATAGATTTGCCTTCCTTTGTGAAGGGGCCTAATTTCAAATAAAACAAGAATGTCACATCACTTTGTGATACTTGCAGGCACCTTGCTGCTTTGAATGGACATGCCAAGGTGAGGCGGCTGATGTGGTTGAGTTTTGATTGGTGGGGCTTGTTCCACAAATTATTCCCTCCACGAATGCATCTATCCATTCAGCTTCCTCCTTTCAGCCACCTTCTGCATCTTTAAATCTACAAACACCATAGCCAATATATTCACCATAGATCATAACCAGAAAAATTTCCCTCCACGAATGCATCTATCCATTCAGCTTCCTCCTTTCAGCCAACTTCTGCATCTTTAAATCTACAAACACCTTAGCCAATATATTCACCATAGATCATAACCAGAAGGCTCAATTCAAACACCTAACAGCTTGTAGGTGTCACTTATCAATGTTTTGCAAACACAATCATTACTGCATCCAGATATGTGATCCATATGTGAACAATTGCCACTCTGCCTTTTTTTACATATAAGGAGTCTGACTCATACCTCAAATATTATGTGTGCAAGCCAGTGAACAGGTGCTGGACTTGAGTATAAACTAGTGCCTCATTGCATTGCTAGTGCATTGCATTAGTTAGTTAGTGCATTGCGTCAGTTAGTGCATTGCATTACTAGTGCATTGCCTCATTGCATTACTAGTGCATCATTGCATAAACTAGTGCCTCATTGCATTGTCATCATGATGCCTGGTGTACAATTGGCAGTTTTTTCTTCTTGTTTATTCTGTTTCTCTCTTCGTCTTGACAATGGTGCATATAATGATCGTGCCTACTCTCTATGGACAGGATGATCATGTCTTCTCTCCATACATACAGCTATAATCATGTCTACCCTCTCTATCGTCTTGAGAATGATGTTTGCAACAATCATGTCATCCAACTTGCAGTGTGTGAAAGAGCTGATCAGCTCTGCCTCGTCATCCGTCACAGATGATGGCAAGATGCCAGGATTTACGCCCGTGGAAAGGGTGAGTGTGGAAAGGGTAAATGTGGAAAGGGTGAGTGTGGAAAGGGTGAGTGTGGAAAGGGTGAGTGTGGAAAGGGTGAGTGTGGGATCTTGCGCAGCAGTGATGACTGCCAACTCTACAGGGGCATCACAATATCTGCCATGTATGCAAGTGAATATGTGTTTGGCATATTACATAGAGCTCCCTATTACGAGATTGAAACAGTTGATAAATAAAAAGGGAGCAAGAGAGGCAGGCTGGAAGAAGTAAAAGAAAGTACGGGGGGCAACCAGGTTGATAAGAAGTTGGCCATGGCCGTATATATACATAGGGTTGGCCATAACCATATATATATATATACAAGGTGTATATACGGTATTTTTGGCAGGGAATTCACCAAATATACAGTTATATACAATGTATATGCACGGTTCTGGCCAACCCTATATGTATACGGAGTATATGCGGTTCTGGGCAACCCTACAAATGATGCATCATCAGCATAGGCAACATATCAGCCGTGGGGGCGTGCCCCATAAGAGAAAGTTTGCTGGCAAGACACCTGCTGCAAGGGCAACTTGCAGTTGTAGCTAGCTAACCAAAGCAAAACTTCACAAGACAAACCACCCTTAACTATAGTGATGTAGTAATGAGGGTGCCTGAAGCGCCTGGGCAAACTCTCATGCTTCAGAAACTCATGCAATAGCTTATATTCACATCCTCAAAAGCTCATATTTCTTATCAGGATGCTTTAAAAAGGCTGTTTGGGGGCACAAAGGTGACGATAAGGTTGGTAAACAAGAAGAGTCATCAGACCGACAGGTATGCATGACAAAATTGACATCAAACTCTTCAAAAAAATGAAATGGTTACGGAGAGGGCCAATAAGGAGAAGCTAGAGGGTTGCTGACTATAACGTGTAGAACATTTTCTTTATGTATAACTAGTGGGAGGTGGCAATGAAACGGATGGCAACTTCCGTGAATATATATATACCTTGTGCGTAAAAGTCGGTAGAGCAGTAGTATTTTTGCAAAATTTGTTGTAGAGACGCCGGTTTGCCATCCAGCGCTGTGAGCCATCCCTATGTCCTGCGTCCCTTGTTCAAAACGACAGCTTGGATTTGTGGCTATTTGATGACAAGCGTGATCAGCCGTTGAAATCATTAACTCCTTGCAGGTTCTTTTGGCAACAAACAAGGATGGCCTGGCCCCGTTGCACCTGGCTCTCCAAGCTGGACCGCTCCCTCAAGCACAGGTGGGATTATGGAAGCAAAGTATCCATACCAGCGTCAATGTGTTAGAGAAGTAGACTCGACTCAGTACCAGAAGGAGAAAAGAGAGACACAATGCAAAGAGACTGGAGTGCCAGAATCAAACACGCAAAAAAGTGTTATGATTAAAGAGGCGTACTAACTTCCATCCTTTGCCCTGCATTGCTCCAGCTGGGCGCATTAGAATCCCTGGACCAAGTTTCGCCTGAGCACCTGCTCAAGAATGCGTACGTGCCAGTGCCTGGTCAGAAGAGCTCCCAGGGCCCTCAAGGCCCCATTCCTGTCATCAAAGGCAAGTCATTTACATGTACTTTGCTAAGCCGCTTCATGTGACATGCACCCTCTTGATTCAGGTACCGACATTCGTTTCTAGTTTTACTGGCATTCATCACTTGCGTAAAGGGTCGGCAAGATCAATGCTCATGCAACGTTCATTGCCGTATACTTGAGATCCCCTTGCCAGAAATACTGTATGCACACCATATATGCAGCAGGTGTATAATTCTGGCCTACCCCCCTCGTGAACCCTCGCACACACCCTTGCATTCACCAGTTGTGTTGCATTCATTTCTCGTGCTGCATTCATTTCCCGTGCTGACTTGCGTGCACTCTTTTTACGTTCACCAGTTTTGTGTTGACTGGCATTTATTTCTCGTTTTAACTTGTGTGCACTCTTCGCAAAAATCCACGCAGACACCCTCCTGACTCTGGCTATCTCTTCTCGTGCTGACTTGTGTGCATTCACCTTTTTGCATTCACCCCACGCAGACACCCTCCTGACTCTGGCTATCTCTTCTCGTGCTGACTTGTGTGCGTTCACCTTTTTGCATTCACCCCACGCAGACACCCTCCTGACTCTGGCTGTGACCTCCCACCAGCACGCGGTGAGTGGCAGCGTGTTGCTCAGGAGTATCACAGAGCTACGTGTTAGCACATACACACACACACACACACACACACACACACTGGAGATATGTCACAGAGCTACGTGTTAGCTGGAGTTCTGTCACAGAGCTACGTGTTAGCTGGAGTTCTGTCACAGAGCTACGTGTTAGCTGGAGTTCTGTCACAGAGCTACGTGTTAGCTGGAGTTGTCACAGAGCTACGTGTTAGCTGGAGTTCTGTCACAGAGATACGTGTTAGCTGGAGTTCTGTCACAGAGATACGTGTTAGCTGGAGTTCTGTCACAGAGATACATGTTAGCTGGAGTTCTGTCACAGAGCTACGTGTTAGCTGGAGTTCTGTCACAGAGCTACGTGTTAGCTGGAGTTCTGTCAAAGAGCTACGTGTTAGCTGGAGTTCTGTCACAGAGCTACGTGTTAGCTGGAGGTTTTTCAATTGCACACCTTCTGACAAATGTGCTCTCTTTGCACACCCACAGTTTTATTTTGTCTGCAATGCGAGATGCACTGGGCACAGGAACAAAATGTTTCCTCTGCATGTCCACAGTTCGTCTCTGTGTGTGCTTTGTTCTCTTGAACAGGTCGTGAAGGCCCTCCTGAAATATGGTGTGGATGTAAACGAGATGACATCAACCCGTGAAACAGCCCTTGTTCGTTGCTTAGCATCTGTGACAAACGAGACAGCACAAATGGACGCAAGCATCCTGAAGTGAGTGCGTCCTGAGTGTGTGTGTATATGTGTGCTCAGTGATATGTCTGCAATGTATACATGTATACATCCTGCTATTCACCCTCTTTGACACAACTGAGGTTGCTGATGCTCATGCATTTGCATCCCTGCTTAAGAATATATGAAGGTGCGCTTCTGAATAGCGTGTGTGGCAACCAGTGTTGTACACCTGACGCTTGACGGCGTCAATGATAAATGACGCTGACGGCGTTATTTAAATTGACGGTGAAAATAGAAAATCACGCCGTCAATCGTCAGAGTTTAGTGACATTAATGCCGTTATTTACGATCGTTATTTACGGTGCCATTTTTGAATGACGCTGTATGTGCACAACATTGGTGGCAACAGGCAATGCCTTTGTGTCTACTTCAAAACCCGGGCTGGGCTTGGCTGGTGCTTAGAATGGACGGCTGATCAAATTATTCTCAAGTGCACTTGGGAGCATTAGGCATTGTAGCAAAGACTATTAAAAATTTTAACTATTTCAGTAAACCGACCAGAAAGACTGCCGTGTATTGCTGCAACACACTAAAAAATGGTCGTATTGGTTCTGCTCTTGCTTGATATTGTACAGTAAACAAAGTTCCGTTGAGAGTGAGAGGTGTCGACAGCTGCCTGGAATTGCAGCCCGGCTATAAGTTGGTCGTGCAAGTTGATTGTGCTTTGCGGTGCAATTTAGCATGATTTTGCATTAATAAAATCTTGGTTGCCTCCAACGTGTTTGGCATTTAAAAGTGTGGCACACTGAAATGTGTACATTTTGATATCAAAACTAAGTCCGGAATCAGGCAATTTACTCTAGGGTGACCATCTGCAAGAGCAGCACAACTTTGACAGACCCGAGCTTTGCCCTTCCCTGTTTTCCAGGCTGCTGCTGGATGCTGGAGTAAGCATTGACGTCGAGCCAGGCAATGAGGCCAATCACCCGCTGCTGGCCATCTGCAAAAACGACTGCAACAACTTTGCTCAGCTAGCCCTGGCTTTTTTGGCAGAGAAGACAAAGGGTGGCAAATTGGATTGGCTGATCAAAGACCCTCAAAACGGTGTGTGGTACTGCAGCCCAATTGCCATGTCTCGGCGCCACTGCGTGTTTATTTGCGCCACTGTGTGTTTGCGCCACTGTGTGTTCGCGCCACTGTGTGTTCGCGCCACTGTGTATTTGCGCCACTGTGTGTTTGCGCCACTGTGTGTTTGCGCCACTGTGTGTTTGCGCCACTGTGTGTTTGCGCCACTGTGTGTTTGCGCCACTGTGTGTTTGCGCCACTGT
>Ga0307945_1003641_pt1:0-2500 | contig 12444 bp, 15 predicted proteins | sample OrgLakmetagen228_FD_201818 | JGI IMG/M metagenome (GOLD analysis project Ga0307945, IMG submission 201818) | Saline water microbial communities from Organic Lake, Antarctica - #228 | ecosystem: Environmental > Aquatic > Non-marine Saline and Alkaline > Saline | place: Antarctica: Organic...
CCCTCCCCATGCTGCAGCCCCGCATCCCCACGCCTCTTCACACCGCGGCCGTAGCCATGCAGCAGCCCTGCTGTCTCTCCCCCTTCATCCATCGCACCCGCGCCCTCACCCGCGCTTGCCGTTGCCACGCTGCCCTTCTGCGGACTCAGCTGCAGCGCCACATCGATCGCAGACACCTGCAAAGGAGGAGGTGGCAGTGCCATGGTAGCGACACACGTGTTTAGCGTGGGCCTGCTCATGTGTGAACATCATAATTGCGGCGCCACGTTCATGGCTGATACCACAAGTGGGTGACAGTGCCGCAGCAGCAGGCTTGTATGTGTGTGTGCATTTGTATGCGTGTGTTTGGGCAATTGTGTGTTTGGGCAATTGTCATGAAAGACACCTGTGTGGGTGACAGCGCCACAGCAGGCTTGTATGCGTGTGCATTTACGCGTGTGTCTGTGTGTGTGTGTGTGTGTGTGTGTCGCGGGATATTCAGGAATGTGCAGCTCAGCTGCGGTTCCACGTCAGCAACTGTGCACACTATATGCATCGCCTTAACTCTTCATAAGAGAATAATCGTGTATGACATCCGCCGATACAAAGTCCAACAACAATGCGCAACAGGTCGACGTGACACACCCAGCTCCACCCCCGCACGCGCACGCACACACACACACAAACACACACACACATACAGACACACACACATCAACACACAAACACACACACGAAACTAACTCACCCCATCCATGTCTACCTCAGGGGCCTCATAATGCTCGCGGATTGAAGGGGAAGGAGACGTCAGTGGTGACTGCGCACATGTTGTGTGTGTGTGTGTGTGTGTGTGTGTGTGTGTATGTTGGGTGTATGAGCGTGGGAATGTGTAAATCGTGCATTTGTGTATGCACATGTGTGTGTTTGTGTATGCATGTGCGTATGTGTGCATGCTTACGTGGGCGTACAGATTGGGTGCTGTGCCCACAATTGATGCAAGCATAGGATCAGCCAGCACTTATCACTTATACTCTCATACTGCACTGTTTGTAAATGTACGTTGTTTGGAACTGACCCTGCTCGTACACCACACATCACACATCACACATCACACATCACACATCACACATCACTCACGCCTGGAAAGGGCTGCTGAAAGCTTTATGGCCGGTTACCCTTTGTAAACCCTTTGTAAACCCTTTTATGACAAAGGGGCAAGCCACAAACAGAACCACCTACCGGTCACGTGCAGTTACATTAACTCCTACACACACAGCCTGCTTGCACCCACACCGATGCGCATGCACTTCTACACTGTCAGCTTGCACCCACACCGATGTGCATGCACTTCTACACTGTTAGCTTGCACCCACACGCGTTTTTGCATGCACTCTTACACATACACAATCAGCTGACACCCACACGTTTGCTTGCACTCTTACCAGAGATGGGTTATACGGGCATTTGAGACGTTCAATACGGTAAAATACGCGTTAAATACGATACGGCATGCTATACAAATACGCCGTATGACTAGGGTTGGCCAGAACCGTATATGCACACCGTATATGACCGTAAATAAGGTATTATCCCTGCTAAAATCACCGTATATACACCGTATATGCGTGCGTATTGTATGTATGGTTTTGGCCAACCCTACGTATGATCCATCCCTAACTCTCTCTCTCTCACACACACACACACACACACACACACACACACACACACACACACACACACACACACACACACGCACACATTCGGTTGACACCCACACACGTTGCATATGCACTCTAAACACACAGAGCCTGCATGCGGTCATATAAAAAGGTGCTGCTGCTCAGGCGCCATAATTGAATGCAGATCGACACATGCATACAGTTTTTTGAGACAAGAATTTTCACAGCACTCTCAAGGAATGTGCCACTACTAAAATTGAATGCCAACAAATGAACATGACCTTAAAAATACATCCTAGTATAATACCACCAATACCAATTATCGCACGCATACACACTTTGGCATGAGACACTTTGACGTAAGACACACACAAACGCACACACACACACACACACACACACACACACACACACACACACACACACACACACACACACACACACACACACACACACACAAACACACACACACACACACACAAACACACACACACACACACACACCAACACAGGATACTTCAGCTTCACCAATTGACATACTTTCATTCCTCTAAAAAGTCCTTTGCCATGATTAGATGCGGGTGCGCTCTCAAGCTCCACCACCAAGCACAAGCAAGACACAAAGCCTTCAATCCCTCACAAATGAATGTGAGCTCCACCACCAAACGCAAGCATGACACAAAGCCTTCAATCCCTCACAAATGAATTTGAGCTCTACCACCAAACGCAAGCATGCGCCCAAGCCTTCAATCCCTCAGAAATGAATTTGAGCTCCACCACCAAACGCAAGCAAGACACAAAGCCTTCAATCCCTCAGAAATGAATCCATCAGAAATGAATCC
>Ga0307945_1003641_pt1:7500-12444 | contig 12444 bp, 15 predicted proteins | sample OrgLakmetagen228_FD_201818 | JGI IMG/M metagenome (GOLD analysis project Ga0307945, IMG submission 201818) | Saline water microbial communities from Organic Lake, Antarctica - #228 | ecosystem: Environmental > Aquatic > Non-marine Saline and Alkaline > Saline | place: Antarctica...
CCAGGCACGTTTGCACCAGGCACGTTTGCACAAGGCACGTTTGCACAAGGCACGTTTGCACGCACACTCAGTAGTGCCAACCAGATTGAGCGTGTTGGAGGCACACTGTATGGCCAGCGTCTTGTCTACATTCACAAAAAGGCACGTTCATACACATACACACACACTCAAATACACACACACACTCACACACAATACACACGCACGCACACACACACACACACACGCACACACACACGCACGCACGCACGCACGCACGCACGCACGCACGCACGCACACACACTCGAACACACATACACACACACACACACACACACACACACACACACACATACACACACACACGCATACAAACACACACACACACACTGACGTGCCTACCAGGTTGAACGCATTGAAGGCGGGCTTCATGGCGGACAGTTCGTACATCACACACCCCAAGGACCTGCAAACAAGCAAGGTGTCACGGCTTATATACATATTAGAAGCTTTGTACCGAATTTGCTAACCATACCCTGCTGACAAGGAGCTCAGAAACGTATTTGTACACAATGACAAGAGTAGCACACGTTGAGCTTATGTTGACAATGTAATAATGTAATTGCTACACAATGACAAGAGTACCACACGTAGTAACGTAATTGTACACAATGACAAGGGTACCGCACGTTGAACTTATGTTGACATTGTAATAATGTAATTGCTACACAATGACAAGAGTACCACACGTAGTAACGTATTTGTACACAATGACAAGAGTAGCACACGTTGAACTCATGTTGACAAGCCCTAGACTGAAAACCAAAATCTATAAGGATGTTGTGCCTGAACCCAACACCTGGTTGGTGGCTACACTGATACGTTTGCTGCGCACACGTCAGTCATCAATTTAATGGCTACACTCTATTTAGATAGTTGTGCACGCACCCAACACCTGTTTGGTGGCTGAACTGATACGTTTTTTGCGCACGCGCCAGTCATCGTTTTGATGGCTACACTCGATTTAGTTAGTTGTGCACGCGCCAGTCATCGTTTTGATGGCTACACTCGTTTTAGTTGATTGTGCACGCGCCAGTCATCGTTTTGGTGGCTGCACTCGATTTAGTTTGTTGTGCATGCACCCAACATCTGTTTGGTGGCTGCACTGATACGTTTGTTGCGCACGCGCCAGTCATCGTTTTGATGGCTACACTCGATCTAGTTTGTTGTGCACGCACCCAACATCTGTTTGGTGGCTGCACTGATACGTTTGTTGCGCACGCGCCAGTCATCGTTTTGATGGCTACACTCGATCTAGTTTGTTGTGCACGCACCCAACATCTATTTGGTGGCTACACTCGACTTAGTTAGTTGTGCACGCACCAGACATCCGTTTGGTGGCTGTAACCTTTCTGCGAGAGGAGCTCTGGGGACATGAAGTGGGGAGTGCCCACCTGCACGAGTGTTGGTGTGTGCGTATGTGTGTATGTGTGTGTGTTCAAGTGAGTGTGTGTTCGAGTGTGTACGTGTGTGTTTGAGTGAGCGTGTGTGTCTGTGTGTGTCTGTATGCGCGCGTGTGTGTGTGTGTGTATGTGGTATGTGTGTGTGTGTGTGCACACGCATGCAAGCGTTGTACGTTTTTGCTAGGTGTGCGTGGCGTGTGCATTCATGCCCACACAATCTTGGGACGTTACGCGATGAGTGCATCACACTTTTGTTGGGTAGAGTGCATTCAAGCGCACACAGCCTTGTGACCTAATGTGATGAGTGCATCACACTTTTGTTGGGTGGAGCGCATTCAAGCGCATACAGCCTTGTGACGTAATGTGATGAGTGCATCACACTTTTGTTGGGTGGAGAAAAGAGGGGAACTGGAAGGCAATGCTTGCCACCATGCTGAGAGGTAATGGACCAGACTTTCAATCAGCATACCTTAATCAGCAGACTGATAATAAATCGTGCATGCCATCAATTATTCTTTCACGCGCGTAAAGCTTAAACCTTTACTGCCCGCGTTTTATTTTAACCACAGAAACACACACACCAAAGAAAGTTTTGCTTCGCATCCATTGAGTATGAGTAGGGTTGGCCAGGACCGTATATACACACCGTATTTGGCTGTCTGTTTGGTGGTTCCCCTCTAGAATTACCATACATACACCGTATATTTAAGTTTCTGGCCAACCCTATGTATGAGTACGAGCATACTGTATGATCAAAAAACACACAAGGATGGAAGCTTGTGTCGATGCCGTATGAGAAGGGTTGGCCAGAACCGTACATACACACTGTATATGACCGTATGTATGGTGATTCCCCTGCCAAAATACCGTAAGTACACCGTAAATATGTATAGATGTATGGTTCTGGCCCACCCTACGTATGAGACAAGCAGCATCTACACAGCTTTATTCCTTGTGTATCCTCTAATCCTGCCTCAAAACCACGCACCAGGGACTGGTCGTGCTTGGCATCCATTGTGCATCCATGCCCATACAGCACTGTGCGTGTTACTCTTGAACCCTACCTCAAAACCACGCACCAGGGATTGGTCGTGCTTGGCATCCATTGTGCATTCATGCCCACACAGCACTGTGCGTGTTACTTCTGAACCTTATACCACAAAACCACGCACAAGGGATTGGTCGTGCTTGCCATCCATTGTGCATTCATGCCCACACAGCACTGTGCGTGTTACTCTTGAACCTTATACCACAAAACCACGCACCAGGGATTGGTCGTGCTTGGCATCCATTGTGCATTCATGCCCACACAGCACTGTGCGTGTTACTTCTGAATCTTATACCACAAAACCACGCACCAGGGATTGGTCGTGCTTGCCATCCGCATCATTTGTGTCTTTGACGCTAGCAAGGCCAAAGTCTCCTGGAAGAAAGGAAAGGAATACTAAAACTAATGATCAGAAAGAAGAAGAAGAAAAAAGAAAAGGAGCAACACAGGCAGCAGGGCCCGCTGCACACATTAATTATTAGTACACTCAAATCAGTACATTACTACATTCGCACACAAACACGCACACACACACACACACACACACACACACACACACAAACGAACACACACATGCACAAATAAACACGCATGCACACATAAACACGCACGCACACATGAACACGCACGCACGCCTTCCTTCACCCAGTCCCTCACCCAGCTGCACATGGCCCTCCTTGCACAGGAAAATGTTTCCGGTCTTGATGTCACGCTGCGCAAAAGGACAGGCAACACACTCAAAAGTCGATTGTTTTGTCATTCCTCTTGTAAGCAAAACGTTGTTGCCGGTCTTGATGTCACGCTGCGCAAAAGGACAGGCAACACACTCAAAAGTCGATTGCTTTGTCATTCCTCTTGTAAGCAAAACGTTGTTGCCGGTCTTGATGTCACGCTGCGCAAAAGGACAGGCAAAACACTCAAAAATCGATTGTTTTGTCATTCCTCATGTAAGCAAAACGTTGTTGCCGGTCTTGATGTCACGCTGCGCAAAAGGACAGGCAAAACAATCAAAAGTCGATGTTTTGTCATTCCTCTTGTAAGCAAAACGTTGTTGCCGGTCTTGATGTCACGCTGCGCAAAAGGACAGGCAAAACACTCAAAAGTCGATGTTTTGTCATTCCTCTTGTAAGCAAAACGTTGTTGCCGGTCTTGATGTCACGCTGCGCAGAAGGACCAAAAGCAAGATCAGTATTGGTTTTGTGCTCACCATCCTGTAATCCTGCTACTAACAGCCTGAGCAAAAATGTGTCCCTGTTTGTTCTGATACATGCTGCAAAACCAGAAAATATAAAGAAGGGTACTAAGTTTGTGCTCACGCACAAACGCACGAGGCCCTGCTCTGCACAAGCATGCACACATGCTACTATGAGCATGTGCAGGCATACATGCGCACACACGAAGCCTACTGCACATACACACATACACGCTCAAGCGGAACAGCTCTCTGGCAACAATGTGCACTAAAGGGGAGCACAAGGCTGCTTCCTTTTTGTGCAGGGCCATTTACGCATCCATTCACACAGGCTGCTTCCTTCTTGTGCAGGGCCACTTACGCATCCATTCACACAGGGCTGCCTCCTTATTGTGCACGACCACTTACGCATCCATTCACACACATCCGTGCATCCTTTGGGGATAGCAGGTTGTATTACTTTTCGGTGTGCCAAGGCCAGCGTAGTCCTCACGTGCTCAAGTCACACACACACACACAAACACACACACATATGCACGCACACACACTAATGCACACACACACTAATGCACACACGCAACACACACACAACACACACATATGCACGCACATACACACATGCACACAACCAACACAACACACAGGCACACACTTTCCACGCACACACGCACTAATGCACCACACCCACACATCATCATCATCGTCAGTGGCAGCATCTTACATGCAGCACGCTCTGTTGCTCCAAATAGTCCAGGGCCAGCAGCATCTGTGCCATCCATCGACGGAGCATGGGCTCCTCGTACGGCTTCTGCACGCATTCAAAGAATCAAACCAAACGTGACTACACCTGGTTGGTGCCGATTTCCAACCAGGCCAGTGGTATCTGTGCAAGCCATCGTTAAGCATGGATCCTTGTACGGCCTCTCCATGCGTTTGAATGAAGTTATAATTTTGAGCTCCTCTTGCAGCACCTATGCCACCCATCCAGGTTGTTTTTGCCGTTGTTTTTTTTGTAGACTTTTGCAGAGGGGGCTGACTGAGCCAAAAAAAAGGGTGTTTCTAAAATGTGTATTGAGCATGGGCCCCAAAGTTTGCTAGGTTTATGATTGGCACCCAGAGGCCGGCCGTGCTCTAAATTTTTATTTGCACCTGAGCTTGAACCTAGCAACTTACGGGGCCCGTGTCTGATTCTCCGTGGCGTGGACCCCACTTTTCACCACAAAATCTTCACAGCAGATCACCCACTCCACCAAATGGCATA
>Ga0307945_1003644_pt1:0-2500 | contig 12436 bp, 12 predicted proteins | sample OrgLakmetagen228_FD_201818 | JGI IMG/M metagenome (GOLD analysis project Ga0307945, IMG submission 201818) | Saline water microbial communities from Organic Lake, Antarctica - #228 | ecosystem: Environmental > Aquatic > Non-marine Saline and Alkaline > Saline | place: Antarctica: Organic...
TTCCAAATAACCAGCCAATTACTAGCATTTGTAAATATAAATAGATTTCGCACATTTTGTGTTCATGGCATTACGCACTGCTAGTATACTGCTAAAAAGCCTGTCACAACACCGTCATTTTACAGTGTGTGCGGCCATCACATTGCCCGACGGATCAGAGAGTGTGCGGAGCTTTTCAAATGAGTATTTTGCATGAGTATTTTGCACGCTGTGAAGGAGCTGAGGTATGAAGCGCTTTTTGTACTCACAGAGAGAGAAAAATATAAGGAAAAACTGCGCAGGCAGGCATATAAGGACTAAAGGCGAAGTTGTCAGGGTCATCGTTACATACAAGCAGAAAGGAAAAGCTGTACTCACAGTCAAGGCCTTAGATCTTACCTGTGACAAGCTTCTAGTTGCTCTCTTTCGTTTGCATCGTGAGTTTTAGGAAGTGGGGAATTTATAACCAAGGAAATAAACAAAGGGATTTCAGTGAAATGTTGCCAATGCCAATAATTGCTTGCGCAACAACCAGGTTATTGCTTGAAATATTTTCAAGAAAACAACTACCTGTCTTAACAACTAGCATGTGCGAGGTTAAAGCGTGCATGCGTGCGTGCGTACACGCTCATGCGATATAAAAAAGCAACTACCAAGCAACTACCATGCTGGCCATACATCTTCTGAGCCACTTCTACTGGACAGACAAATTGCAAATTTCAGTCAGGAACATTCCTTCCAACCATTCTTGCCTTACTTTGCATTCAAAGGTTCGCGCAAGCAGGCCCAGGCGCGAGTGAAGAGGAAGAAAGACGAAATGATATTTTTTATCCAACAATCCACGATTTGAAACAAAACAAAGCGGAAAGACCCTAGACCCAGAAGTGCTGAGGCATGCTTCCCCTCCTGCGTGCCCCTGCTCTACACCACTTTCTCCTCCGCCCTGGTTCAGCACTTGCTGGTGTATCCCAGACCTTCAGCAACTGGGCATCCTGCAGTGCACAAGACACAAGCTTGACTGTCCAAAATCTGGGTAGGTGCGGTGCGGGGTACAATTCGCGCCACTGAGGCAAAGCACCTGAGGCGAAGCACGTGAGGCGAAGCACCTGAGGGGTGACCAGTAAGTCTTTCAACGTGCAGGCTCATCCACACTCCTTTCATCACCTTCCCTCTGCAGTTGGAGGCAAATGGGCTTCAGCAGCGAGCAGCAAGAGCCTCCCTGACCCTCTCACTGGGAATATTGGGTTTCTGACAGTGCCAGATACGCAAGTTTCTGAGATCGCGCCCTTTGTCATTAGCTTGCGGTCTGTGCCAAAGCATGGATTGCACAACCCTTACAAAAACCCTGACAGGTAAGATCTTAGTATACTCCACATTATTGCCATCTCTTATCCCTGCTGAATAAACAGCACGAACACGTATGCATTTGCACGCACACACACAACACACACACACACAAACACACACACACACACAAAATAAACACACACATACACACACGCACATACACAACACAAACAAACACACACACACACGACACAAACACACACATACACACATGCACATACACGCACACACACAATACAAACACACACACACACACACATACACACACACGCACACGCACACACACACACATTTTGTACACAAGCACACACACAACACACACACACAGGTACCTTCTCTATGGCGATGTTTCGTTCCGAGTTGCAGCTGAGATGCGAAAGCCGGAGGTGGCAGACTTTTTTGCGCGTCTGATTCAACGTGTGGCTCCCAAGAGCTATGCGCAGGCCATGGCAGAGGTGGTGGTCACGCGCAAGTTTTATGAGAACTTTTGTGGCGACCAGGTGCGTAAGGGGGATTAGTTCTGGTTTGCGTTTTGTCATTCATAGCGATGAAACGCAGGTGCTGAAGTAGCTCCATGTGTAACAGGGCGTGTGTGAGAGGATTGTAGGTTTCGTGGCTGTTTTGTGGCTGTTTTGCGCCTTGTTTGCGGGCATCGCAGGAAAGAGAGGAGACACGCTGCCGGGGCTGATTTTTAGGAACAGGTGCCATGGCGCCGTTTCTCTTGGGGGGCACAGTGGGAGAAAGAGAGCCAGGTTTTGAGTTTCAGTCTGTCTTTCAATTGACAACAAGGTTAGCCTTCAATTGGTAGAGCGAGAAACGGTAACACCAACACCAAAGTGAGTCGTGTCTTAAGCTGTTTGGTATATCCAAATCTTCATTCTTGTAATAAACCAGAAGAAGAGTAAGAGCTGAATGACCTGTGTCATGACCGAGTGTGCAAGCAACGTGTGCACATGTGGACTTCTCCCCCCCTGCATTTGTTGCACCGCACGTTAAGGTATACTTAGTTGCACCGCACGTTAAGGTATACTTAGTTGCTCCGCACGTTAAGGTATACTTAGGCCAGAACCATATATATATTTGCAGTATTTTTGGCGGGGAAATTACCAAGTATACGGTGTATATTTACGGTTCTGGCCAACCCTAGGTATGCTACGGTTTGCTTTGAAGGTTT
>Ga0307945_1003644_pt1:7500-12436 | contig 12436 bp, 12 predicted proteins | sample OrgLakmetagen228_FD_201818 | JGI IMG/M metagenome (GOLD analysis project Ga0307945, IMG submission 201818) | Saline water microbial communities from Organic Lake, Antarctica - #228 | ecosystem: Environmental > Aquatic > Non-marine Saline and Alkaline > Saline | place: Antarctica...
CCAAAAACAAATGGAAAAAGATCATGGGGATTAGGAGGGTTGCAGGCTTGACCTGAAACTGGCTCCACAAGAGTTGAGCCATCGTGAATCACTTCTCGCACCTATGAAATACCATTATTAGTTTGTCTCTGTGCGCAGGCGCAAGCTTGAAGACCTGACAGTGGGTTCCATCCTGAGTTGGACGACGGATTCTATTATGAATCACTTCTCTGTACCTATGAAATACGAATTTTCTTTCGTCTCTGTGCGCAGGCGCAAGCTTGAATACCTGACAGTGGGCCCCATCACGAGTTAAAATCGCAGATGCCTTTATGAACCGTTCCTCCGTGCCTGTCTAATATGAATTTTCTTTTGTCTCTGTGCGCAGGCGCAAGCTCGAAGACCTGACAGTGGGCCCCATCCTGAGTTGGACGACGGATTCCATTATGAAGCACATGGCACGCCTGCTCAGCATCCCAGGTTTGTGGGCATTATGAAGCGCATGGCACGCCTGCTCAGCATCCCAGGTTTGTGGGCTCAGGGCTCGGTGGTACGTTATGCATAGGGTTGGCCAGAACCATACAATTATAGGTATATACGGTGTATGTACGGTATTTTTGGCATGGACATTACCATACATACGGTCATATACGGTGCATATGTACGGTTCTGGCCAACTCTAGTAATGTAGCAATGTTGGTGTGACGGGGCTCTTACGAAGTGGTGGTGCATGGTATGTGTAGCCATGCCAGAGACACTGGAAGTGCAGCATGGCAAAACTGATTGGTTGCTTCAGCGTCTAAAAAGTGGGGTGTTGGCACATTGTCGAGTCGAACGACGGTTGTTTTTATCATGAAGCTCATGACACGCCTGCTCAGCATCTCAGGTTGGTTTTGGTGGACGGCCGTCTATGCAAAACCACTGCCAAAAATTGGAACAAGACACCGGCATTGAGAAGTACAAGCCCAGTGGTCTGTTTGCTCGGATGCTATGGTGGGGAGGAGTTTCACGGTACCTGGAACCAAGTGGCTCCTTAGCCTATTTTCTGTGGGGAGTGGTCGTTTACTGTTTTGTTTTCGTAGGTTTTCAATCTTTTAACGCCCATTTTGTGCGCTCCAGAAAAGAAAGAGCAGACAATCGTACACATACTGCAAATCAGACCACAGATGTAGGGTTGGCCAGAACGGTTCACCATAAAAGACCACATATTTGGTGATTTCCCTGCCAAACATACTGTATATACACCGTATGTATATGCTTCTGCCAACCCTACACAGATGCTAATATGTGTTTTGAGACAACAGTGACATGACTATGACGTGACGGTGATAGGATGAGTGTGAGTAGTAGCTCCAGAAATGTGTAGCTTATGCATTATAGCAGAAATGTGTAGCTCGTGCATTAGCAGAAATGTATAGCTCGTGCATTAGCAGAAATGTGTAGCTTGTGCATTATAGCAGAAATGTATAGCTTGTGCATTATAGCAGAAATGTGTAGCTCGTGCATTAGCAGAAATGTGTAGCTCATGCATTAGCAGAAATGTGTAGCTCGTGCATTAGCAGACGAGCGTGAGGGTCCAAGATGTGATTGTGGTGACCGATAAGAATGCGTATATGTAGGGTTGGCCAGAACCATATACATACGGTGTATATACGGTATTTTTGGCAGGAAAATCACCAAATATACCAGAGGGGACTAACGGAGGAAATGCCTGAAAATGCTCATTTGTGCATTCAGAAGGCAGCCACTCACAGCCACTTCATCTGATCGACACCATTTTAGTACCAAAGTGTAGCTGGCATTGAGATCTACCCGAGCTTGTGCCCAGTTTTATGTGGGTCGCTTTGCGTGCTGAGATAGACTGGATTAAGCACACGTGGTGCATTGAAGCCCTAATGTGGTGATTTCCATGGGGAAATGGCTCAAATCCTCATAAAACACCAACCACTCAGCCGTTTTCTTTCATTTTTGTTGCAATGATATTTCGTTTCATTATGAATTTTACACCATTAAAATATTCCAGATTGGTGCAGTGGGTGAGTTGGTATGAACAATTTGTGGTAAAAATTGGCCTGCACGCCACAGCAAAATAAGCTCACGCCCCAAAACTGGCAAGCTCCTGATTTTATACATCTATGGACAGATTTGTATTATTATGTTAAATTTGGAGCTTCCAATTCAGATCTATTATACATCTAGCTTCCAATTTAGATCTATTATACATCTTAGCTTCCAATTTAGATCTATCATACATCTATGGACACGTTTATATTATGTTAAATTTGGTGCTTGCCAATTTTGGGGTGTATAAGTCAAAGAGCACATAAAAACTTGCCCGTTTCGGGCCTCAATTAGCCCCCTCTGCAAATATACGGTCATATACGGTGTATATACGGTTCTGGCCAACGCTACGTATATGCATACAAACGCGCACACACACACACACACACACACACACACACACCTGGGATGGAGCTCCAGCATAGTGTGGTTAAAACAATGCATAAGCAGACAAGCGTGAGGAGCTCCAGCATAGTGTGGTTCGTGCGTAAGCAAACGAGTGTGAGGAGCTCCAACATCGTGCAGTTCATGCAGAAGCACGTGTAGGGCAGTATATGTGCAAACACACCGTCCTGCACTGCGCTTAACCGCTGTGGTTTCAGCCTCACCTATAACACCTGAGCACTGCATTTAACCGCTGTGGTTTTAACCCTAACCCTCAGCACGTGGAAAGCAGACCATATGCAACCACGCTGTCCTGCACTGCGCTCAACCGCTGTGGTTTATCAACCTATAACACCTGAGCACTACCAATGCAAGAATGGTGGACCGTAGATCCTCTTCGATCCTCTTCTGGCGGAAAGCCGCTGTAGGGGCCAACACAAACGATTTCAAGCTACATTTTACAATTGACAGCGATGGTGTTCGTCATACAATGCCTGAGCGCTGTAATCAATCCAATGATTGGCTCCTGCAGGTGCCAAGATCCTATTCGGTGGAAAGCCACTTAGTGGCCACACAATCCCTGACGTGTACGGAGCTGTAGAGCCCACCGCAGTGTTTGTGCCCCTGCAGGAGGTGAGCTGGTCGAATTTTGATGTGTACTGAATTTACATTTGATGTGTACAGAATTAATTTATGTACGGAGCTGCACAGCCCACCGCAGTGTCTGTTCCCCTGCAGGAGGTGAGCTTGTCGAACCTTTCTGTATGTTAACCTGACATGCAGTTGCTTTTTTTGAGCTCTAGGAAGCCAATCTTGTTTAAATCTTTGATCACATACACGTTGATTTGGGTGATTTCCTTGCTGTGCACTTCATGTTGCCTAGCAGGAGTTATGAGCTTGCACACTTACATGTGTGAACGATCTTGTTCGTTCCTTTTATAGTATAATAGTACCACCTCATTGTCACCAAATCTGCTTATGAGACACACACATATACGCACACGGACACACGGACACACACACACATATACGCATGCGTACACACACACATACACACACACACGCACACACACACACACACACACGCACACACACACATACCTGCAGGCACTCAAGCCGGAGCATTTCGGAGCAGTCACCACTGAACTGTTTGGCCCTTTCCAGGTGATCAGGCAATCTACTTCAGTCGTCTCTCTTAAAAGTGACTCTCGAAAGTGAGAGCCTTATGTTCAATGTCACTGACACAAGGGTGTGTGTGTGTGTATATGTTCAATGTTCACTGACACAAGGGGGTGTGTGTATGTGTGTATGTGTGTGTATATGTTCAATGTCACTGACACAAGGGGTGTGTGTGTATGTGTGTGTATATGTTCAATGTCACTGACACAAGGGGTGTGTGTGTATGTGTGTGTGTGTATATGTTCAATGTCACTGACAAAAGGGGTGTGTGTGTATGTGTGTGTATATGTTCAATGTCACTGACACAAAGGGTGGCAAGATTTTCTTTGGCGCTTATCTAAGATTACAAGAGCGAGGGGTTGAAGGAAGTACATCACACACACACACAAACACAAAGGGGTTGAAGGAAGTACATTGCACACACACACACACACACACAAACACAAAGGGGTTGAAGGAAATACATTGCACACACACACACATACACACACACAAACACAAAGGGGTTGATGGAAGTACATTGCACATACACACACACGCACACACACACACACAAACACAAACACAAAGGGGTTGAAGGAGGTACATGCTCTGTGTGTGTGTCCAAATTCACACTAAGGCCTGGAATGAGTTTGCCCAATGCAAGCCTGTTGGTGCAGTGCTGGATGTGTCCTCCCACGAATGTGCGTCCTTGCACACACACACACACACTCTTTTACGCACTCTCTCTCACACACACTCTCTTGTACACACAAGCACATACACACTCTTCTATATACACACACATGTGCACATAAACACACACACCTTGTACACACAAGCACACACCCCCCTGTATACACACACATGCACGCACATGCACGCACATGCACACACTTGCTCCCCCCCAGGTGGTGACCGAGTACACAGATGAGCAGGTGCCACATGTCCTGGATGCCCTGGAGAAGATGACCAACCACCTCACAGCCGCGGTGGTATCGAATGACATCGGTTTTGTTCAGAGTGCGTGCCAGCCTTCCTTCTGATTCCTTTTGATTGTGGTGTCAATCGACATCGGTTTTTGTCAGAGTGCGTGCCAGACTTCCTCATGATTCATTTTGACCATGTTATCAATCGACATCGGTTTTTGTCAGAGTGCGTGCCAGACTTCCTTCTGATTCCTTTTGATTGTGGTGTCAATCGACATCGGTTTTTGTCAGAGTGCGTGCCAGACTTCCTTCTGTTCCTTTTGATTGTGGTGTCAATCGACATCGGTGTTTGTCAGAGTGCGTGCCAGCCTTCCTTCTGATTCCTTTTGATTGTGGTGTCAATCGACATCGGTGTTTGTCAGAGT
>Ga0307945_1003649_pt1 | contig 12429 bp, 12 predicted proteins | sample OrgLakmetagen228_FD_201818 | JGI IMG/M metagenome (GOLD analysis project Ga0307945, IMG submission 201818) | Saline water microbial communities from Organic Lake, Antarctica - #228 | ecosystem: Environmental > Aquatic > Non-marine Saline and Alkaline > Saline | place: Antarctica: Organic Lake...
TAGCCCCAGCCCCAGCCCCAGCCCCGTCTGCACACACACACACACACACACACACACACACACACACACACACACACACGCGCACACACACACACACACGCACACACACACGCACGCACACACACATGCACCTGTTGCACTCGTCAGGAAGTTCCGGCAAGGGGGGGGGGCGGTTACATTACAAGACTGTAAAATAGTAATACCGTTTGTTTACGATCACTTTGGAAATTGATGAATTATTTGGCCAGAAAACGAAATTTTTTATTAATTCTTGGAGGCCTCTCCGAACTGACTTCGAAGTGATGAAATTAATTATTTATAGTGGTTTAGAGGGTGAAAATCGAAATGAGCTCCAAGCGCGCCAGTGTGAACCCCCTGGCCGGGTTCTTGAAACCTCAGCCACAGCTTCAGCCTCAGCCACAGCTTCAGCTTCAGCCATAATTAAGAGCAGTAGTAGTGCACAGGCAGCATTCACAGGGGGGCTTTCGAACTCAAAAATTAATTCCCAACAGGGCCCTCCCGAAGTGCCCTCGAACTCAAAAAATAATCCCTAGACTCCCTCACGAACTGAAATTGAAATTTAATTAATTATTTAAAAGTGGTCACGAAGTGATCGTAAACAAACGGCAATATTATTATTTTGGGGTGGCGTTTACACATTTTGACCATCAATTATTTAATTTTTGAGGGGGGGGCGGTGGATCCATGGACGTATTGCATGCACATATGTTTTAACGTTTGACGGAATATCTGCGCAGGAGGGTGCAGTGAGATGCCACTGCACGCATAAAAAAGTAAGCTTTTTCTTACACTCATTCTAATGAAGGGTTTTGCACGTCTATGATTTGTCGCTCATTTGCGCCAAAATCAGAGGGCAGGCACAGTGGAATAATTTTCTGCCATGTGACCCACTCATCTGCGCAGGATCCGAAAGACAGCACAGTGAAATATCTCCTGCCTTCAGACCCATTCACCTGCACGAAAATCAGAGGGCAGGCACAGTGAAATGCCTTCCTGCCTTCAAACCCATTCGTCTGCGCAGGATTCGAAAGTCAGAAGAGTGGAATTTCTCCTGCCTTCAGACCCACTCACCTGCACGAAAGTCAGAGGGCAGGCACAGTGAAACACCTTTAAAACCAATGTGTGCTTGCCTAACACTTTTCAAGAAAATGAACTTAGGTACACTAATGTGTGCCTAGAAAATGAACTTAAGTACACTAGGCGCTTGCCCAACATTTTTCAAGAACATGAACTTATCGCACACACCGGCACAGGAGCTGGAGGACAGGTACACTAATGTGTGCTTGCCCAACACTTTTCAAGAACAAGAACTTATCGCACACACCGGCACAGGAGCTGGAGGACAGGTACACTAATGTGTGCTTGCCCAACACTTTTCAAGAACATGAACTTATCGCATACATCGGCACAGGAGCTGGAGGACAGGTACACACAAGTGCCCCTGCTGCCTTCAGACCCCAAACAGCGACAGGCAGCCCTTGAGATAGTCGAGGACTTGGAAAGCAGCCACGATGTTGGTGCAGCTGGCTTCAAATTCATGGCTGGTGGTGAGCGTGTTTATGCTTGTGACAACAATATAATATAAAATATTGTTCGACCAAGAAGGCAATTCAGGTGTTAGTAAGTGGCGAGGAATTGGTTGTTGTAGCTCGTAAATTGATTTGTCGTGGCTCGTGAATTGATTTGTCGTGGCTCGTGCATTGATTAGTCGTGGCTCGTGAGTTGATTTGTCGTGGCTCGTGCATTGATTTGTCGTGCCTTGACCTTAGAGGTAAGGTAAGGTTACATTGCTATATATCCCTCTAGGGCATCTGAGCGGAAACATGAAAAGCCTGCAACCAAAACCTCATAAGAACTGAAAGTTTGTTGATGAGAAAGGAGCGCAGGGGGTGTGAGGAGCGCTGAAAGTTAACAATATGATGTCAGTGCTGCCGACCTGAAATCGTGGTCGGTAGTGGGTGTGCCTGTGGGTGCTTAAAGTCCGTAATGGAAGCGCTGGCAAGGTGCCTGTATGGGTTGCTGGCTCTGGCAGGGACTGTGTGAATGTGCGAACCTACGAGATGTGTGAATGTGCGAACCTACGAAATGTGTGAATGTGTGAACCTACAAGATGTAGGGCATGAGTACTCCATGAACACGCAAAGCTCAGAGAAACATTGCACTAGTACCAAAACAGGCATGGGGTATAAGTACTATATGAACATGCGTAGCTCTTAGAAACAATGCATTAGTACAATTACAGCATAAGTATTACTATTATTTGAGCATACGTAGCTTTTAGAAACAACATTGCACTAGTATAAATAGAGGCAAGAGTGTTACCTGAACATGCAAAGCTCTTAGAAACATTGCACTAGTATAAATAAAGGTTACGATTATACACAAATGTACGAAACTCGGAGCAACATTGCACTAGAATAAATACAGGTTTTGAGTATTACTAAGCTTGCGTAGCTCTTAGAAACATTGCACTAGTATAAATAATAGGCTTGAGTGTTACTTGAACATGCAAAGCTCGTATAAACATTGCACTAGTATAAATACAGGTTATGAGTACTACATGAACATGTTTAGCTCTTAGAAACATTGCATAAGTACAAATACAGGCATGAGTACTCCATGAACATGCGAAGCTCTTACAAACATTGCACTAGTACAAATACAGGTTACGATTATACACAAATGTACGAAACTCGGAGCAACATTGCGTGAGTATCAATACAGGTTATGAGCGATGTATCGGTGAGAACCTGAAAACAATAGAAGCCTGTGAGTTCAGGAATACACAGTACGACTTGCTGTAGAACCTTTTGGTGGTGGTTCTAAAATTGATGCTGCCAGCAGCAGTGTGTATGCTTGCAGGTGCCTTGATCACAAACTGTGTAATCTGCTGGCTGCAATTTTATTCTAGTCAGTGAGCACATTCATGCAATACGTCATTTTTGTTACTATCACAAAATCAGGCAAGTAAATGCAAACATATAAGTTCGAAACATCTTGGTCAGTAAATACATACATATACCAGCATATAAGTTCAATAATGTTTTGATCACAAAATCAGGTAAGTAAATGCAAACATTTAAGTTCGAAACATCTTGTCAGTAAATACATACATATTCCAGCATATAAGTTAATTATTGTTTTAATGTTTTGATCACAGGCAGCATGTTCAACCGGACCAAGCCGCGCGATCCAGCACAGATCCCTCAATTTCAAGCAGGTGAGTTATGTGTGTATGTGTAGGGTTGACCATAACCATACATATGTATACGGTGTATGTACGGTGCGTTTGGCAGGGAAATGACCAAATGTGCGGTTGTATACGGTGTATATACCAGTTCTGGCCAACCCTACTTATGAGTAAATGTCCTTTGTGCAAAAGACGTGTTGCCTTTTCTTGCAGGACTTTGTGTGTGTGTGTGTGTTTGTGTGTGTATGGGTGAAGGTGTGGGTGTGGGTGTGGGTGTATGCTTGTGTGGACGGATGTGCGGTGGGTATGGGTTTGTTTTGTGTGGGTGAGTATGCGTATGTGTAGGGTTGGCCAGAATTTTGCATATACACCATATATTTTGTGAATACCCTGCCAAACACTGCGTCTGTATTTTTATCACGCATCAACCTAAGGGGGGGGGGGGGGGGGGCAACTTGCAATATATGTTTGAATTTTGTTAGTTATAACTGTTTGATAGTCGGTTGCCATAAATTGGCAACCTCTGGTTTCTCAACTGGTCTTTTATTTAATTGAAGTAGTAAATACTAACCCCGGAACGCGTCCGGATTCAGATGTGAATCAGTCAAGGTAATCCCGTGCAAACTTTACACTGTGTGTGTGTGTGTGTGTGTGTGTGTGTGTGTGTGAGCCCGCGCGCACACTACGGTGCACGTGTTAACCTCTCAACCGCTCCAACCCCTCTTGGGGCCGAAGTTCATCATTGTTTTCATAGCCTCGCCAAGAACAAGAGCGGTATCAACACGATGATGAACTCCGGCCCCAATGGAGCAGTTGAGAGGTTTACACGTGCACCATTGTGTGCGCGCAGGCTCACACACACACACACACACACACCTTGCTTAGGACAGTTCATGTTTGTGTTGCTGCTCTGGGTGCAAGGCACAGACAGCTGTGTCGGGGTAATGGAGCCGCGTGGCGTCCTTATGCTGTGGTGTTAGCCTAAGAAAAAACGCCTCTTTCCTATGCTGTGGTGTTAGCCTATGGAAAAAGTCTCTATCGCACCAATCAGGTGTGGGGCCGTATATATGTATGGTTCTGGCCAACCCTATATTCCTCGCACACCCCACACATATGACTAGGGTTGGCCAGAACCAAATAATTACGGTGTATACTTGGTATCTTTGGCAGGGACATCACCAAATATGCGGTGTATATATACGGCTCTGGCCAACCCTAGTCATATGACCAGCTTCATGCATAATTGCACAGTTAAGTTGTAAGCCTGCAAACAGCTGTACACGTAGGAGAATTGCTTGCACGCAGAATTGTACAAATCACCACTGCTTAAGCATGCAAAATTTGAGCAGGAGCTGCAGGAGCTGCAATACAATAGGAATTGCTTGCACACAGAATTGTACAAACGCACCTGCATGCAGCATATGTACAGGAGGCGCTGGAGAGTGCCTAAGAAATCTCAGTGCCGCATGTGTGTAGAGCCCTAAATCTCAGCGCCGCATGTGTGTATAGCCCTAAATCCCAGTGCCGCATGTGTGTAGTGCCCTAAATTTCAGCGCCGCATGTGTGTAGAGCCCTAAATCTCAGCGCCGCATGTGTGTAGAGCCCTAAATCTCAGCGCCGCATGTGTGTAGAGCCCTAAATCTCAGCGCCGCATGTGTGTAGAGCCCTCCATATGTGTGTACAGCCCTACTACCTCATAACATCGCACCAACCATCGCACAAACCCACCTGCATGCAGTCTAGTGCAGGAGGCGTCAGAGCCGTATATATAGACTGTATATTTGGTGATGTCCCTGCCAAAGATACCGAATATTCAAGAGTGCGCCATTTAATCGTTTCTTTGTCGCAGGCTTTGAGCACAACACAAACTTTGCAAGTCTCGACCAAACTGACGGTTTGGTAGGTTAGACATGCATCTAAACGTCTTCAGACGTATGCTCAAAAACCTTGCACCTTGGGTTTTAACAGTACCCCCCACTATGCTTACGCATGCAGAGTTTGAGCAGGAGCTGCTTTGGATGGAGGGAGTGCTGGCAAAGCAGGGCGGGCCTTACTTCCTTGGGTGAGTGTGATGCTGCAATACTATATGCATGTGTATCGTTTGTGTGTCGTTTGATTTTAAAGTGCCAAAGTGCCATAGAAAAAGGGAGTGCAAGCAAAGCAGGGCGGGCCTTACTTCCTTGGGTGAGTGTGATGCTGCATTACTTTATGCATGTGTTGTTTGTGCGTCGTTTGAAAGACAGTGCTACAGGAACAGGGTATGCAAGCAAAGCAGGGCGGGCCTTACCTCCTTGGGTGAGTGTGATACTGCATTACTTAATCATGTGTGTTGTTTGAAAGACAGCGCTTGGGAAGGAAAGGGGGCAGCAGCAAAGCAGGGCGGGCCTTAGTTGCTTGGGTAAGTAAGGCGACTGCTGTTATGTATGTATGTGTGTATATATAATTTATGTATGTGTGCGTGTTGCCCTTAGTTGCTTGGGTCAGTGAGGCAACTGCTGTTATGCATATGTGTGTGTGTGTGCGCGCGCGTGTGTGTGTTGTCCTTGGCGTGTTTTGTGGCGGGGAACCTGGAACTGAAGTGTTGGGGAAAGGCCACCAATTAGTTGGCAAGCGCAACATCCTCCTCCAACTTTACCTTAGTACGTCATTCCGGGCGACAGGTGACCACCACTGTGTGAGTCTCAGCAGGCTGGTCATTCAGGTCATTCAGTGCGAGCAGTGGGTCTGGTCATTCAGTGTGTGCAGTGGGTCTACGTTTTTGTTTCATTTACTGGTGGTGAACCATCAAGGTTGGCCAGGGCCATATTGAAAAATAGGGGAGGCTAGAGTTAGAGCCGTAGCAAAAAAGGCTAGGGTTGGCCAGGGCCATAGTAAACCATTTGGGGTTGGCCAGGGCCATATTGTAAAATAGGGGAGGCTAGAGTTAGAGCCGTAGCAAAAAAGACTAGGGTTGGCCAGGGCCATAGTAAAATATTTGGGGTTGGCCAGGGACAAAACAAAAACGTAGGGTTGGCAGGGACATACTGTAAATTAGTATGGTTTAGTTTGTATTGTATTACAAAGGCCTCCAGCCTGGCACGGCTGCTCAATAGGTCCCGACAAAAATTTATCAAAAGATCGACAATTACTTTATGTAAGCTTCTGAGGCGTGTTGGAAAACAGCACCCTTGAGATCAACATCAGAAATATTGGCAAATAAAGAATTGGACCTAAATAGATATTAGGGCTGGCCGGAGTCATACATATCCATTGTATGCCTGTAGGGTTGACACGTCACCTGCCAAAAAAGCACGCGTGCATGCATACGCACACATTTTTGCAGGGTTGGGAAATACAATTTTTGTTGAATTATATGCATATTTTACATCATATTAATGAACGCCTCTGATGATTGTATTTTACCAGAGGTGGTCGACGGAGCAAAAGTCCTGAAAATGTTCCTTTTTCGATGCAAATTGTGTTTAATAATAATATAACTAGATGTTTCATGAAGTATGAGGCCAAATGGACTACCCCAGTAATTTGAGCAGAATTCCTGTTCAAATTTTGGTACTGAATGTTTATGTATTGAGCCACCACACTCTACCCAGGGCCTCTTTTCACCTCAAAACACTACATGAATACTTCTTTTATGATGAGGAATCGTTTGACATGCTGAAAACCAGATTTGGTGGAACTTGGTTTTCCACACTTTTTGGCACCCCTGTTGCTGATTATTTAAGGGAATTGGGCCAAAATGGGGTACCTGACCAACTACTGCTCCGTTTTGCCCCATTTTTGTTGCTATGGTATTCTTCACTAAAATGTAGACTATTCATATGAAAATGACACAACTCGGGTCAGTTGGTGGTGAGATATGACAGATTGGTGGTGGAAAGTGGGGTTTACGCCGCGGGCAATTAGGCATGTGTGCCCCTACTGGCACCTTCCAAGCTCAGGTGTTATCAGCAGCTACATCTGGGTGCTATGCTTAGAAGGTGCCAGCTGGGGCACCCATACTCTGGGAACATTTCAAAAGTACCCCCTTTTCAGGCCTCCGTCGACCACCTCTGGTATTTTACCCATCCCTGGATTGTTGTGTAGGCAAGGTCAACAATTCCACTTGGCTTATCACGCAAGGAATGTTGTGTCACACACACACACACATAAAGAAGGTCATTATACACACGCGCAAACACACACACGAAGTGCCGCTACCTACACACACATATACACACACATGCGCACGCACGCACATAAACACACACATACACACAGTACAGTAACACATAAACATGCACCTACACATACACCCTCCTATACATACACATTGGCCCCATACATACACATTGGCCCATGTCTATGTCTTATGTACTCCTCCTCGCATCGTCATGTCAGTGTCTTATGTACTCCTCCTCGCATCCTCATGTCTATATCTTAAGTACTCCTCCTCGCATCGTCATGTCAGTGTCTTATGTACTCCTCCTTGCATCGTCATGTCAGTGTCTCTGTACTCCTCCTCGCATCGTCATGTCAGTGTCTTATATACTCCTCCTCTCATCGTCATGTCAGTGTCTTATGTACTCCTCCTGTCATGGCTCTGTACTGATCCTCCTCGCATTCCTCCCCACGTCACTTCTGAAGCAGCCATGTGTGCTTTTAAGTGTCGATGCGCTGTCATCTCTCTCTTGCTCACATGCCTGTGTTTCTTGCCCTTCTCTCGCCCACGTGCCTGTGTTTGCATTTTGCGTGCTCACGTGCCTGTGTTTTCAGCCCTTCTCTCGCCCACGTGCCTGTGTTGCAATTTGCGTACTCTCGTGCCTCGGTTCGTTTTCGCTTCTCTCGCCCACGTGCCTGTGTTAACAATTTGCATGCTCACGTGCCTCTGTTCGTTCGCACTTCTCTCGCCTGTGTCCGTTTTTGCATATGCATACTCTCGTGCCTCTGTTCGTTTTCGCTTCTCTCACCCACGTGCCTGTGTTAACAATTTGCGTGCTCACGTGCCTCTGTTTGTTCGCACTTCTCGCGCCTGTGTCCGTCTTTGCATTTTGCATACCCTATGCCTGCGTTTGAACTTTCATGCCCACATGCCTGCGTATGCACTTCTATCCCCATGTGCCTGCCTCTGCACTTTCATATCCATGTACCTGCATTTGCACTTTCATACCCACAGGTCCATGTTTTCTATGGTGGTCGCCTGTGTCCGTTATTGCATGTTGCACTTCTATCCCCACGTGCCTGCGTTTGCACTTTCATATCCATGTACCTGCATTTGCACTCTCATACCCACAGGTCCATGTTTTCTATGGTGGACATCATGTTCATCTCCTTCATGGAGCGCCTGGTGGCAGGTGCGTGTTGAAACCTCTTGCCTACTGTCGTTGCACGCGCATGCGCGCACACGCACACAAGCACACACGCGCACACCATTACTCACCCACCTACTCGTTCAAACACACATACGCACACGCACCACACACACACATGCATACATACGTGCACACAAACTCACACACATGCCTACATACACACACACTCACACACACGCATATATACATACGCACACACACACACTCAAACACGCATACATACACACACACACTCACACACACGCATACATACATACGCACACACACACTCAAACGCGCATACATACACACACACTCATACACACCCACCTGCTCACAAACACACGTTCGCACACAGGCCTACCCCACTTCCGAGGCTTTTCCTTGAAGGACAACCCTAAATACCCTATGGTTTCACAATGGGTTCGGTGAGCTGTGCACTTTTGATTTTTTCGGTGTTCCGTGGTCTGCTACAAAGGATTATTTAGTTGAGCTCTTGATTTGCTCAGTAGCTGTTTAATGCAGAAGAGTAGGGTTGGCCATAACCATATATATACGGTGTATATATGGTAATTTTGGCAGGGAAATCACCAAATATACGGTCATATACGGTGCATGTATACGGTTCTGGCCAACCCTACAGAAGAGGCTTTGTGTTGTGTTGCACTGGGTTTATTTAATTGTGTGGGTCACGGCCTTAACTTGTTACTGGTATACCCCTATAGTCGCGCAACGGGAGGTGTGTATGTGTGTGTGTGTACATATGCAATAATCATACTCACACAAACACACACACCCATGATCATGCATCCCCCCCTCCACACAGCGCAATGAACGATCGTGAGGCGTACAAAAACGTCAAGACAGATGACTACACGTACCGGCTGCTGTTTTCTCGCATGGGTGGCATGCAGCCATACGAACCCCCTGTGCAGCAAGATGCTCCCATTATGGGCGTCAGAAGGTGTGTGACAAGGGGTGCTTGCATTTGTGTGTGTGAGCTTATCCGTGTATGCAGCCGTATGAACCCCCTGTGCAGCAAAGTTCTCCCATAACGGGTGCCAGAAGGTGCATGGCAAGGGATGTTCGCGTTGGTGTGTGTGTGTGTGTGTGTGTGTGCAGCCGTACGAACCCCCTGTGCAGCAAAGTTCTCCCATAACGGGTGCCAGAAGGTGCATGGCAAGGGATGTTTGTGTTGGGGTGTGTGCGTGCGTGTGTGTGTGTGTGTGCAGCCGTACGAACCCCCTGTGCAGCAAAGTTCTCCCATAACGGGTGCCAGAAGGTGCATGGCAAGGGATGTTTGTGTGTGTGTGTGTGTGAGCTTATCTGTGTATGCAGCCGTACGAACCCCCTGTGCAGCAAAGTTCTCCCATAACCCATAACGGGTGCCAGAAGGTGCATGGCAAGGGATGTTTGCGTTGGTGTGTGTGTATGCGTGTGTGAGAGTGCTTGTTCGTGACGTTACTTGTGTGTGTATTGTATATTGATCTTGGGCGATTGTGCTTGTGTGTATATGCAGTCATAGAAGGGCGCCCTGTGTGTGTGTAATTGTGTGTGTTTATGTGTGTATGTTTGTGAGTGAGTAAGCCTGTATGTGTGCATGCAGCTGTATGAAGGCCCCCTAATTTACATGCAGCAAGATGCTCCCTTCGTGGGGCATCAGGGATACAGTAAACAGAGCCGGACACAGGACCAAGTGTGTTGCGGCCATCATGATTTGTTAGGAAGTGTGATCCCTGCGCACGTTATTTATGGTTTCTCCCTGCACGCTCCAGGAGTGTGGCTTGTCAAGTGGACGCACACATAAACAGGACAGGGTTAATTGACAACGGCAAAACACGCGTACCCTGATCAACTGTTAATTGCGCCTGTCCTATTCTGTGCGTCGTCCAAGGGAGTGTGGCCAGCCAGGAGACCGCACATAAACAGCGTTGGCCAGAACTGTATATATACACCGTATATGACCGTATATTTGGTGATTGTTCTGCCAAAAATACCGTATATACACCGTGTTTATATGGTTCTGGCCAACCCTACACATAAACAGGACTGAGTTCAATGCGCCTGTCCTAGTTTGTGCACCATTCTTACACATTCCAGGAGTATAGCCGGTGGGGGGGTGCTTACACATAAACAGGATTGGGTTTTGACAACGGCACACAGGCATACACTGCTCACTTGTTCAATGCGCCTGTCCTATTCTGTGCGTCATTCTTGCACACTGCAGGAGCATACACTGCTCACTTGTTCAATGCGCCTGTCCTATTCTGTGCGTCGTTCTTGCACACTGTAGGAGCATACACTGCTCACTTGTTCAATGCGCCTGTCCTATTCTGTGCGTCGTTCTTGCACACTGCAGGAGTTTGGCAGGCAGGGTGACTGCTAACAGGACTGAGATCGTCGCAGACATCATGCGGAACAGTGGGCTGGGGTCCTTGGTCACTGGAGGGGGAGTAAGCAGCAGTAGCAGCGGCAGCAGTCAAGGCAGTGTGTCCTTGTCAGGTGTGTGTGTGTGTGTGCAAGTGTGTGTTTGTATGGGCGTGTGAGTGTGCGTGCGTGCGTGTGAGGGAAAGAGAGGTGGTGGGGGAGAGGTGGTGGTGGGGGGGGGCAGCTTTTCAAACCAGGCGCTATGGCTGGTTGTGTGTTTATGAGACTGAGCGGTTTCTTCAATGTAGTGTTTTTGAGACTGAGCAACTTCTTCAATGTACATGGCAAGTCTGACTCCTTGGACTCTGGCTGACAGATCCGTCTTAACCTTTGCCTTGGTTGTTTTGCTAAGGTATGCTAATGCCAAGGTATGCTCATGCTGAGGTATGCTAATGCTGAGGTATGCTCATGCTGAGGTGTGCTATTGCTGAGGTGTGCTATTGCTGAGGTATGCTAATGCTGAGGTATGCTCATGCTGAGGTGTGCTATTGCTGAGGTATTCTCATGCTGAGGTATGCTCATGCTGAGGTGTGCTAATGCTGAGGTATGCTCATGCTGAGGTGTGCTATTGCTGAGGTATGCTCATGCTGAGGTATGCTCATGCTGAGGTGTGCTAATGCTGAGGTATGCTAATGCTGAGGTATGCTCATGCTGAGGTGTGCTAATGCTGAGGTATGCTAATGCTGAGGTATGCTAATGCTGAGGTATGCTAATGCTGAGGTGTGCTATTGCTGAGGTATGCTATTGCTGAGGTATGCTAATGCTGAGGTATGCTAATGCTGAGGTATGCTAATGCTGAGGTATGCTAATGCTGAGGTGTGCTAATGCTGAGGTATGCTAATGCTGAGGTATGCTAATGCTGAGGTGTGCTATTGCTGGGGCATTGACAGCACAGTGCGCTTTGTCTGCTGTGTGCACGCTCTAAAGCTCAACCACAGCACGCTGTCTTTGTTATTTCCCTCTGAGGCATGCTGCATTTTCAACTCAGCTGTGCTTCAGCGTTTGAGACAGTGCTCTGTCTTTGTTATTTCCCTCTGGGGCTTGCTGCATTTTCAACGCAGCTGTGCTTCAGCGTGTCTTACTGTGCCCTGTCTTTGCGTGCCCTGTCTTTACTGTCCTGTCATTTACTGTGCCCTGTCTTTGTGCCCTGTCTTTGTGTGCCCTGTCTTTGTGTGACCTGTCTTTGTGTGCCCTGTCTTCGTGTGCCCTGTCTTACTGTGCCCTATCTTTGTGCCCTGCCATTTACTGTGCCCTGTCTTTGTGTGCCCTGTCTTACTGTGCCTTGTCTTTGTGCCCTGCCATTTACTGTGACCTGTCTTTGTGTGCCCTGTCTTTGTGTGCCCTGTCTTACTGTGCCCTGTCTTTGTGCCCTGCCATTTACTGTGCCCTGTCTTTGTGCCCTGCCATTTACTGTGCCCTGTCTTACTGTGCCCTGTCTTTGTGCCCTGCCATTTACTGTGCCCA
>Ga0307945_1003655_pt1 | contig 12424 bp, 13 predicted proteins | sample OrgLakmetagen228_FD_201818 | JGI IMG/M metagenome (GOLD analysis project Ga0307945, IMG submission 201818) | Saline water microbial communities from Organic Lake, Antarctica - #228 | ecosystem: Environmental > Aquatic > Non-marine Saline and Alkaline > Saline | place: Antarctica: Organic Lake...
GAGGGCCACGTGAAGAGGAGACGGCGAGGCTGGTCTCCTGATAACCATGCATACCAACACAGGTCGCCAGACCCGACAAAAATTGAGAGAGCCACTGCAACGAGCACAGCGGCTCTATTTTTTATTTGTTGTATTCTACCTAAATGTTGTATCCTACATTTGGTTGCTCAGATTCAGGGTAACAAATTCGACAAATTGTATGATGGCATTGACACCCACAACTTGGCCATCCTTGTAACCCTATTCCATGCCGGTAGTGTTTACACTATCTGCGTTCTTTTTCTTTTTTTTCTTTTGAGTCTGAGCTTATGGATTTATTGTTGACTGGTGAGGACCAGTCACAGGCCGATCAGCCGAACAGTCTGGCTGAAGGTCCTCCCATGTAAACCAAAATATTTGACTAGTAACTAGTAAGGAGACATACTGAATGGTTTAGTTCAGTTTGGATTACAAAGGCTACAACCTGGAATGGCTGCTCAACCTATGAGAACAAGGTAAATTTTAAAACGAAACAAGTAAAAAAGGGCTGTGACGCAACTGGAAAATGCTAACCTTAAAGATACGAGAAGAAGTAGGCAAAAACTGGAAGACGTCTCTCAAGATCATCTTGATATCCAACTACACGGAGGGATAAAGAAAAGGTGCACACAGTGCAAATTGTACCATGCATCTCAAGCGCCCGGCAATATTTCTAAAGCCACTTGCTTTAGCGAAGGGGCCGTCTCAGAGGTATAGACCAACTGCAGGTCGTCCAGGCTCTTGGGGTTGCGTCGGTACACACACCTGCAAGGATGAAGCAGTGAATTTGGTGGAGAGATAGGGACGCTCGCAAACAAGTACCATCAATTGTGTGGGTCATGCCTCGTCACGACGAATCATGGCACCAGCTTAAACATATATTACAAAGGGGGAACCTTAAACAAATTGTAAACCCTTGTAACCCCTTGTACAAAGGGGGTAACCTTAAACATATACTACAAGTATGGGCCATAGCATGACAATGTGTAGCTGTATAGCTGTAAACTGCATGTAATGTTGCTGTATAGCTATATAGCTGTATGTATGTATAGCTGTACGTATAGCTGACGATGTATAGCTGGTGGCAGCGGTGGGTTGCGTGACAAGCAGTCTGCTGGATTTCTTTTATATCTGGTGGCAGCAGTGGGTTGCGTGACAAGCAGTCTGCTGGATTTCTTATATATCTGGTGGCAGCAGTGCGTTGCGTGACAAGCAGTCTGCTGGATTTCTTTTATATCTGGTGGCAGCAGTGCGTTGCGTGACAAGCAGTCTGCTGGATTTCTATTATATCTGGTGGCAGCGGTGGGTTGCGTGACAAGCAGTCTGCTGGATTTCTTATAAGGTTCCTTTGGGTTGCAGCAGTACACATTTATAAATTATTTTTCACATTTGCAAGGCTTGTGTGATGCCCAATGGGTGGCAATGAGGATTCGTGTGACAAGTGACAAGCAGTTATTTGCTGTTTAAGCTGAGAAGCTTAACTGTATTAAGCTTAGCTTGTCTACACTTCTAAGCTGGAAGTAGAAAATGTTCTTAATTTCTAATCTTCTGTTCCATAAGCTGGAGGAGCTCAACTCGTTATTGATTTGATGTGCTGAGTCTAGAGCAATATCGTGACAGCGATTTGACACGGATCACACACACACACAGTTTCAATCAGGTTGTGTGTGTGTGTACCTCTAGTTGGGTACAGCAAACGCAAGCGTGCCTTTTCAATTCAGTGCAGCGAACATGATACACGGTTTACAAGGTTCACAAGAAAAAAGCCTCAAGAAGTATGACTGCTCACACACACACACACACACACACACTTACACACAGTTTCAATCACATTGTGTGTGTGTGTGCCTCTAGCTGGGTACAGCAAACGCAAACGCGCCTTTTCAAATCAGTGCAGCGAACAAGATACACGTTGCGAAGTTCAATGCGTAACTATTCTTTTTTCTTTTCGTTCCCGCTGCGTAGTTTTTTCTTATTCTATTTCTTTTCTTGCTGAAGGAACATGATACATGCACGTTGCGAGGTCAATGCGAAAGGCTAGAGGAGCTTCACATACGTAAGAAAATGTAGAGATGATTGCGCTACAATAATTAGTTCCTGGCCCTATATAAAATTGCACTTTATACACTTTAAATATCACAGTGGGATATGTACACTTTATTTTTGAAGATACTGTGTAAGTATGCACTTTCCAGTGCTCTGGGGCACGGAGGAAGGAACTTTGTGCCCTCGCAGCAGCGGATGTGATGTGCTTTCAAACTGGGAAATGAAAAAACTGCTACTTAAACGCGGCTGTACCGTGGCGGCGTTTTTTTTTTAACCTGGGAGTTCAGTCGCACACTCACTGAAATAAAACACAGCTGTACTGTGGCGCTGTTTTTAAACCTGTTATTTCAGTCACACACACTCACTGAATTGAAACACGGCTGTACTGTGGCGCTCTTCCTTTAACCTGGGAATCGATCGCACACTCACTGAAATGCAAAAAACACAAGACACTTGATACATGCTCTCACCAGTTTCCAGGATAGGCGCGGAACAGGATGCCGGGCCTGGTGCCCTTGAAGTTGTGAATGTAGTACGCAGTCTCGAATTGGGGAATGAATGCGTCAGTGAGCTTGGCAAGCTCCGAGAAAAACAAGGAAGGATAGTAGCCACCTCGGAGCCGGTCCAGCTCACCGTTGAAAATGATGATGGGAAGGTTGCGTGGCTGAGCCACTTCCTGTGGGGGTCACATGGGAGAGAGGATGGGTCGACAGAGGGAGAGAGCTTGTTGCTTTCATGAAAATGATGATGGGAAGTTGCGTGGCTGAGCCACTTCCTGTGGGGTCACATGGGAGAGAGGATGGGTCGACAGAGGGAGAGAGCTTGTTGCTTTCATGATGGTCGCTCGCTGTTGAAAATGATGATGGGAAGGTTGCGTGGCTGAGCCACTTCCTGTGGGGTCACATGGGAGAGAGGATAGGTTGACAGAAGGAGGGAGCTTGTTGCTTTCATGATGGTAGCTCGCTGTTGAGAATGATGATGGGAAGGTTGCGTGGCTGAGCCACTTCCTGTGGGGTCACATGGGAGAGAGGATAGGTCGACAGAGGGAGGGAGCTTGTTGCTTTCATGATGGTCGCTCGCTGTTGTAAATGATGATGGGAATGTTGCGTGGCTGAGCCACTTCCTGTGGGGTCACATGGGAGAGAGGATAGGTCGACAGAGGGAGGGAGCTTGTTGCTTTCATGATGGTAGATCGCGGTTGAAAATGATGATGGGAAGGTTGCGTGGCTGAGCCACTTCCTGTGGGGTCACATGGGAGAGAGGATGGGTCGACAGAGGGAGGGAGCTTGTTGCTTTCATGGTCGCTCGCTGTTGTAAATGATGATGGGAAGTTGCGTGGCTAAGCCATTTCCTGTGGGGTCACATGGGAGAGAGGATAGGTCGACAGAAGGAGGAAGCGTGTTGCTTTCATGATGGTAGATCGCTGTTGGAAATGATGATGGGAAGGTTGCGTGGCTGAGCCACTTCCTGTGGGGTTGTAAGAGAAAGAGAGAGAGATAGAGAGTTTACTTGGGATCCTTGCACCAAGCGTTGGCCCTCCTCACCTGGTAAATTTCATACACAGCGCTCATCTCCTCTCGTGGGTTGAAGTGTGGGTAGGCCACCAAGAAGAGCTGGTCACTGTCTTGTACCTAGTATGTATGTGGTGTGTGTGTATGTGTGTGTGTATATGTGTGTGTGCGTCTGGTCTCTGTGTGTATGTGTGTGTGTGTCAGTGTTTTTGTTAAGGAGACGTATGACGTCTAAAGACGTGAAACCCCTACTTTTGGGCGTGGGGGAAAGACGTGAAACCAAGGATTTGGGCCCCGGGGGGTCTCTCGGCAAAAACCGACCAAGGGCACTTTGAGGCCTTCGTGGGCCCTTCGACGACCAAAAAATAGCCTCAAAAATCGAGATATTTTAGAATTTTTAAAATTTTGTTAAGATGGTTGGTTCGCCTGAAAGAACGAGAACTTATGGTAGGGAGGCCCCACTGTGCAATTTTTTTTATTCCTTGTTAATAATGACAAAGCCCTATGCATCTCACGATGCAAGCGAAATAGAACCAAGCAGGGAGAGAGTGATGGAAGGTATGAAGAGGGGGGAAATTTGGTGAGACCAGAGCCATGCAGCCTGCATGTCTAGGATGGGCCTCCCAAGTACACACAGAAGGGTATGCCATTGGAGAGAAAACAGCCTGCGCGCAGCAATTGGCTGCAAGATGGAGGTCTGGGAGAGGACAACCTGTACTACCTCTGCTGCAGCATTTGCAGCACCAAGGTAGCAGCATGCAAGTTTCAAAGCCCTGCCCAGAATATCAAGACACATGAGGCAAGCCAGCTTCATCAGCGTGCAGCACTGAAATGGCAAGAGATTCAGGACAGGAGGGGTGTGTTGCAAGATTTCCAGGCAGCAGCTGCACAGCTCAAAGGAGTGGCTCAGCGCTAAGGAGCGCCGTGGAATTAGATAGACTGGAAACTTGATAAGAATAAGACAATTTGAAGCTCCCCTAACAATTCCAGACAAACTTTTTGATGTTAATGCCACGTGTGAATCCAACACTTTCACTTACCTACACCATACGCCGGGAGGCCTGCGGCCTCCCGGCAGGCTGGGGCAGAAAAAGAAAAAGACGTGAGAACCCAGGTTCTCAGTTTGGCATATTAAGGTGGGACGTGAAATGAAGGTTTTCCCAAATCCTTAAAAAAACACTGGTGTGTGTGTGTGTGTATGTGTGTGTGCGTCTGGTCTCTGTGTGTGTATGTGTGTGTGTGTGTGCGTGTGGTCTCTGTGTAGGTGTAGCACACTAAACTCACAGACTGACCAGACCCTGAATTAAGATAGAAAGCAAACAAGACCCGCTCTCCCTACACAACTAACATGACCTGGCAAGTCATTTGTCAAGCAGTGCTTAACCCCACCCTCCCTCAATCCCTTCACACAGGGAAAAGCAAGGCAAAGCTCCCCCTTCAGCGTCAGATCTGTGTTTGGTGTATGTTCATGCGATCAGCGTCAGATCTGCGCTTGGTGTATGTTTATGCTATCAGCGACAGATCTGTGTTTAATGTATGTTCATGCAATCAGCGTCAGATCTGTGATTGGTGTATGTTTATGCTATCAGCGTCAGATCTGTGATTGGTGTATGTTTATGCTATCAGCGTCAGATCTGTGTTTGGGGTATGTTCATGCGATCAGCGTCAGATCTGCGCTTGGTGTATGTTTATGCAATCAGCGTCAGATCTGTGATTGGTGTATGTTCATGCAATCAGCGTCAGATCTGTGATTGGTGTATGTTTATGCAATCAGCGTCAGATCTGTGATTGGTGTATGTTTATGCTATCAGCGTCAGATCTGTGTTTGGTGTATGTTCATGCTATTAGCGTCAGATCTGTGCTTGGTGTATTTTCGTGCGAGCAGCGTCACGTTTTTTTTAGGGAAAAGCAAGGCAAAGCTCCCCCTTCAGCGTCAGATCTGTGCTTGGTATATGTTCATGCTAACAGCGTCACTTTTCTTGGCCTGCCTATCATAATCCCACCCGTTTTGCCCCAACTCAATGCCATGACTAGGGTTGGCCAGAACCATACATTTATAGGTATATACGGTATTTTTAGCAGGGAAATCACCATACATACGGTCATATACGGTGTGTATATATGGTTCTGGCCAACCCTAATCATATTCCTACCCCTTTTGCCCCAACTCAGTGCCATGAAGCATGATGCCACGACCCATGAAGCATGCCATGACCCATGAAGCATGATCCCAACTCAGTGCCATGACCCATGAAGCATGAGCCTTACTCAGTGCCAAGACTCATGAAGCATGATGCCACGACCCATTAAGCATGATGACCCATGACCCATGAAGCATGATCCCAACTCAGTGTCATGACCCATGAAGCTGCACCGACTGAACGCAGAGCAAGCAGAACAGCTTGTCATCCACTTAACGCCATTCTTATTGATGAGCAAATACCTAAGATTGGCTGGAACCATGTATATACGGTGTGTTTACCGAATAATATACGGTGTGTTTACATATTTACTTACAAAATACGGTGTGTTTACATATTTGCTTGCAAATATACGGTGTGTTTACCGAATGTTTGGCAGAAAATTTACCAAAAATACGGTGTGTTTACCGAATGTTTGGCAGGATATTTACCAAATATACCAAATATACGGTCATTTACGGTGTGTATATAATAATATACGGATCTGGCCAACCCTACAAACGCCCTCTTTAAAAGGTAACTATTTTTCAGTATGCGTCTACTTTGGTGTACCAATGTCTACACTTTGATGTGTTTTTGCCTACTTCTTCTCGCAACTTAAGGTAAGCATTTTCCAGTTGCGTCACAGCCCTCTTTTACTCGGTTTGTTTTGAGGTTTACCTCGTTCTCATAGGTTGAGCAGCCATTCCAGGTTGAATGCCTTTGTGATCCAAACTAAACTAAACTACAAACGCCCTCTGCAATCTAATTGCGGCCATTGTCACAGTCTTTTGAACTAGCTGCCCTCCCTGCTACGCAGCCAATCCCAAGACATTGGTTCAACTACACGCCTATGGTACATTGGTTCAACTACCTATTGTACATTGGTTCAACTACACGTCTATGGTACAGAAACCAATTTTGCAGCACACCCACCTGCTGTACAGGACTGAACTTTTTGCCAAAGCCTATGTTGCCAAAGCCTATGAAATTCTTGCCAAAGCCTATGTACCAGCACACCCACCTGCTTTTGCAGCACACCCACCTGCTGTACCGGACTGAACTTCTTGCCAAAGCCTATATTGACTCCGATGGCAGACCACAGCGCGTTCTGCAGTTTGCATGAAAACGCGAGCTTCAGCAAGCACGCTCAAGAAAATATGAGATACCGTAGTTAGCACCCAAGGCTACATTTTGCACAAGTTACACATTCACGCAAATAACTAGGGTTGGCCAGAACCGTATATATACGCCGTATATGACGTATATTTGTGACTTCCCTGCCAAAATATCGTATATACACCGTATATATATGGTTCTGGCCAACCCTACATATAACTTACATCGTAGTGCCTGTGGTTGCCACTAAGGTTCAGCAAGCACACTCACGTGATTATAAGACACTGTAGTGCCTGTAGTTGGCACCTAAGGAAGGTAAGTGATTTTGCACATATAAATGGGGTTGGCCAGTACCGTATATATACAGATATACACCGCATATTTGGTCATTTCCAAGCCAAAAAATACCGTATGTACACCGTATTTATATGGTTATGGCCAACCCTACAATTAAACAAATCAGGGAAAACAGTCTTGAGCAGGCCTTTGCAGTTCTTATGAAAACAAAACAGTGGAAGGGTTCCTTGCCTGTACGCTATAGGATATGGACCGCCTCAGCAATGCTGAATACACAGACACTCACGCACAAACACACAAACACACACGCTGAATGGAAAAACACTTTTGAACAGGCGCATGCTGGCAGAAACAAGAGAGAGGGTTGCTTGTCTGCACGATGGAGACGATAAGGATGGACTGTACACCGTACAGTGATCCAGCAATGCCAGGAGAGCACTCTCAGACACTTGTATGCTGGCAGAAACAAGAGAGAGGGTTGCTTGTCCGCACGATGGAGACGATATGGATGGACTGTACACCGTACAGTGATCCAGCAATGCCAGGAGAGCGCTCTCAGACAGGCGTATGCTGGCTAAAACAAGAGAGAGGGTTGCTTGTCCGCACGATGGAGACGATATGGATGGACTGTACACCGCACAGTGATCCAGCAATGCCAGGAGAGCGCTCTCAGACAGGCGTATGCTGGCAGAAACAAGAGAGAGGGTTGCTTGTCCGCACGATGGAGACCATATGGATGGACTGTACACCGTACAGTGATCCAGCAATGCCAGGAGAGCACTCTCAGACAGGCGTATGCTGGCAGAAACAAGAGAGAGGGTTGCTGGTCCGCACGATGGAGACGATATGGATGGACTGTACACCGTACAGTGATCCAGCAATGCCAGGAGAGCACTCTCAGACAGGCGTATGCTGGCAGAAACAAGAGAGAGGGTTGCTGGTCCGCACGATGGAGACGATATGGATGGACCGTACACCGTACAGTAATTAGGCAAGGCAGGGAAAACACTTTCAAACCAGTGCACGCAGGCAAATATAGAGGGAGAGGAAGAGAGAGGCTGCTCGCGCGCGTGCAGGAAGATTTAACATGGACGCTGTGATATTTGTAGGTTGAGCACCCATCCCAAGTTCAATGCCCTTGTAATCCACTCTCCTAAATGCGCTCCTCTCGTTAATAAACTTGCAGTTTTATGAGGTTCTGGTTGCAGGCTTTACACAAATGCTTCTGCATACATTTACGGCACCAGTTCATCCATTTATTTGATAATATTTCTGAAGGTGATATCAAAGGTTTTGTTCTTAAACATGACTCAGAAGTTTACAAATTTATTAGTGCAGCTGTCGATCTTTTTGATTGATTTATTTGTTGGGACCTATAGGTTGAGCAGCCATGCCAGGCTGGAGGCCTTTGTAATCCAAACTAAACAAAACTAACTTATGAGGTTCTGGTTGCAGGCTTTATATAAGTATTTAATTGTTTGCGCTCAGATGCCCTAGAGGCATACAGAGCGATGTAACCTTACCTTACCTTGATTTGTTCTGATATCTTTTTGGTTTGGTTTCAGGCTTTATATACAAGTTTCCGCTCAGATGCCCTAGAGGCATACAGAGCGATGTAACCTTACCCTACCTTGATTTGTTCTGATATCTTTTTGGTTTGGTTTCAGGCTTTATACAAGTTTCCGCTCAGATGCCCTAGAGGCATATAGAGCGATGCAACCTTACCTAACCTTTGTAATCCAAACTAGACTTTGTACGTCAGGCTAATATGTGCACACTGTGTGTGTATGGCATACATCTGTGTTAGTGCCCCACGACAAAGGGGCCCTTGATTCCTGGCAAGCCTAGGGAGCATCTGGCTGATCAACTAGCTAGAACTGGCTGATCAACTAGCTAGAACTGGCTGAACAACTGCTAGAACTGGCTGATCAACTGGCTAGAACTGGCTGATCAACTATAGCTAGAACTGGCTGATCAACTGCTAGAACTGGTTTTACAAAGCCTGTACTACCAGCAGGTAACTAGCAATCCAGGCTGGTAACTCAGTGGCTCCTTATCAGCAAAATGGCTCCTTATCAGCCAAGTAGCTCCTTATCAGCTGAGTGGCTCCCTATCAGCCAAACAACTAGGCTATGGGTCACCCCCATTGTATCCAAGTGGCTCCTTATCCTAGTTAAAAATTATTGATGGCTTCCGCTGCCTGTATCCACATCCTGCTCATTGCCGTCATTCAGTGCCGTCCTGTTTTTTGTTGTTATTCTGTCGGCAGGTCAGTGCCGTCCTGTTCTATGCCGTTATTCTGTCGGCAGGTCAGTGCTGGCCTGTTCTTAGCTGTCTTGTTTTTTGCCGTTTTTTGTCGGCAGGTCAGTGCCGTCCTGTTCTTTGCCGTTATTCTGTCGGCAGGTCAGTGCTGTCCTGTTCTTAGCTGTCTTGTTCTTTGCCGTTTTTTGTCGGCAGGCCAGTGCGGTCCTGTTCTTTGCCGTCCTGCTCCTTGCCGTTATTCTGTCGGCAGGTCAGTGCCTTCCTGTTCTTTACCGTCTTGATCTTTGCCGTAATTCTGTCGGCAGGTCAGTGCCGTCCTGTTCTTTGCCGTCCTGTTCTTTGCCATTATTCTGTCGGCAGGTCAGTGCCGTCCTGTTCTTTGTCGTCCTGTTCTTTGTCGTTATTCTGTCGGCAGGTCAGTGCCGTCCTGTTCTTTGCCGTCCTGTTCTTTGCCGCTTTTTGTCGGCAGGTCAGTGCTGTCCTGTTCTTTGCCGTTTTTTGTCGGCAGGTCAGTGCGGTCCTTTTCTTTGCCGTTATTCTGCCGGCAGGTCAGTGCCGTCCTGTTCTTAGCTGTCTTGTTTTTTGCTGTTATTCTGTCAGCAGGTCAGTGCCGTCCTGTTCTTTGCCGTTTTTTGTCGGCAGGTCAGTGCTGTCCTGTTCTTAGCTGTCTTGTTTTTTGCCGTTATTCTGTCGGCAGGTCAGTGCCGTCCTGTTCTTTGCCGTTCTTTTGTCGGCAGGTCAGTGCGGTCCTTTTCTTTGCTGTTATTCTGTCGGCAGGTCAGAGCTGGCCTGTTCTTAGCTGACTTGTTTTTTGCTGCTATTTTGTCGGCAGGTCAGTGCGGTCCTGTTCTTTACCGTCCTGCTCTTTGCCGTTATTCTGTAGGCAGGTCAGTGCCGTCCTTATCTTAGCTGTCCTGTTCTTTGCCGTTATTCTGTTGTCAGGTCAGTGCTGTCCTGTTCTTTGCCGTTATTCTGTCGGCAGGTCAGTGCCGTCCTGTTTTCTGCCGTCATTCAACAAGCTTTGTGTTTTCCTTCATGAACTAATTGCTTTTTGCTTTTTATGAGCAGGCCAGCAGTCGCAATTCTTGACCGAAGGCCTTCTTTTGTAAACCTTGTAAACCTTTGCCGTCATTCGCACCTGCCGTGTGAGGTAGTCCATCTTGAACGTGCTACCCAAGGCATCGCCAAAGGTACTTCTTGACCGAAGGCCTTTTTTGTGAACATTGTAAACCTTTGCCATCATTTGCACCTGCCGTGTGAGGTAGTCCATCTTGAACGTGCTACCCAAGGCATCGCCACAGGTACTTCTTGACCGCAGGCTTTTTTTGTGAACATTGTAAACCTTTGCCATCGTTCGCACCTGCCGTGTGAGGTAGCCCATCTTGAACGTGCTTCCCAAGGCATCGCTAAAGGTAGGCCCCGTCTGCGCTTTTCCCGCCACTGCAGGTACAACGTAGTGAATGAGAAAGACGCCAAGGTGATCTCGTATAAAGTGAGGAAAGCAACAATGAAAAGCACCGTCAAAGGTAGGCCCAGTCTGCGCTTTTCCTGCCACTGTATGTGACAACGTTGTGAATGAGGGGGACGCCAAGGTGATCTCGGATAAAGTGAGGAAAGCAACATTGAAAGGCATTGCTTAAGTTAGGACCAGTCTGCGCTTTTCCTGCCACTGTATGTGACAACGTTGTGAATGAGAAAGACGCCAAGGTGATCTCGGATAAAGTGAGGAAAGCAACAATGAAAGGCATCGCTTAAGTTAGGACCAGTCTGCGCTTTTCCTGCCACTGTATGTGACAACGTAGTGAATGAGAAAGACGCCAAGGTGATCTCGGATAAAGTGAGGAAAGCAACAATGAGAGGCATTGCTAAAGGTAGGACCAGTCTGTGCTTTTCCTGCCGCTGCATATCAGACGTAGTGAGTGAGGGGCACACAAAGTGAATTCAAATGAAGTCTGCCCTCACCTGGCCCTGCCTGAAACGTTGCTAAAAAGGGTAACTGACAGATGTCATTTCTGTGCTTCGTGCGATACATATATCCACGTAACACTGCCCTCATCCTGTAGGTCACTAAGCACTGCCTTACTTGGCCCTGCCCTCATTTCCATCTGCACTGCCCATCCTCACCACCTCACCCTCATCCTGTAAGTCACCTGGCCCTGCCCTCACTTTGGCCCTGCCCTCATGTCCATCTGCGCTGCCCATCCTCACCACCTCACCCTCATCCTGTAAGTCACCTGGCCCTGCCCACACTTTGGCCCTGCCCTCATGTCTATCTGCACTGCCAATCCACACCACCTCACCCTCATCATGTCAGTCACTTGGCCCTGCCCACACTTTGGCCCTGCCCTCATGTCCATCTGCACTGCCCATCCACACCACCTCACCCTCGTCCTGTAAGTCACCTGGCCCTGCCCTCATCCTGTTGGCCACTTAATTCTGCCCTCATCATGTTAGTCACTTGGCCCTGCCCTCACTTGGCCCTGCCCTTATCCTGTTGGCCACGTGGCCCTGCCCTCATCATGTTAGTCACTTGGCCCTGCCCTCACTTGGCCCTGCCCTCATCCTGTTGGCCACTTAATTCTGGCCTTATCATGTTAGTCACTTGGCCCTGCCCTCACTTGGCCCTGCCCTCATCCTGTTGGCCACCTGGCCCTGCCCTCATCATGTCAGTCACTTGGCCCTGCCCTCACTTGGCCCTGCCCTCACTTGGCCCTGCCCTCATTCTGTTGGCCACTTAATTCTGGCCTCATCATGTTAGTCACTTGGCCCTGCCCTCACTTGGCCCTGCCCTCATCCTGTTGGCCACTTATTTCTGCCCTCATCATGTCAGTCACTTGGCCCTGCCCTCACTTGGCCCTGCCCTCATCCTGTTGGCCACCTGGCCCTGCCCTCATCATGTTAGTCACTTGGCCCTGCCCTCACTTGGCCCTGCCCTCATCCTGTTGGCCACCTGGCCCTGCCCTCATCATGTCAGTCACTTGGCCCTGCCCT
>Ga0307945_1003661_pt1 | contig 12411 bp, 9 predicted proteins | sample OrgLakmetagen228_FD_201818 | JGI IMG/M metagenome (GOLD analysis project Ga0307945, IMG submission 201818) | Saline water microbial communities from Organic Lake, Antarctica - #228 | ecosystem: Environmental > Aquatic > Non-marine Saline and Alkaline > Saline | place: Antarctica: Organic Lake...
TGTGTCAGTCTGTATGCGTGCGCATGTGCGTGTGTGAGTGTGCATGGGTGTATATGTGTGCGCATGTGCTTGTTTGCGTATGTGTGCGCACAAGTGTGTATGTGTGTGTGTGTGTGTGTGTGTGTGTGTGTGTGTGTGTGTGTGTGTGTGCGCGCGCGTGCACGTGCACGTGTGTGTGCGTGTCTGTGTGTACTGGTCAACGAACACTCACTTGGAAGGTGGATCAAGTAGCCCCACAATCTGCTCTACATCTCTAGAAGTAAGGCAGCTCAAGGAGTGCTCCTCGGGGATATCTACTTCCATTCCTTCCCCTCTTCCAAAATAAATTCCAACAAATACAGAATACGAAAAAGGCTCGCTATTGTGGGATCTGAAGCGGGCAATGCCGCCGACACAGATACAATTGCATTCAAGAATTGAAAACACCAAATCACCAACTTAGACCTTCATTACTTGTAATCGGTAGGTCCGCCAGACGTTACAACGTTACAACGTTTAGCAGGATTCTGCAGATCAAGGATAGGCATATGACATGTTATAAACTTAGCATTCTCCTCGGTGTCTCTGTGGCTCAACTCTTCCGCCGCTTTGTCCCATTCTACCGCCGCTTTGTCCCCTTCTACCACCGCCGCCTCGCCCTCCAAGTGCCGCCACCACGGCAGCTTGCGCCATACGTGAGTGTCCGGGCCCATAAGCTGCTCCAGGAAGCGGTGGAGGAGCGGCGGGGCCACTGTTGCTGCTGCTGCTGGTGCCACGCTGCTGCTGGTGGGGCAGCGGCTGGGGTGGCCTGGACGGGCCGTGGCTTAAATGTGGAGACGGTGGGGGGGGGGTCCTGTTTCTTGGCTGAAATGGCTGGGGTGCATGAAACAAGGGAGCAGCAGCAGGGTGTGCCGATTGGGGGCGTCGCAGTTGGTCCGGTTGCTCTGTAGAAGGCCGTGGCATTTGTGGCGGTTGTGAATGTTGTGCGCTGGAGGGTCTCACTTGTAAATGGAACGGGTGTTGTTGCTGCTGTTGCTGCTGCTGCTGCTGCTGCTGCTGAGGTTGCTGCCACCACCTGGTTGTGTTGGTGGCTGCTGAAGCATCTTGAGCAACAGCTGCTTCATGATGCCTTCCCCTCCCACCTCTTTCCCTGCCTTCCCTTCGGCTGCCACCACCACGGCCTACAGGAGGCCCCCCCCTGCCGCCCTGAGCGCCATATTCCCGGTTTGGACTTGCTGCTGTGCTGCTTGGATTTGATCTTCCATGTCCATCTAAAGGGTGTATCATAGAAGCAAAATTGAGATGATCATTGCAATCTCTTAGGGCATTCGGATATACAGCATCATAAAAGAGATAACACTAAATTGCAGCTGTGAGAGGCTTGTTGATTTGTGTGCGTGCATAAAGGATGAAAGACACAAGGAGACCCTGCATAGGCAGAGAGCACACTCCTCACATCAATGTTTTAAGAAAAATGTAAAATAACCAGCTTGAATTGCACCTTCTCTCTTGTTTGATGCACTTCAAAAGTGCCAGGCGTGCAAAACAATGGGCAAAACCGACCTGCGCCTGAAGTGCTCGAGCCATGTCTTGATCCGTTTTCTCCTGTGCTTGCTGTGACAGCAACAAGGACTGTTGCTGCCCTGCGCGCGAGCAAGGACGTGGTAGTAGTGGTGATTCTTCCCAAAGCAGAAAGGTATTTTAACCACCAGGCCATGTATGTAAAGACCAGCAGGAGAACTGTGGGGATTCACAGCACGTCCCTCACACTCTGTGAACGCTCAATTCAGCAAAAACATATTTTGCTGTGTGGGTTAGGCCATGTTTTGGCCATGAGTTTAGACCATGTTTTGCCTTCAAACAACATTCTTTTACATGTTTTTTTTTTTAGGACGTTGAACATTCTAGTCTGCACGCATACCTTGCTCATGTGTTAAGAATCTGTGACAATTGCGACTGACATTTTTGTAAAATCCTGACTTCTGAAGCGCATCTTCTCACTTTCCGCTTTCATAAGCACTTGTTTGAGACATGTGCCCCTCTATGAATAAATACCATTAAAATAAATAGAGCTACAGCGTCCTGACCTGAGGGTGCGCCTGAGTTATTGCTGCCACCACCAAGCAAGCTGTTGAGCTTAGCCTTCTTCTGAGCCTGAGGAGAGGAAAAAGGTTGCTTGTGTTTGTGTGCAGGGACAAGGGCATAGAAGTAGCTCTTGCTCTAACTTACGCCAGTGCCAGATGCTCACAACAGAGCGTACAAATTGCTGAACAGATCAAGCACCATTGATCTACCAAATATGGCCTTTATTGCATGTGCAAGCTCTTGTCCTGCACCATACCTCGTACTCTTCAAGTGTCATGGCACTGTCATCTGCACTATCTTCATCGTGCCGACCTCTCCTTCCGCGCCCACGCCCTCCCCTCCTCCCTCCCCCTCTTCCCCTCCCCCCAACATCGGCTTCGTTGCTGGCCTGAGCACCAATGTTGAATGGTCATGAAATGGAATACAATAAAGTGAGTAAAGAAAGGTTTTCAACAACACAGGTATCGATCAACCTGCCAATAAGCACAACAACAATGTGGCAAATATCAAACCATGTGATTAGGTGATGTTGCAAAGGAGGAAATAGAGGTCAGGGAAAGTGCGCAATTAGGGGATCAAATGCAGTGCAATATGGTGCCTCCACTTGAAATGTGGCGCCTTGTGCCTGTTAAAGAAGTGGCGCTCTACGTTGGCACGAGTAGACCTATAGGTGTAACAATCTGTTGGCTCATTTGCAGGTCTGTAGGATGTCAACATGTCTGTGTGCCAGAGGGTTGCAGAATTGGGAAGGCACCAGCATGAAACCCAGTGCTGGAAGAGAATGGAAACAAATTGCCATACAAACGCACCAGCAGCTCTCGCAGCTTTCCTCCGGCCTTGTCCTGCTTCGGGCCTGCGCCCACAGAAAATGCAGCCGGGATGACATCCACCGCTCTGCGTGCCTCCTTCCCTGTCTCGTCTTTGTCTCCTCCCTTACCCGGTAGGGCATACCTGTACAAAACCAGGGCAAAAAACGCACAAATGCACCATGACCATCATAATGGTGGAAGGCACAGACCGACAAGGGTGAGCACAAGGTAATGCAGACCTTCCATGTTTGCTCTTCTATCATAATTGCCTAGCGCATTCATGACAATGCACACACACACATGATGAAGACACGCAGGCAGTCGCTGTTTGACATTCACATGGCGAGGTGAGCACAGGGCAAAGAAGGCCATACTCGCTTGCTTTTCACACAAGTCAACCGAAGCGCTATAATCAAGGATGTGTCATACGGCGTATTCGTATTACACGCCGTATCGTATAACGCGTATTTTACCATAATGAACAAATCAGGTCATATTATACGATTCTGGGCACATGTCGAGTTTTGAGCTCCTGAGTCCTCCTGAGGGACTCCCAACCCCTCAGAACGCTGTAACCAGTTCCTTACTTCTAGTTTGTACCTTTTACCTATTAGCTTTTACAAAGGGAAGCCCAATTCAGTCTTGTTCAGACTATCAAAGTAAAAAATAAATTCGTTGTGCGAGAAAGATCAAATTTGGCTGTGGCTGTGGCTGTGGCTATTCTACATCTGTGTCCTCAGTCTCGGGCTCTGGATCATTCCAGGCCAAGGTGAGGTCCTCCTAATCAAGAGCCCGATTTCTAGCGGGTCTGCATTACACGCTGCCACACCTATCGCGGAGTTCCGCTTGATGGAGTGTGTGCGGAAGCGGGAGTAGCCCCCACTGAAATCCAGCTGGCAAAACTAGCCCCCACTGAAATCCAGCTGGCAAAACTTGCATTCCATCTTGTAATCTGCCCCTTCTGACTTAGTACGATAACATGGTCCCACTCGGGGCGCCTGATTGGAGGTATTTGAAAGTTATGGGGTGGTTGGGGGGAGGTTGGGAGGTGGTTGGGTGGTAATAGAACGGCTATAAAAAACGGCCGTATTATATGCGGATTGCGTATTTAATGCGTATTTTACCGTATTGAACGTCCCCAATGACCGTATGACACATCCCTGGTTATATTAACTTAAATTCATTCCTCCTTGCTGCCTTCACCTTGCAGCAGCACGGCTCAACAATTGCCTGCACACAATGCGACACTAAGCGACAGCCAGTATACACACAGTCATGCGTTGGCAGCCGGCACACACAAGGCATGGCTAAACAGCTGGTACATCCTTACGTGACTGCTGCAAGGGTCTGCTGGGTTAGGCTCATGCTGCCAGTTGCTTGATTGACGGGACCAGGGGTAGGAGGGGTGGTGCTAGTCATGGGAAGCACAGGCTTTGCACTTCCTCCTCTGGGAATGCCTTTCATGTTGTCTCTGCCTGCACGTGGAAAGTTTCAGGAGGTTTAAAGATGCGCATGTATAATTTAATCATTTGCGCTGTACCCTGGTGCACAGCAATCTGCCATGTGCCTGCTGTGAAAGTGCGGCTTTACGATTACACAAGGACACCTATTTGAGGACACCTATCCGAGGACACCTATCCGCACACCTGGTATGAACGTCTTAAAGGAAGGTGCACGATCCATGTCGTTGTCTCCTGCCTTTGACCTCTCAACATTTGCATAACGCTGTGCAAATTCATGCGCTTCAGCTAGGGCCTCCACCCTCCCACCCAGCACCTGCAAGCAGTTTTTCTGGCACTATTTGCTCGTTCTCATGGTAATAGTCTTTTAAGTTATAAGACTGCATTGCACTTGTACAAAACATTTGGGCAAAGGTTTGCTAGGAACTTACTTTCTGGTGGTTTGCATCTACTCCCCACAAAAAGCTGAGGCCCTATTCCCGCATTAACATAAAGCTTACCCTTCATAAAAAAGGTTTGGCCACGTAAGGCGTAAATGCAAAAAGTCACTTTCCTGCAAAGTCCAGCTGCACGCATGACGGCACCCACTTGCACAAATCAAAGCAGTTTAATGAAGCGGTGGACAATATTGTCATGCCTGACCACGCAATTTGGAAGTCTTGACATGGAATCATTCCACCCCCCCCCTTCCCCACCTTCCCAGCCACCCACACGCCTCCCTCCTCCCCCCGTTAAACACCCATACACCCTTACCCATACCCAAACACCCACACCCACACCCACATACATACATGCACACATACACACCCTCACCCATATACAAACACCCGCACCCACATAAACCCTTAACCACACACAACCACACCCACACCCACAAATTCACCACCCATAGACACACACACACACACACCTTGACACATTTGGGCTCAAGCATAATCACACCCATTCGCACAGTAGCGCCTTTGATTTGAACCTTGGTGCCTGGAGGGAGCATGTCTGTCAGGCCATCCACTCGCTTGTGCTCTGCTGCTTTGGCGTTCACCTGGGACACACAGACGGCAAGTTAGAGGATTGAATGACTGACAGGCAAACGGGCGCTTTAAAGATAGCACAGCTTTCTGTAAGAATTGAAACAAGAACAGATTACGTAGGCAATAAGCTGCATCGTATGTGAAGCAAGCAACCGTGGCGTTGTTGTTGTTGGTGGTCCTTTCTGTTCCTGCTTTGCACCTGCAGGTACATGCACACAGGTCCTCGCAGCAATGCAGGAGCTTGTGAGTGCACTTGAGCTCCTGACAAGGAAGCAAAGACCTTGTTTTCTCGCATACAGTCATTACTAACAAACAAGCCTCCATCAAACACATATACACAAACAAAAATGCATGCCTCTTCATATCATGCTTGTTAGCTTTCAACCCTCCCTGTGCCTCCACCCTTACCCCCACACAACAAAGCACCCACCATGGGAAAGCATGCACACCCATGGCCGACACACACACACTGTTTCATGCAGTTTCTCTCATTAGCGCTACACATATTTCCCCCTCTTACCACCACCTGCACCATGTGCACGTTGTCACAGAGCCAGACCAAGTGTAGAGGTTTTTTACAGATCCCCTGTCACTTGCCTGAACGGTACTTTTTCCATGATAATTAGTCACAGGCATGTACACACATCAGACAGCGCACACAGTTGCTTTACATTATTCAAACATGCACACACACACGCACACAAACACACACACGCACAAACACACAAACACACCTTCCCGTCTGTGAGCTTGAGCATGAGCAGGCGCGATCCAGCTCCGCTCAGGCTAGTGCTCGACTTTGAGACATCCTTGACCACTTGAACCTACAGCCCAAGCAAAAACAGAACCAATAATGTGAGGAGACCACACTAAGGGGATCAACCTTCCAACTCGAGGAAGGAACAGCAACCAGGGTGGAAGCGAAGCCACTGTGGTTGCCTTTGTTTGTATAATTGTGCGTATGTGTGTGGCGCATCAGGAAGCGCACATGTACTCGGTTGGCAATAGCAGGAAGGGTTGCACAACATAATCCATCGTGCAACATGCAATCGTGCTTATGCCCTGCACGTTGTTGCCATGCAAGCAAAAAAGGAACATATGAAAATGGATTGCACACTTATTTGTGCAAGGTCTCCATACAAATTTAGACTTGCAATGGTTCGTGCCAGCACACCTGCAGCATCGCTGTCCAGATTGTAGACAGCAGACGCATCAGTGCCTATACAAACTGCGCAACCAAAGCACTGCGTGCTGTCAGCTGCCTGCCTACCTGCAGCACGACTGGCCCAGGCACAGTGGCAGACACAGCACTGTTCACATCTGCTGGCAGGCTAGGTAGTCCGATGCGTTTCAGGTCTATGTCCTGCATGCAGCGCAACAAGACAGAGGCAGGGAATTGAGGAGCACAAGTCTGAGCGGCCCAGATATGAGGGGCACGACGGCCAGAACCAGCGTGCATTGAGGTAAAACAGCAGCAAATTGTCAAATCGACTTCACATGGAAAGAGCAAAAGAACAGAGGTGGACAAACAGCACGTGATGCGCACAGAGAAAAACAATAAGCAAGGTGAAAAGCAGCGTGCTGAGAGCAGGTTTGGCAATGGCGTGATGTGGACCAGGGAAGCTCAGTTTGCTTGAGTATTTTACATGCATAACAAACTCCTCAAGCGTGCAAGCTGTGTGAACAGAGGATGCTTTATGGCAAAACTGCCGTCATGAAATATTAATAAAGGCCCTCTACATTTTGGTTCAACGTAAGGGGCCTTACTTGTAAGTTGCGGTAGCACTCAGCCTCGGAGCACTCAGCCTCCTCTGCAACGGATTTGACGGCAGCAGGGTTGATGTGCCATCCTTCGGCCTGTAGTGGATCTGAAGGGGGAGCAGTGCATGTTGAACTATTTGTATGGGTTGCCACAACAAGGTGCATATGAAGATGCGCATCTGCTTTTGCATGAACGCAAATCTGTTTGTGTCTGTGTGTGTCTGCATATGTGTGTATGTGTGTGTGTGTATGTGTGTGTGTGTGCGTGTGTGTGTGAGTGTGTGTGTGCGAATGTGTGTGTGTATTTGTGTGTGTGTGTATGTGTGTGTGTGTGCGTGTGTGTGTGTGTGTGCGCGCGAACGTGTGTGTGTGTGTGTCTGCATATGTGTGCACGTGTGTGTGTATGCGTGTGTGTGTGTGTGTGTGTGTGTGTGTGTGTGTGCGCGTGTGTGTGTGTGAGTGTGTGTGTATATTTGTGTGTGTGTGTATGTGTGTGTGTGTGTGTGTGTGTGTGTGTGTGTGTGTGCCAGCGTGTTACACAAATATGTATGTGTGTGTATGCTTACTCACCTGATTTCATGCCAGTAAAAGCTTTTTTTAGAGTTCGGATAATTTACCACTAATCATTAGCTTAAATTATTCTTAATAACACGCAATGTTGCTTTCAAGAAACTCCATGCTTTTTCCTCAAAGAGGGCACCTGCTTTCAAGAAACTCCTCTCTGCTTGCCAATAGCCCTGTGTTGGTGCCAAAAAGCTTGACACTCACAAGAAGGCCTCAGGTGTGAAATGGGACAGTGAAAGCGGAAATTGAGTCAAATTTGACTCGTAGGCTCAAATGTTGTCCTTCCGCTTTTAGGTCCCACCAACACGTGCCGGTGGAGGAAAGTATCCTCAGGTAAGTTTGCAGCACGCTTACGAAAGGCATACCACGTGTCAACCCGTTTGTTCGGCGCATTCATGGATTCCGTGAATCCGTGTGTGAATCCGTGCGTGATTTATTGTTGGTGGGTGCATTCGTTTGCAAGTATTGATGCGCTGTGAGTCCGCACACGGTTAGATGTGAGCGTGCGTGCGTGCATGTGTGTGTGCGCGCATATGTGTGAGTGTGTTTACGGGTGTGTATATGGTGATCCATAACAGTTCGCAAACCAGAAATTTGTTCAATAATTGGTTGAACAAGTTGCATCTATGCCACCCACAGGATAGGTCATGAAGCCTTTCGCCATTTAACGATCTGCAACTATATCTCCAAATTGCAGATGTCAGGCCAATTATCCCTTAGCTGCCTAATGAACAGTTTGTTCCAAAGCAATATCTACTTCATGTCTTTAAACCAGTGCATTTGACACTGTATATATCGGCCCATGCACAAAGGTGCCCCCTGCCTCTGGCTCCTGGGGCGCACCTCAAGACCCCCCCCCCTACCCTCCTCAACCCCCTCCTTACCCTCAAGTGCCTCAGCAACCTCCCCCTAGCAACCCATACTCTGGCATGTCCGAGCAGGAAGCCTATGATCAGGATTTGCTTCTTAAAAACTCAGGTACGTTAGTATGCAGATTCTGCAAGCGGGGTTGCCCAGATTGGCTTACACATGTTCTTCATGATCAATTTAACTCAAATTGAGCGCAGGAGTGTCGTCATGGCAGCTAGTTAATAGTGATTTGGCTTAATAGTGATTTGGCTGTACTTTTGATCCTGTTCCTTGTACTTTTGTGTGCTCTATGTGCATGCTCTCATGCTCTCCCATGTCTCTCGCCCTTCCTGACTAACTTAACGCATTCTCTATGCTTGGCATTTTTTGGTGTGCAGTGACTACCAAGAACCTGAGCTTCGTAGCCTTCTGGCTGCAGTTTGCACTATCTGTGGTGTCTGCAGGCATCCTTCTCTTCTCAGTCGCCTTTGTGCCGCGGGTATGACACCATGTTTTTTCCGTAGCAATGTCAGGGAGATTTTAGGAGGACAGCTTTTTTGAGCAAGGAAAACTCAAATCGTTACAGAAAATGTTACAGAAAAGAAAAAAATCTGCCTGTGCACTAAGACTGGAGTGATAATTATTTTGATGCCATAGGGCTTTTGAGTGTAAAATATAATTGCCCTAATATTTTGGCGACCGCCATGAATGGGTCTTTGCTGCACCAATCATTCCTTATATTCCCCTGTATTGCTAGCAACGTTGCTTTAATGAAACCCTCCACTTCATTGAGTCCTGTGCGAACCTGAACGCCTCCTGAAGCCTACTTTTTGTTTATTTTCGCAAACTCGCTCCAGGGAGGCAACGTTGGCGCCGTGGTGGATGTAAGCAAGTATCTTACATTGGTTGGTGTCATCGCTGCCTTCATCTCGTCGCTCATGGCACATGGCTTCCTCACAATGAGTCGCAAAATTCAAACAGGTAAAGTGCGCAATTTGTCATGAACTGATGAATAGGTGCACCGTTAAACTTTTCTCGGAGGAGCAAAGTGACAAACTAGAACAGACGGAGGAAGCGGCTGGAGGATAGTGAGACATGATGATAATAGCTGTCGCTTTTTTGTAGATCTGAAGTCTGCCTAATGTCTCTTCGACACACGTACGTCCAAATACTGACCAGGAACATTTTGGTCCCACCTTGCAGGAAAGAGAGTAGCTAAGAACTACCTGGTTAATTCGTTGCTGACAAACAATGCCATTTCTTTGGCAGGCATCGGGATCACAGTGATCGGCTTGCAAGCATCAGTTGGTGAGCCTTGCTGATTCCTAAGACCTCAACTGCACAGCAAGTTTTCAGCAAGTTAAGGTCCAGGCTTTTGAGGCTTTAAACCTTAGCAGGTTTGTCGGTAAAATAGGAGGAGCAACGGAATTGGTGCTGTTTGCTGCTGGTGATCTTGTACTTTTACTCCCTGAACGTGGCAGGTACCCTTGTGGCCAAGACACTCGCGACTTCAGTGTCTGGTCAGTTTGCGGTGCAGAATGCAGCCAACCAGCTCGTATCCCTTGATGTGTTCGCTCTCCAGGCAAGTTTCTACTTTCTTTAACTCAAACTCACCATTCCCAGCCAAATTTCGTCCCTAAAACGAACCTCATCAATTTTTGACTTTTAATGGTCCAGGGTAGTAAGAAAGTACATATGAATCACTTCTGCGCCAAAAAAGGGTATGGGGTCCGCTGTGTGCGTCGGGGGCTAGATTTGTGCCATTTCCCGGCCAAAAAAGGGGTTGTACCCATGCATGGGTACAGAAATGTGACTCCAAATCCAAATATCACCATTTTTTGTTCCCAGGCACCTTTTGGGTTAAACCATACCCATACAGCAAAAAAAAGGGGGGTGGAAATTTGCCCCTAAAGGACTTGGTGCGTGGACCTGTTCGCTGGGCAAAAATGGTGCATTTCTAGAAACCCTGGAAACACTTTCTGGCCACCACCTGGGTGTCGGGAATCCTTCAGTATGCTCCCAGGACATGCCCTGTCAAGTATTATGGTCTGGAATGCTGGAGATGGGCCGTGGTGGGCAGCAACAGCTGAGGTGAATCCAAATCCATGCAATATTCGCACAGGTCTTAAACATTTGTTTCAATGAGACCAGCTAATAGTGTGCCAAACACACTCAAAGTCTGTGAAGCCACATCTGCAGACTTGGGCTGTGCACTTTTTTCATAGCTTCGCCAATTCCCCTGCCAAAAGGGGGGTCCAAAACTGGACCTTCACCCTAGACCCTCGGACCTTCACCAAAATGTCCCCTATTATTGCAAACACCCCTGGTAAGTTGATGGCACCGGGGAGAAGCTTTTGAAAATTCATTTTCTGGCAGGGATTTCCACCCTGCCCACCTGGGCACTCATTGGCACAAACTGAGTGTGCAGGGATGCTTAGATATTTCTAACTAAGGCTCCTGACTACTTAAAAGTGGAAAAGCGTGCAGGTTCGTTTTTTTCCAAACAGGAATGGTGAGTCTGATTTTTACTCAAGCTGTTAATGACAGGCCACAAGTACTGTGTATCTTCGCTTGATATTTGTGCTAGGCATAAACTTATCTTTATTGCACGTCCAATTGCTTGTAAAACATGCAGTCATGATGGTCCTGCTCGCCGTACATTCACAATTCACAGGCATCCACCAACACGCTGCTGTGCCACGTCATCGGACTGTTGTTCACCAATTTGATGCTGTAAGTTTTTATGATGCATTTCTTGTTACAGATGTGTTGCCTAGATTCCAGCCGCTTTCCTGCATGTTAGAATTAAGTGATTTATTTACAAGTTGATCCTGTTCACACCTATTTGTGCAGGAGAATAGTGAACAAGCCCCGCAAGGATGCCAAACTCGCTTGAGATGATCAGTTGCTCAACTGCTGTGCTAGTTTTGCTATAGTTGCAAAGGGGCAGTAACCTTGCATGCTATCAAAAAAGAACATTAACGCAGGCCATAGAAGTCACGCTCCCAACATTAACAAAGAGAAAGGAGTTAATTTGGTAGTAGGCATCGCAGGAAGGAGAAGAGCGTGTAAATGAATAATGCATCAGGAGAGTTGCAGGCTTGGCCTGAACTTGGCTCTTAAGGAGAGTCACTCTTCAGTAGTACCATAGAGCCAGAGAGGGCGTCTGATATAGACGAGTTCAGCAGCGTGGTTGACCAAGTGCACATGGTGCTCGGAAGTAGAAAGGTTTCCGACTCTTGACAATTTGAGACGATATTAGAAAGCCTCCAGCATGTGAGTGTTGTTGATGGTGCTACCCAAACGGATGATGTAAAGAGAAATAAAGATGAAGACCCTTTTATTATGGTGCAAAAATCTCTGTGATGTTCCTTGGCAAGCGTTCAGGCGGCTCTGAAATTTAGGGTCTGCACTGGACTTGACCTCGTGCTCAATTTTGGTGAGATCATGCGGTCAACACAGTTTATATCGGAACGTTCCGCTGGCGACTGGCGGTGTTCCTGAAGTGCTCCCGATCTCCCTCAATCGCTCCCCTCCACTCAAAACTACCTCCCTTTCCTCCCATTTTACACTGGCGGTGCAGCCATGTAGTATGTACATCCATGCTGTAGCTATATGAGAAATGAAAATATCAAATTGTAGGAATCAGATGGTTCAAGGTAAGGTAAGGTAAGGTTACATCGCTATATATGCCTCTGGAGGGCATCTGAGTGGAAGCTTGGGAAAAAGCCTGTAACCAAACCAAGAAAAACGCTAGAAAAATCAAGGGAACAGGGCTAGGCACTTAGCTACAAAAGAGGCAACACCAAAAATATCAGGTTGGTTCATAAAGGTCCTCAAACGAGCTGGGCTATCCTCAAACTGAGGTGGGAA
>Ga0307945_1003669_pt1 | contig 12399 bp, 13 predicted proteins | sample OrgLakmetagen228_FD_201818 | JGI IMG/M metagenome (GOLD analysis project Ga0307945, IMG submission 201818) | Saline water microbial communities from Organic Lake, Antarctica - #228 | ecosystem: Environmental > Aquatic > Non-marine Saline and Alkaline > Saline | place: Antarctica: Organic Lake...
CACAAGGGGAGTGTGTACAAGTAGCGTTTGAGGACAGTACTGAAGAGAAGAGTGTACAAGGCACTCAAGGGTTGAGTGTACAAAGCACTTAAGAGGAAGATGTGCCGGTTGCCACATCTGAGCACTTTGCACATCTTCCTCTGGAGTGCTTTGTACACTATCTTCCTGAATGTATCCTTTGAACATGTCCTTGTGAGTTCTTTGTACACAAAGGAGGGTGTATACAGATCTCACGAGGAAAGTGCAAAGTGCTCAGTCAGGTTTGTACCCAAAAAGGGAGTGTACAAAGAAGTCACGAGGAAGATGTACGAAGGAACCACAAGGAAATGCTTTCAGGATGAGTGTGTACAAAAAAGTCAGGAGGAAGATGTACAAGGACCCACAAGGGAATGCTCTCAGGATGAGTGTGTACAAAGAAGTCACGAGGAAGATGTACGAAGGAACCACAAGGGAATGCTCTCAGGAAGAGAATAGAGTGTACAAAGTGCTAATGTGAGGATATAATTAATGAATAATGTAAAATAAATATATGACTTACGAGGGTGCAGAATACTCACAAGGGGAGAGGGCTGTGCCCAGCATAGCCCCTGCTAAATATGCAAAGCAAGGGGATTGCTGCACCGCGGAGTGGTGAAGAGCAAGCGCCATGGACTCAAAGATCTGTGCGTGCATGAGAATGTGCGTACGCTTGCATGATTATTTGCGTGTGTGTGTTGGAAAAAGCTCTTGCTGTGCCAGCTTAACAACACACATTAATGCCAAATAAAAGCTTTGACTGTGGTACTTAGGCACCTTTCCAGAACATGAGCCCAGAAACATTTCACTTCACTACAATAGAAATACGTCTTGCCTTTTTTGTTTGCATCGTAATATGCAGTAGGTGGGGGACTTATTCTGTTAAGGAAACAAAAAGATGGAGAAACAACAGAGAAACAGAGATAAAAAGCAAGAGTGACAAATAGTCAATCTTGCTTTTCATCTAGCATATCGCTGCTGCACTACAAGAAGTGGAGGTCACGAGTGACTTGAATTGAACTCAGCAGGTTACTTTTAACAACCGCAGAGTCCGCCCCTGCGGTTTTCAGAATTGCTGCACAAGGCCTAAACTCTGGCCTCCTCTCCACAAATGCAACCAGCCTTTACTCCCGCTCTATCGAGGATGAGATAAGAGTCTTTGGCAATGCGCTTCGTCATACCTCCCTACATGAGTAGGCGTGCACTACTACCAGTACAAGGCAAGATAGTATTCGGGCCTCAACAACCTTCTAGCATTCTTTTACCACACCATCGTCTTGATTATACTATATGTTAAAAGCTGGCACATCAGTTTAGGTATGTGTAGGGCTGGCCAGAACCATACATTCATAGGTATATACGGTGTATATACGGCTATTTTGTCAGGGAAATCACCATATATACGATCATATACGGTGTGTATATACGGTTCTGGCCAACCCTAGGTATGTGTTTGGTGCCAAAAAGGCTCCCTTTTCCTCAACCATTTCTGGCAGTGGCCTTTCCTGTGTGGATTTTTTGTTGCATGTTTTTGTCAATGTACCAACCTGGCATCTTGCAGCAGGGTCCTCACTGTAGACGCAGAGGGCCCAAGCGATGGTACGCTCCACAGCACCACGGAAACGATCCTGCATGGTCTACCATAAAATGGCAATCAAAGATAAGTTCCTTTATTTGCATTTAAGCGATGGTACGCTCCACAGCACCAAGGAAACGATCCTGCATGGTCTACCATAAAATGGCAATCAAAGATAAGTTACTTTAACTGCATTTATGCGATGTTACGCTCCGCAGCACCACGGAAACGATCCTGCAAGGTCTATTAAAAATGGCAATCAAAGATAAATTCGTTAAACAATCAAAGACAAGTTCTTTTAATTGCATTTATGCGATGTTACGCTCCACAGCACCGCGGAAACGATCCTGCATGGCCTACCATAAAATGGCAATTAAAGATGAATCCCTTTAACAATCAAAGACAAGTTCCTTAAGTTGTATTTATGCGATGGCCCTTTGCAGCACCACGGTAACGATCCTGCAAGGTCTACCGTAAATTGGCAATTAAAGATGAGTCCCTTTAACAATCAAAGACAAGTTCCTTAAATTGTATTTATGCGATGTTACGCTTTGCAGCACCACGGTAACAATTCTGCAAGTCTACCATAAAATGGCAATCAAAGACAAGTTCCTTTAATTGCATTTATGCGATGTTACGCTCCGCAGCACCACGGTAACGATCCTGCAAGGTCTACCGTTAAATGACAATCAAAGACCTTAGCAGCACCACGTTTACAAATCTGCAAGGAACGCCACTGCACTAATCCAAGGGAGGACGAACACCGTGAAAATTACAGCCTAGGCAATGTGTACAAATTGTACATAGTTATTTGTGTACGGATAGTTCAATATAAAAGAAGAAATTACATTTGTGGCAACTGAAGGGACTAAAACGGTTTGATGTGGCGAAGCTTGTCAGTCCGCTGCCACGCTTCACAGCATCTCAGTAACAAGTAGGGTTGGCCAGAAATGTGTACATACACCGTATTTTTGGTGATTTTCCTGCCAGAAATACCACAAAAATACCGTATATACACGGTGTATACATGGTCCTGGTCAACCCTATTAACATGCCTTTGCATCTCAGAAGGACACACTGGCGTTTGAATGTGTAAATGGCAGAGGCCTAGGCGTTTGAATGTGTCAATGGCAGAGGCGTTTGAATGTGTAAATGGCAGAGGCGTGTGCGTGTATGGCAGTTGAATGTGTAAATGGAAGAGGCGTGTATGGCAGTTGAATGTGTAAATGGCAGAGGCGTGTGCGTGCATGTGTAAATGGCAGAGGCGTAGGCGTTTGAATGTGTATATGGCAGAGGCCCAGACAGGCACGAAGAGCAACTTTAGCATAGGCACACTGGAGTTACAATGTTGAAATGGCACAGGCCCTATCAGGCAAGAAGGGCAACTCCAGCAGGGAGACACATACGCGCGCATGCACACATACACACAAATCCACATACACACACATACACACCTGGGTATGCTGCTCCCCATACAAAAGTCGTAATGCCCGTAACTGCACACACCTGTGTACATGCACACACACGCCTATACATACGTACCCCCACCCAACCCCACCTGGATACGTTGCGCCCCATACAGGTCGTAAGGTCCGTAGTTTTCGTTCTCAGAAGGGTAGTATAAACTGCCATAATGGCTCCTGTGGGCAGATAAAACACACACATACATACTCGTAAGCAAAGCCAACGGCGGAAACTGGCAATAAAACAGCAGATCAAGACGCAACCTGACATGTAGGGTTTTCTTGTTTGTAGGGTTGGCCAGGACCATATATATACGGTGTATTTACGGTATTTTTGGCAGGGAAATCACCAAATATACGGTCGTATACGGTGCATATATACGGTCCTGGCCAACCCTACTTGTTTGGCTAGTAAGTAAAACACACAGGAATGTCGAGACCCTGCATTTTCAGTTTGGCAAGCAAGCAAGGCTTACAAGAACTAGCACATGGCAATGAGAGCAAGATGTGTCCACTTGATTAATGTTCCGAAGTGGATTTTCGGTTTGACAGTGAGGCTAACTAATAATAAATCGCAGCATTCAAAGCGAATCAAAGCAATATAAAGTGCGCCCTTCGTGGTGAAGGACTTTTACGGTACCTGATAAAGTGGCTCCTTTTCCTTGATTCATGTGGGAAGTGATTTTTCCTGCCCACGTAATTTTCTCTTCTACTTTTCTTATTTAAGCAAAGCACACTTATTTCATAAAACAGCATTCAAAGCGGATCAAAGCGACTCAGGAGAAAAGCACACAGAGATCCAAAGTGGATCAAAGCGACTCAGAAGTAATGCACACAGGGATCCAAAGTGGATCAAAGTGACTCAGAAGTAATGCACACAGAGATCAATGCAATGCATGCAGTGCAGCATTTAGACACTGAGGCAAAGCGTCAAAGCACAATCACATGACGTACAGTGGCAATGCACTTCCAGATACCGTTAAAGCACTCAACACGTATGCTTGGTAGCAGGTGGTAGTATGAGCACAGATATGGCACAGCTATGGTAGCAGGTGGTAGTACGAGCACAGATATGGCACAGCTATGGCACAGCTGTGGCACAGCTGTGGCACAGCTATGGTTGTACGAGCACAGATATGGCACAGCTATGGCACAGCTGTGGCACAGCTATGGTAGTACGAGCACAGATATGGCACGGCTATGGCCTGAGCACGCAAAACAAGCTGCGCTAGTGGTGCAGCTTTCAGCAGAGCAGAGGGAAGCCCATAATTGAACTCACAAGCGTTTTGCGCGATCATCTCAAGGAAGGCTTATAACTTGAACACGCAATTTTCACATCACAACAGTTTTTCCAATTGCGTTAACCCCACTCACCTATCAGGATGCCGCTGCAAAAAGTCACTCCATGATTCTGAGGGCCCTCCCCCAAGAAATACCGGTTGGTGGCAAGGACCACAAACAGCAGGCACAGTGGGTGCTGCCTGTGCATGTGTACGTGTATGTGTATGTACGTGTGTGTGTGTGTTTGTGTGTGTGTGTGTGTGTGTGTGTGTGTGTGTGTGTGTGTGTGTGTGTGTGTGTGTGTGTGTGTGTGTGCTAACTTTGAATGATGATCTTTGCGTAGACAGTGATGAATGAAGACACGGGCTCATGCACTCATCCACATTAAACACACACTCACTTTAAAAGTACTGCAGCACACACATGAACACACACACAAATGTAAGTACGCACGCGCACACACACACACGCACACACACACACACACACATACAAATGCACACACAAACTAACACAAAAACACACACACAGAGAGCACCTTGAAATAGGCTGCCCATGAGCTCCTGTGCCTGCCATCTTGCGAGGCATGAGGTGGGGGCGCGTCCTTGAGGACGTAGTGCGTGACAGCAGCAGCCAGTAGCATGGCCACCACAGACACGCGGGCACCTCGGCCTCTCAAGTACTGCATAGCAGCAGTTAGGTGTAATGCGTTTCAGGAGGAGAGAAGCAAGTTGTAAGTGAGGCAGCAGCAGCAGCAGCAGCAGCGACATAGACAAAGTGCACTCCAGAAGGTGGGATGCTCAACGTTTTTCCAGTTAGGCTGACGCACCAGCAGCAAAGCCACTACAGACGCACAAACAAAACACAGCACGCACCAGCAGCAAAGCCACCACAGACGCACAAGCAACGCACAGCACGCACCAGCACCAAAGCCACCACAGACGCACAGACAACACACAACATGCACCAGCAGCAAAGCCACCACAGACGCACAAGCAACGCACAGCACGCACCAGCAGCAAAGCCACCACAGACGCACAAGCAACACACAGCACGCACCAGCAGCAAAGCCACCACAGACACATAAACAACACACAACACGCACCAGCAGCAAAGCCACCACAGACGCACAAACACACAAACAGCGCACCAGCAGCAAAGCCACCACAGACGCACAAGCAACGCACAGCACACACCAGCAGCAAAGCCACCACAGACGCACAAACACACAAACAGCGCACCACAGGCGCACACACAGAGCTCGATGAAACGTGCAAGTACCGTACAGCAGCAAGCAAAATAAGTCAACAAAGCGCGGAGCGTGAAGTGGGTGATATGTGATATTTGAGGCAGACCTAAACACACAATAAACAATAAAGACACTTTTCCCACTTATATTGCACTCCCGCTTGCTGGTGGAAACACTAAACTAGCATTCAAGTTGGCTCATCTCTGTTATCAGGTATTCTTTTCTTTGTACCATGGCTTGTTCATTCTCTGGGAAGAGGTACCTGCCACGCCACGTCAAGGCAGACAAACGGCAGCATTTTGTCGAGGGTTGGTTGGGATGTATTGCCTGATTCAGAATGAGAGTTGTTCACTGTTCACCGTCATCTGCCCTAACCCTAGCTTGACACCTCTGGTGCATGCTGACTGTTCATGTTGCCCAATCCGATCTGCTCTCACCATCGCCAGCGCAAAAGAGTTACCCTGGGCAAGGGGGTTACTTCTTTCCCTCCCTCTATCCCGAACCACCTCGACCACCTCCTCCTATCTGCTCTCACCATCGCCAGCGCAAAAGCGTTTCCCAGGGTAAGGATGCTGCTTTGTTGTTCCCTCCCTCCTCAACTACTACCACCACCTCTTCTTATCTGCACTTACCATTGCCAGCGCAAAAAAGTCGCCATGGGAAGATGGGTTCACGTTGGGTGCAGTGGCGAAGGCTGCTGATCGCGGAAGAGAAGCGAATGCACCGTACACCTGGGATAAGGGTGAAGATCTTTGTGAAATAAAAGAGACGCTAAACAGCATAATGTGTGCTAGAAACTGCTGAGGTTTGTAGTGGGTGCACCTGGTACTACTTGCCACGGGGAAAAAAATCAGGCCACACACCAGGGACAAAGGTGATAACCAACCAAAGGAGAACTTGCGTAGAAACTGTTCGGGGTTTTGCAGGGTGCTGTCACAGCTCATATTGTTTGTGCGCATTTGTGTGTGTGTGTGTGTGTGAGTGTGTGTGTGTGTGTGTGTGTATCTGTACGCGTGCTGGGTGTGAGTGAGCTGTTGCATACTTCCCAGTGCTGGCATTTATGTGGGACATTGTCCGGGTTGGCCAATACCGTACATGGACACCGTATTCCGTCATTGCATGGTGCTTTATTTGTTGAAACACCGTGCATACAACGTATATACATAAGTATGGTTCCAGCCAACCTTATATATAATGGTTCCAGCCAATCATATATTATATTCAGGTTTCTAGTTGCTTATTGAGGGGACGACGCCCTAGAAATGATGCCTAAGTTCAGCCAGAACCTAAATAAATACGGTGTACAAACGGCATTATTCTCGGCAGGGATTTCGTTATATATACGGTCATATACGGTGTATATACATATATAAGGGTGTGCCAGCCTCGTCGAGCCTCGACATGACTGCTGCCAAAGCCTAGACGGAAACTCGGGTGTCCATTTTTGGGGGATATTCCCTGGAAAAATCCTAGAAATCGGGAAAATCGACCGCCATTTTGTATAATAATTCAAAGTATTTTTGTGTAATATAAACGCGAGAAATGGCAAATCACGATGTCACAGTCTTGTTCAGGAAAGTGTCAGACTTTCATTTCTTGACGCCCCAAATGGGCAGTAATTATGCTCATTATTTTCTTAATATTATAAAATACTATTTAAATGGAATTTATTTCCGGCCTACTTGATGTGCGAATGCCTGTCCAGGCAATGTACCATGAGAGATTCTCCAAACACTTCCTACAGCTCTTTTCGTTCCGGTCTCTACACGATAATTAATAATCAAATTTAAGTAAACTCCAGAAAATTTTTCGGCTCAATCCGCGCAAGTTTCAGAAAGTGATATTCTAACCGTAATGCACCAACTAGGGCCTATATCGACGAGCCTCGCCCTTGACGACGCTTGTCGAGCCTCAATGGCAGAATTATACACCCTAATTACCCATGCTTATACATATATACCGTCCCGTGGAGATATACTGTTAAACTTTGCCTCATCTGTAAGGGAAGTAATAGAACTCAAAACTTTGCCTCATCTGTAAGGAATTAATAGAATTAAGCATTGTAGAAGGGGGAGGGGGAAGGGGGGGGTACGTATGAATGGGAAGCTAAACTTTGCCTTGTCTCTTAAACATGGCACTCATTTAGAGTTGTCCATTTACGTCTTCAGTGCTGGAAATTCTATGTGCCAAATACTTAGTACCACAGATAATAATGGCCAGATCTAAGACTGTATGCTGCATGGCAGCGCAGAGCAGCTGCATGCCTCACTGTAGTAAGGTCCACCATGGGACAGGTGTTCTGATACACAGTATGCAATCATATAAATAGGACAGGTGTTTGGTTATGATGCATATGATAATGGTGATATATGACATATATACATACGACGGGTGTTTGATACACAATATGCAATCATATAAATAAAACAGGTGTTTGGTTATGATGTATATGATAATGGTGATATATGACATATATACATACGACGGGTGTTTGATACACAGTATGAAATCATATAAATAGGACAGGTGTTTGATTATGATGCATAAAATAATGGTGATATATGACATATATACATACGACGGGTGTTTGATACACAATATGCCATCATATAAATAAAACAGGTGTTTGGTTATGATGCATATGATAATGGTGATATATGACATATATACATACGACGGGTGTTTGATGCAACACAGTATGCATTCATGCATGCGCATGCGGCAAAAGCCTTGCACGCACATAAACGGCCATGCGCACATACATGCACACACTAAATCACACAATTATACAAGCACATGCACAACCACACACACACACACACAACCACACACACACAACCACACACACACACACACACACTCTCTCACACATACACACACACCTGCTCCAGGTCTTGCGCTGAGGAGGCACTGATAGCATGGAGCAGATGCTTGTGTGCGGCTGGGGTCAGCCTCATGCGTTCCAAGTGGCGCTCCTGTGCATCATCATGTACGTTGTTTGCCTATCAGTTTGCCTACTGTGTGAGGTACATCGCAAACGTTGTTTGTTGGTGAGAACAACAACAACAGGTGTGTCGAATGTCATGCGCACTTATACGCGTGTGAGCAGGGCGATACAAACACATATATAAATATATAGGGTCGGCCAGAACCATGTACATACGGAATTTTTGGCAGGCAAATCACCAAATATACGGTCATATACAGTGTGTATATATACGGTTCTGGCCAACCCTGCATGTACACTTCATAAATACATATACACACTGAAGGATGGTGTTACGACACGTGCCATTATTGGTACGTTCATGCTCTCGTCATTACGAGCAAGCATTCATTGAGTGTGAGGCGTTAAAGTCTGCATTCAAACACACTACCATCATGGTTCCTCATAACGTTTTCTGGGTTGCAACTCGACGCTCAGAGTGTTACCCATAGCGTTACTCATAATCTCATATTGCAACTGAGAGTGCAAATCGTAGTGTAATCCATGGTGTTACTCAGAATGGTGATTGTGCAAAGTTTTTATGTGTACCAAAGACAGTGTGCCCAAGACAATGTGCCAGGAGCAAGAACAGTGTGCCCAAGGCAATGTACAGGAGCAAGAACAGTGCGCCCAAGACAATGTGCCAGGAGCAAGAGCAGTATGCCCAAGACAGTGTACCAGGAGAAAGAACAGGAAATCAAAAGAGGAAAACAGAACGCAAGCAGTGGTTGACATTATTAATCTAATGTTCGAGCAAATTTGCAAGCACACACACTTACACACTCACAAACATGCACACACGTGCTCACACTCATTAACACAAACATACACACAAACACACCTTGGAGCTATCCTTCAGCTGGGTCTGAAGTGTTGGCCAGGCCTCTTCCAAAGCAGCAGCGGCAGCGCTTGCAAAGGTTTTTATTGCAGCTGCAAGTGCACCAATTGCGAACAGGAGGGAATTTTGGGACGGACCAAATTAGTTCAACAGTGTTTCCTTTTACTGAGGTAGCAGTCAAATGCGCAGCTGCACCAAGCATGATAATACCCACGCATAAGGCGCGGGGATTGAACATTAGAAACGACACAAACGCAACACCGAAAACTCTTGAACTTCTGGCCAAGCAGCTGCAGCAAGTACAAAGCAATACATTATTTACAAAGCAATACATTGCGTGCATTGCATGTCGCGCCTAAGCTAGCGTGCACACAGCAAAGTCAAGTCAGTCTGTTATCAACTCTCATCAGGAGCCGGTTTTAGGCCAAGCCTGCCTCCCTCTTGATCCCCATTGATTTTTCCTTTTCGCAGTGGAGGAGCTTTACGGTACTCGGTACCAAAGTGGCTCCTTTTCCTTAATTGATGTGGGGAGTGGCTTTCACTGCCTGTGTAGTTTTTTTCTTTTTCTTTTCAGAAGCAGCCTCTTGAGCAGAGGTAGGGCCACTAGCTCCTTTTCTTTGGTTATAGAGGCGTGTGTTTTTCCTCTTCCTTATCTTTATTAACTGAACGTATGTCAGGTTGGCTAACCACCTTCACTCAGGTACTGTCGTAGGTAAATTAGAAGGCGAACGTGATGTAAGTACAGGTTTTGTAGGTTTGATGCGTGACAGTTTGGTAAAAAAGACCGTAGTCGTGTGGTAAAGTGAGAATGAAAAAAGGGAAGGTCCAGTCGATAGTGTTCACAAAAAAAGCAAGAGCGTTAACAAAAGCAAGAGTGTTAACAAATACGCTTCCGGAATTTAGAAACCCCACACCCAGCCTGTCAACAGCACCTCAGTAATCCCTGCAGCCATCCTTATTACTGTAGCAGTCTCTGCCTCTGCTTATGTTGCTTTGCAACCCAAACCTTATGATGCCGCCCACCCTCCCTCGTAAAAAAACATGCAGATAAAACATGCACGCCTGCCAACTTTGTGTAGGTCCTTTCACAAGCCTGCAGTATTTGTCCAAACCTTGTGTGTGGTCCTCACTGGTGTCCCTTTGCAGCCCAAACCTTATGGTATCACAGACCCACCCTCAAACACAAACAAACACACACAGAGACACACCTTGTTTGTGATTGTCCCTGGTGTTGCTTTGCAGCCCAAACCTTATGGTATCACAGACCCACCCTCAAACACAAACAAACACACACAGAGACACACCTTGTTTGTGATTCTCCTTGGTGTTGCTTTGCAGCCCAAACCTTGGGGTATCACAGACATATCCTCAAACACAAACAAACACACACAGAGACACACCTCGTTTGTGATTCTCCTTGGTGTTGCTTTGCAGCCCAAACCTTGGGGTATCACAGACCCATCCTCAAACACACACACAGACACACCTTGTGCGTGATTCTCCTTAATGTGGCTTTGCAGCCCAAATGTTGCGATTTCACAGACCCATCCTCAGACACAAACACACACGCGTACACACACAGAGACACACCTTGTGTATAATCCTCCTGGGTGTCGCTTTGCAGCCCAAACCTGATGGCCTCTACTTTCTGGTTGGGCATAGTGCTCTTGTCCAGGCCTAGGAGTGACCTGTACACATTAGGATGCGCACTTAATTGAACACAGCATTGACAGACATGTTAAATTCAATCACAGAACGATGAGGCTGGTCGTTCTGACTGAGCGCGGCGCTCTTGTCCAGGCCTGGGAGTGACCTGTACACGTTTGGATGCTCACTGATTTGAACACAGCATTGACAGACCAGCATTGACAGACATGAATTCAACACTGGATGATGAACCTGTGGGTGTTCGGGTGTTCACCTATCTTGAGCCAAGAAAAGACGCCGACGCAACCATGATTTGAACAGACACAGAATGATGAGTTTGGTCAGAGTCAATACAAACACCTGCATGTGAATACACAGACACACACAGCATACACACAGCACACACAATGATCGACACACTTGATTACGACGCAACAGTAGCTTGCTTCTACATTAACACCCTTGCTGCTTTGCAGTTGTATGACAGCTCTGTGCACCGTTTGCCAATCTAGCCTGTGTGGAAATTGAGCACTGCCTACGTGCAACGCGTTCCTGCACTGATGTATTTTGTGCACACACAAAAGTCAAGAAGACTGGTAACCACCTGTTCAGCGTAATAAATTGTATATATAGTGTGTGCATGATGTAATGCAAGCGTATAAGTGTAACAAGTGTGCGTAGGAAGCAAATGTGTAAAAAGTGGTAAGCAACAAGTGTAAAATGTAAGTGTAGGTTGTATTGTAAAAAAAGTAGTAAAAAAAAAGTGTAAAACGTAAGTGTAGGAAGTATTGTAGAAAAAGTAGTAAAAAAGTGTAAAATGTAAGTGTAGGAAGTAGTGTGTGAAAAGCACGTGTAAAATGTAAGTGTAGGAAGTAGTGTAGAAAACAAGTGTAAAGAACAAGTGTAAATTATGGGAACGCATGGCCACTGTTTGTTCACCTCGGAAGGTCCAACGCATCAACTGACATGCGCAGCAAATGACACGCTGTGTGACCAAGAGTGATCACCAGATGGGTGGAGGGCGTTTGCAGGCTTGAGGGGTTGGCTATAAGAGCAAGTGCTGTGGACTTGTGGTGTATGAAGAGCAAGTGCTATGTGCTTGTGGTGTATAAAGAACAAGTGCTATGTGCTTGTGGTGTATAAAGAGCAAGTGCTATGTACTTGTGGTGTATGAAGAGCATGTGCTATGTACTTGTGGTGTATGAAGAGCATGTGCTATGTGCTTGTGGTGTATAAAGAGCAAGTGCTATGTACTTGTGGTGTATAAAGAGCAAGTGCTATGTGCTTGTGGTGTATGAAGAGCATGTGCTATGTGCTTGTGGTGTATAAAGAGCAAGTGCTATG
>Ga0307945_1003674_pt1 | contig 12393 bp, 10 predicted proteins | sample OrgLakmetagen228_FD_201818 | JGI IMG/M metagenome (GOLD analysis project Ga0307945, IMG submission 201818) | Saline water microbial communities from Organic Lake, Antarctica - #228 | ecosystem: Environmental > Aquatic > Non-marine Saline and Alkaline > Saline | place: Antarctica: Organic Lake...
TCCTTTTTCATTCTTTGTATTGGCGATAACTATTTCTGGGCTATATCTATTTATAATTCAAAAGTATTTTCCTGAATATTTTGATTTGCTCCAACAAGAAATGTATTCAGATGAAAATACAAAAAAGTTTGGAAGTAAAATTACTGAATTTACAACCGAGTACAATTCACTAATTAACTTCATTTTAATTCCGTTTTTAGCCTTTATCTCTTGGGTCGTTTTCTCAAATAAAAGATATAATTTCACTGAGCATTTAGTTATTTATTTTTATACAATGCCTTTTTTATCAATTGTATCAGTAGTTCTAAATTTATTTCTATTAGTATTTTTTCAAGAATATTTACTTCAGATTACGTTTATGATTTATGGTTTCATATTTATATATCATTCTTACGTACTAAAGCGCATTTTTTCGCTCAGTTTTAAACAATTGGTATTGAAAACACTTTTGTTCATTCCTATATTTTTTCTTTTTTACGTTTTAAGTTCCATCCTTCTTGTCGTTATATTATTTGCAACAGGAAATTTAGTGCTTGAAGATTTTGCTCCAAAAGCATAAATAATACTAAATTGAATTTGTAAGTTCTTCATAAATCATTTCATTTTCCCTTACTTTTCGATTAAAATTATTTCCATAACTAAGGCTATGCAGAGAATTTTTAGCTTCAATTCAGCAAAAAAATAATTCAATTTATTTTAGCGACATTACAAACTTAGGTTGGTATAAAATGATATTACATAAAATTAGCTTTCTTCTCTATTTCAATTAAGAGTTTTTTAGTTGAAGATAGTGATTTATTGTTGCTATTGTAGATTTACATTTAATTTTCAAAATTAGTTTTGAGACTTATTTCTATAAAGTTAAAAAAATATCAAATCACTAATTAGGTATTGTTTAAGCTTAGGTTAGCCTTAGATTTGAATAAAAAGATATGACTACAGTTAGAGCATACGGCGCCAAAACTTCTGATGCACAGTTAGAAGAACTACAAATACAACGCCGCGAATTGGAACCAAAAGACGTGAAAATTAAAATTGAATATTGTGGCGTATGTCACTCTGATATCCACACTGTTCGTAATGATTGGGGTGGTAGTAAATACCCCGTAATTCCTGGACATGAAATTATAGGTAAAGTAGAAGCTGTTGGGGCAGAAGTAACCAACTTCAAAGTAGGTCAAACTGTTGGAGTAGGTTGTATGGTAGATTCCTGCCGAAGTTGTTCTGCTTGCGAAGAAGATTTAGAGCAATTTTGTGAAAAAGGAATGGTAGGCACTTATAACGGAAAAGATAAGCACTTAGGAGGACATACTTTTGGAGGTTATTCTCAAGAAATTGTAGTTGATGAATATTTTGTGCTTTCAGTACCTAAAAATATTGATTTAAAAGCTACCGCACCCTTATTATGTGCAGGAATAACCACTTGGTCACCCTTGCGACACTGGAATGTACAAAAGGGGGATAAAGTTGGTGTGATAGGCTTAGGTGGTTTAGGACACATGGGAATCAAGTTTGCAAATGCATTGGGTGCTCATGTTGTAATGCTAACCCGTTCTGAAGACAAAGCAAAAGATGCTAAAAAATTGGGAGCACATGAAGTCTTGATTTCTAAAGACGATAAACAGATGAAAGAGCATGCCAACAGCTTTGATTTTTTATTGAATACCATTCCCGTCAAACATGATATGAATCCTTATTTAGCATTACTAAAACGTGATAAAACCATGTGTTTAGTAGGAGCTATTGAACCACTAGAACCTATGCACGGAGCTTCTGTAGTATTAGGTAGAAAGCGTGTTGCAGGATCGTTAATCGGTGGAATTAAGGAAACTCAAGAAATGTTAGATTTCTGTGGAGAGCATAATATTACCTGTGATGTGGAAATGATTGATATGCAAAACATCAACGAAGCTTATGATAGAGTTACAAGTTCTGATGTAAAATACAGATTTGTAATTGACATGGAAACATTGAAATAATTGTTTTCTCTATCGAATGTAAAGAACCGGGATTTATAAAAAGTCTCGGTTTTTTTATTGAATTAAATTGTGATTTTATTGATTGAAACAGCTAAGCTGAAAAACTATTCATGAAATGGAAAAATTAGATGTTTATATTTTATAATACAGCTTAGTTTTTTTAAGTTAAGAATTCCTTTTTACATAACGAGAACTTCTATTTCAAAATTTACCCCTTTCCCGCCAAAAGTCTATCTATCTTTGCAAAAATATTTTTTATGCCAAAACAGTTTTCAGATTTAGGAATTAGTGAGCAGTTAATAAAAAGTTTAACTGACTTACAAATTACTATCCCTACCGAAGTTCAAGAAAAAACCATACCTGTGGTTCTTGAAAGTAGTAAAGATATTGTTGTTTTATCTAAAACAGGCTCGGGGAAAACCGCTGCTTTTGGCTTGCCTTTATTGCAATTAATCAATTTAGAAGAGACTAGTATTCAGACCTTAATTCTTGCGCCGACTAGAGAATTGAGTCAGCAGATTTATAGTAATCTACTTTCGTTTGCTGGTAATACTTCCCAAATAAAAATTATTTCGCTTTGCGGTGGCACACCGATAAAACCACAAATAGAACAACTACAATCGACTACGCATATAGTTGTGGCAACACCTGGCCGTTTATTAGATTTAATGAAACGAGAGGCAATTGACATCAAAAGTTTAACGTATTTGGTCTTTGATGAAGCAGACGAAATGCTAAGTGCTTTAAAAGAAGAAGTAGACAGCATAATCAAAGCCATTCCAAAAACCAGAAGAACTTTATTGTTTACGGCAACTATGCCTGGCACAGTGAAGCAATTGGTTCAGAATTACATGTCTAATAAATTGGTGCAAATTAATGTAGATACTTCTACGCTAGGTCATCAGGGAATAGATCATCATTTTGTGGTGGTTGAACCCATTGAAAAACTAGATGTTTTACTTCATTTTCTAAATTCAAAAGCAGGGGAGAGAGGAATTATATTTTGTAAAACCAAAGCGGCAGTAAATAAGCTATCAAAAAAATTAGCCATCAACAGATTTTCTTCTGGAGCTATTCATGGTAGTTTAACACAAGGCATTCGGGACCGCATTATGGGTCAATTTCGAGAAGGGCATATCGATATTTTGGTAGCAACCGATTTAGCTGCTCGTGGAATTGATGTAAAAGAAGTTTCGTATGTAGTCAATTACCATCTGCCAGATACGTATGAAGCGTATGTGCACAGAAGCGGAAGAACGGCTAGAGCAGGAGCGAAGGGCTTTTCTTTAACCATTTTGCAGCAAGAAGAAGTAGAAGACATTGCTAGTTTTGAAAAAGAATTGGGCATCAAATTTCATAAATTCAAAAAAGCAGATGCTCAAAGTATCGAAGAAAACAATGCTTTGCTATGGGCGAAAAAAATATTCAAAACCAAACCAAATCGGGAAGTTTCTGAAGAACTTAAAACCAAAATTAAAACCGTGTTTCATCATTTAACTAAAGATGAACTCATAGATAAAGTACTAGCGCATCATTTAACTCAATCCAATGCCGAGCTTTCAAAATCTGAATCGACTAAAAAGAACTAATTCGAATGGCAAATAACATCAAAACACAAGCGGATATTTTACAAAAATTAAATATCCAAATATTGAATCCCATGCAAAAGGAAGCAATTCCTATAATTGAAAAAACACCAAACACTATTATTCTTTCTCCGACAGGAACGGGGAAAACCTTGGCTTTTTCGTTGCCTTTACTGAATATTTTAAATCCTGAATCATCAGATGTCCAAGCATTAATCTTAGTGCCATCCAGAGAATTAGCTATTCAAATTGAACAAGTAATTCGTTCTATGGGGTCAGGTTTCAAAGTAAATGCAGTCTATGGTGGTAGACCAATGTCCAAGGATAAAGTAGAAATCAAACACAATCCAGCTATTTTAGTAGGAACACCAGGAAGAATACTCGATCATTTCAAGAGTGAGCGTTTTTCAAAAGAAAGTATTCAAACCTTAATTTTAGACGAATTTGATAAATCTTTGGAAGTCGGTTTTGAACAAGAAATGAAAGCCATTATTAGTGAATTACCAAATCTTAAAAAGCGTGTTCTTACCTCTGCAACCCAAGGCGTTTCTATTCCTAAATTTGTAGGACTGCTTGACCCACGCACAGTCAATTATTTAGATGAAAAGACCCCTTCAAAATTAAGCGTAAAGATTGTTGCCTCACCTAACAAAAGCAAGTTTAACACACTATTGGAATTGGTGCAATACCTTGGAAATGCACAAGGAATTGTGTTCTGTAATTTGAGAGATAGCATAGAAGAAGTGAGTTCTTTTTTACTTAGAAACAACATAAGTCATGCCTGCTTTTATGGTGTTATGGAACAGAAAGAACGAGAACATGCGCTCATTAAATTTAGAAATGGTAGTGCACAACTATTAATTGCAACCGACTTGGCAGCTAGAGGCATAGACATTCCTGAAATGAAATTTATAATTCACCTCGAACTTCCTAGGCATGAACATGAATTTACCCACAGAAATGGAAGAACGGCAAGAGTAAACTCAAAAGGAACAGCTTATATTTTGAAACCAGAACATGAACCTTTACCAGGTTATATAAAAGATGTTAGTAGCATAGATATTTCCAAAAAAGCATCGACAAAAGCTCCATACTGGGAAACCCTATTCATCTCTGGTGGCAGAAAAGAGAAAATTTCTAAAGGAGACATTGCAGGTTTATTTTTTAAACAAGGCGGCTTGAACAAAGACCAGTTAGGAAACATCGAACTGAAATCAGATTGTGCTTATGTTGCTGTCCCGCTTAGCTTAGCAGAAGAATTGGTAGACAAATTAAACAATTCCCGTTTAAAGAAAAAGAAGGTTCGGATTACGGTTCTTGAAGGTTAATTGTGAATTGAATACTTTTTTTAAATTTGAAAATATATTAAGTTAAGCTTTAGCTTTCAGTAGTTAATTAATTTTAAGTCAATTATTTAAGTATTTGATAGCGCTTATAAACTGCACTGAATACAAATTTTTTTGGTATTGTGTGGTGGGAGACATGAACGAAAGTTTTTAGTCCTACAATGATTATGTGTTAGGTTGAGGAATGATGGTTTTTTTTATTTTTGCAAAATGAAGATCAGGATGGTACTCCTCTTTAATCGGTATGATTAAAAAATTCCGAGATTGTCATTTTACGGTAAGAGAAAACACAATCAATTCGCCTTATCATTCCAACGATATGAGGAACCTACTCCATGCTAAGATAAAGTTGCTCGCCAATGTTGATAGAAAAGCAGTACGAAACAATCAGGATGGTTTGTTTGTGTAAGAAGACTGCAAAGATTTTCTTTAAAATAGCAGACGAGAGTGATTGAAGCTAGTCGATACACTTTTGTAAGCAGACTGATTTTTAGTTTAACTTAATAGTAATGCTACGAAGTTACAAACTTCGCAGAGCGAGAGAGCGATCAAGTGTAATAATCAATACACTTTTGTAAACAGACTATTTTTTAGTTTAATTTATAGGTAATGTTCCGAAGTTACAAACTTCGTAGAGCGAGAATACCTTATGAGAGCGATCAAGTGTAATAATCGATACACTTTTGTAAACAGACTATTTTTTAGTTTAATTTATAGGTAATGTTCCGAAGTTACAAACTTCGCAGAGCAAGTGCTCCTAAATTGTAAATTTCGCAGAGCGAGTGTAAACATCTCCGCAATGTGTCCATTACCAAAGAGGCATCTAATTATAGCAGATAAGTAGTATAAAATGGTTTTATGATATCTTCAGTCGGTATAAGCAAAGTATTACTCCATTTTAGCCTCAGCTAATTCAACAATTTTATTGAATTGCTCTTCTGGAGTTAAATCTGAATTGTCTATTTTGATGCTATCATCAGCCATTTTTAAGGGCGAATGTGTTCTATTGGAATCTATTTCATCGCGTTCTTGAACGTTTTTCAGAATTTCATCAAAGCTCACATCGGGCTGCTTTTCTTTAAGCTCTTTATATCTTCTTTCAGCTCTTGTTTTTGCAGAAGCAGTCATAAATAATTTTAGTTCTGCATCGGGAAAAACAACAGTACCAATATCTCTTCCATCCATTACAATACCTTTGTATTTTCCCATTTCTTGTTGAATTTCAACTAGTTTGCTACGAACTTCTGGTAGCTTAGCTACGTAACTCACTCTGGATGAAACATCCATGTCTCGTATGTGTTCTTCCACATTTACTTTGTTTAAATATACTGAACCTTGGTCTTGGTCTTGTCTTTTTTTAAACTCAATGTGTACATCATTCAATTTAGATAGTAAACGTTTTTCATCTAATTGGCTGTTACTAAAACATCCAGTCTGCATAGCAAAATAGGTAACCGCTCGATACATTGCGCCGGTGTCTACATAGATGTAATCAAATTTTTTAGCCAGTTGCTTGGCTACGGTACTTTTTCCAGTAGAGGAGTGACCATCTATGGCGATGATAATTTTTTTTGACATGGGTTTTTATTCAGGATATTCAATTCTTAGGTGAAAAATATTCTTCAATTTTGCTTTAAGTACTTTTTTGATGGCTTCAATTTCTTTGAAGGTAATGTCTGCATTCAAAAATTGTTTTTCTTCAATTTGCTTGTCAATTATTTTTTCAACAAACTGATCTACTATTTTAGCAGTAGGTTCTTTTAAGCTTTTACTAGCTGCTTCAACTGCATCACACATCATTAAAATAGCTGTTTCTTTACTAAATGGAATTGGACCAGGGTACTGAAAATCAGCTTTGTTTACTTCATCTTCGCTTTCCTGCTTCTCTTTTGCATAGAAATAATAAACCGTTGAAGTTCCATGATGTGTGCGAATAAAATCGATTATTCGGTCTGGAAGGTTGTGTTTTTTGGCAATTTCTACCCCGTTAATCCGGTGATCTATAATAATTTTAGCACTTTCTTTTGGTGAAATTTCATCATGTGGGTTTACAGAAGTACTCTGGTTTTCAGTAAAATAATATGGATTTTTCATTTTACCAATATCATGATACAAGGCTCCAACACGAACTAAAAGACTATTAGCCTGTACCTCGTTTGCTGAAGCTTCAGCTAAGTTAGCTACGTTTAAAGAGTGATGAAATGTACCTGGAGCAACTTCAGATAAATTTTTTAGAATTTTAGAATTGGTGTCTGTCAATTCCAATAAAGATAAATCTGAAATAAGACCAAAAGCTTTTTCATAACCGTAAATAAGCGGCTGTATAAATAGTAAACCTATACCATTAATTCCAAAATAAATTAGATTTTCAAAAGCAATTTGTTGGAAAGAAGCTTCCTGAATTAAATTGAATGCCAAATAAGCAAAAAGGTATATAAGGGTAATTCTACCTACCGCTAAAAATAAATTGGCTCGCTTGTACAATTCCGAAACCGTAAGAATAGTAACAATACCAGCTATGATGTGCAAAAACATGTACTCGTAACTATTAGGTACTACAAAACCTAAAATTAACAAGGTTATTACATGAGTAAACAAACCCAACCGAGCATCAAAAAACACTTTCAAAGTGAGGGGTAAAATACAAATAGGAACAACATAAATATAATCATTAGAAAATTCCATGATGAGCAATGTAAGTCCAACCACTAGCAGAATGTTGAAAAAAATAAAAGTTAGTTTATTGTTGTTTTCATAAATAGTTGGACGATATAACTTGATGAATAACAACAGCATCAACAAGGCTAAAGCAACCAATAAGCTATAACCTAAACTTACGGATAGATATTGATTCTGACTGATGTTTTTTCGTTTAAACTCTTCTCTCAACGAGTCTAATTTTTTGTATTTAGCAGCATCAATTAATTCACCATTATTAATTATTTTTTCTCCTTCCTTAACCAATCCAACTGTATAGGATATTTCTTCTAATTTTTTTTGAAGCTCCAGTTCAGTAAAGCGTTTATTAAAAGTAGTGTTGGCAGGATATTCTTCAATAGAATTCAAAATGAGGTTCTCATGCACTTTTATAATGGAATCTTCAATACTAGCTCTAAAACTCTTTTTGAGGTTTTTTCGAATTAAAAATTGACTATATAAAGCCTCCGTAACAAAGTTTCCTTTCTTAACAAAAACTAATTGATTGCTATTGAATTGCTTTTCGTTTTCAACAACTCCATTTTGGTAAACTTCTTCAAAGTGATTTTTGGTGAATTTATAAAGTTGATTTTGCATTTCAACCGAAATACTATCTGGTAACTTGGTAAAAGAATCTGTCAAGTTGGTTTCAAAGTCATTCCAAACACTTTTATCAAATTCAAAATAAGGGATGTGGTTTTCTTTGATTTTTTCCTTTTCTTCCTCAATTTGGTCGTTAGATTTATATAAGGCAAAACTAAATGGAGCATAAAAATCATCGTATTGCCAAACTTGGTTTTTAGTAAAATCATATTTGAATTGCGCTCCTTTTGGAAAAAAGTATACAATTAAGAAAGTACTCAATGCAAACAAGAAAAGCTTGTAAATAAAGCCTTGGTATTTGTAAAATTGATTGATTAAATGGTTAAAGTGTTTCATCAAATTCAAAGTTAGAAAAATAATCAAATAAGCAGCTTATTTTTTATTTATACTGCTACTTTTTTTTTGAAATCATCATTTCTTAAAATTGATAATTTTACAATACATCAAGTAAAAAAGACGTAATTTAAGAAGAATTAACAATAAAAAGCTTATTTAATTGAAAACTTCATTTTATCAACGGTTTAATTTAATTAAATTAGCGCCAAATAAAAAAAAGTAATATTATGCATGAAGTTGTAATTGTTAGTGCCGCAAGAACACCAATTGGATGTTTTTTAGGAAGTTTATCTTCTGTACCAGCAACTCAGTTAGGTTCCATTGCAATAAAAGGAGCGCTAGATAAAATCAATTTAAACCCAAATGAAGTAAATGAGGTGTTGATGGGAAATGTAGTTCAAGCCAACACAGGCCAAGCTCCAGCAAGGCAAGCTGCGTTGGGAGCAGGAATTCCAGAAAACACTCCTTGTACTACTATAAATAAAGTATGTTCAAGTGGTATGAAAGCAGTCATGCAAGCTGCACAAGCAATTGCTTTAGGAGATGCAGAAGTAGTTGTTGCAGGAGGGATGGAAAGCATGAGTTTAATTCCGCATTATGCTCATTTACGCAAGGGACACAAATTTGGTTCTACTGAATTTATTGACGGTTTACAACGCGATGGTTTGGTAGATGCTTACAATCAACAAGCCATGGGAGTTTGTGCAGATTTATGCGCAACAGAACATCAAGTTACTAGAGAAGAGCAGGATGAATTTGCTATAGAATCTTACAAAAGATCTGCAGCTGCATGGGAAGCTGGAAAATTTGATAATGAAGTAGTGCCTGTTGAAATCCCTCAGCGTCGAGGAGAGCCAATTGTAGTAAACGAAGATGAAGAATTTAAAAATATTAAGTTGGATAAAGTAACTGCTCTCCGTCCAGCATTTTCAAAAGATGGTACTGCAACAGCTGCGAACTCTTCCACAATTAATGATGGAGCAGGGGCAATGATTTTAATGTCTAGAGAAAAAGCAGAATCCCTAGGTTTGGAGGTTCTTGCTACTATAATAGGATATGCAGATGCAGCGCAGGAACCAGATCGTTTTACAACTGCACCAGCAAAAGCATTGCCTAAAGCTTTAGCTAAAGCCGGAATTTCACAAAATGAGGTAGATTATTTTGAATTAAATGAAGCTTTCTCTGTAGTGGGTATTGCCAATATGAAACTTTTAAAATTAGATAGCAGTAAAGTAAATGTAAATGGAGGTGCAGTTTCTTTAGGTCACCCTTTAGGTTGTTCAGGTGTAAGAATTTTGATTACTTTGCTAAATGTTTTGCAACAAAATAATGCAAAAATTGGAGCAGCTGCAATTTGCAATGGTGGTGGTGGAGCTTCAGCATTAATTATGCAACGCTAACTTATTCAATTTAAATGCAATACGGTGTATGTCCCTTGAGTATCGTGCCTGTTCGGGCGCTGGCTAATGATAGGTCAGAAATGGTTACTCAACTGCTTTATGGAGATGCTTTTGAAGTAATCTCTAAACAAAAAAATTGGCTGTACATCTGTATTGCATTTGATAACTACGAAGGCTGGATAGATGCTAAACAAGCCTTTTCTATTGAAGAAAAGCTGTTTAAAGAAGTTCAAGAAAATTCATTTTATTGTTCGCTGGATTTAATTGAATTTGTGAGTACTGCAAATCAGGAATTAATTCCTATTTCAATGGGATCTAATTTAGTGTCTACTGGATTTTTGAAACACCAATTTGACGGTCATTTTTCTAAGATCTCTTTTTTTCAAAAGGAAAAGATAGCTGAAATAGCTGTTTTTTACCTTAACGCTCCATATTTGTGGGGAGGAAAAAGTCCTTTTGGTATAGATTGTAGTGGTTTTACTCAAATGGTATACCGCATCTGTGGCTTTGCCCTGCAACGCGATGCGTCACAACAAGCCAAACAAGGTGAACCACTGAGTTTTATTGAAGAAAGTGAACCTGGAGATTTAGCTTTCTTTGATAATGAGGAAGGTGAAATAACTCATGTTGGGATTGTATTAGCAGATAACTACATCATACACGCTCACGGAAAGGTGAGAATAGATAGACTAGACCACACCGGAATCTTCAATACCACTTCAAAAAACTATTCCCATAATTTAAGGGTGATTAAAAGTATATCATCATAATTATTAAGGCCTCATTTTTTAGGTGAAAATCCTTACAGTAGTTTGGTTTAGAATAGCTTTCTTTTTCAAAAAGAAATCAATGTAATTTACAAAAAGAGCTATACTTCTTTCCCAAAAAAGGAAAATGATGAGCCACCATAGTTACGTGTTTCTTGATAGTCTTGACCTTGTGATAAATCCATGTGTTTAGAATGTTCTATAATGCACAACTCAACTTCATTTTCAGGCTTTAAAATTTCTTGAATTAAATTCAAGAAAACGTCTGCATCCAAGTCGTAAGGTGGGTCTGCAAAAACTATATCGGCAACTAACTTATGTTTAGCAACAAACTCAAATACATCTGCTTTAAGCACTTGCAATTCAACTTCTAATTCTGTTGCGGTTTGGTTTAAGAATTTTATACAATTGTAATTTTTATCTATAGAAGTTATATTTTCTGTTCCACGAGAAGCAAATTCCAAAGAAATAGAGCCAATACCCGCAAATAAATCGATTACACGAATATGTTTAAAGCTAACTCTGTGGTTTAATATATTGAACAAGGCTTCCTTAGCCATATCTGTTGTAGGTCTAACAGGTAGCTTTTTTGGAGCAATAACTCTTCTGCCTTTTAATCTTCCTGAAACGATTCGCATAATTGTAAAGCTAAAAATGGATTTGAAATAAAAAACTCTTCTTCTTCAACACTCAATTCAATTTCAATAGGTAATTCTTTAAGTGAAATCAATGCTATGTTTTTGATGTATTTGTATAAATAGCTATATATCTTACTTTCTGTTGAAACTTCACCTAGTAGAGAAAACAGCATTGCTTCTCGATTACAGTTGTGTTGTTCAATTGCAAATAAACAGTAATACACAAAATCTTCTTCCGTTTTATATGCAAAATAATTGGCAAGCACGAGTTTACCTTCCTTGATGATAATCAAAACAAAAGCTTCCTTTTGTATAATAGCATATACCTGCTCTCCCTTATTGCTTATTTCATGTGTAAAAGCCCAATTAATAGCTGAATTTACACTATGAGTAAAATTTACTGTTTCGTAGGTATCTAATAACTCATTATGAATGTTGATATATGGAATGAAAGCAATGCTCAAGTCTAATTTTGTATTAACTTCACAAGAAATACTGTCATTACTATATAATTTGGTGTTGTATTTCAGGTAGTTACTGGCTTGGTCTTTTTTGAAAATAGCACTAGGAACCACAGAAAAATAAGAATGATGGTAGCATAATTCCACTACAGCATCGGTATATTTCTTCAACCAGCTTTGTTCTAATTCAGTTCTGATTTTCGACAAAATGAGTTCAGCATTAGCTTGTTCAATAACTTCTGATGTATGAGTTTCAATTTTTTGACTCCTGTTGTCTAAAACAAAAAAAGAATATCCATTTTGAGTTATCAAAATGGATATTAAATAGGAAGTATTTGATATTTTTTTAATCTGCTTTTCCATAGTTTGTTGGCCAGTTACCACTTGTGCTAACTTCATCCATGCCACCTACTTTAATGTATCTTCCGTTAACTCCATCAACAGATATAGTTTGTAATTCTTGAATTACCAAATCCTGATCTAAATCTTTCAGAATAAGTTTTTTATCGGCTTTCACTTCAAAAACAGGAACATTAGTATTTTTAAGTTGGAGTAAACCTGCATCCATTTTAAAATTCTC
>Ga0307945_1003681_pt1 | contig 12386 bp, 12 predicted proteins | sample OrgLakmetagen228_FD_201818 | JGI IMG/M metagenome (GOLD analysis project Ga0307945, IMG submission 201818) | Saline water microbial communities from Organic Lake, Antarctica - #228 | ecosystem: Environmental > Aquatic > Non-marine Saline and Alkaline > Saline | place: Antarctica: Organic Lake...
CTGGTAGTTTTGGCACCATCAATCAAAACATACTCATCTCCATCGTACATTTGTTTAATAACATTGACAAGGTGAGTGGGCATCCTGATATTATTTAAATGATCCCAAAGGTGTGGTCTGTCAATAGTGTCATGCGCTTGTTTAAAATCAATAAAGGCTGTGTGAAGGTGGGAACAACCCTTCGGTTTAATCTGTTTGGCAGCGTGGACTAAGTGCCTGAAAATAAACATAGGCTGGATCGTGCTACGGTCTGGATAGAAGCCAAATTGCGTGTCAGGAACTTTTCGGTTCTCAACACACCACTTGGTCACTAGTTCTCTCAAAATGTTGGCGTAGAGTCTATTTATATAAGTCCTGCTCACAGCCATGGCTACGACTAGTTGGCTCGGTAGTTGTTGGGATCAAGCTTAAATCCTTTTTTGTAAAGGGGGGAGATCTTGGCTTATTTTCAATAATTTTTAAATAGCGACTGCTCACACGCGTCAGAATGTACTTGCCACACAAAAATCCAGCTTCGTTGAGGGGTCAGAAGCAGCTGGTGCGTCTGCCTCAGGTAAGCATGCTCCTGTATGTCCTATGTTGACACTGGCTGTGGTTTTGACGTGGAGGGTTCTGAACAGGTCTTCCAAAAATTATGCTTGCAGTGCATTCAAACACACTTGTTCAATTAGCCTGCATGGTGCACATAAGATAAAAAGGAACAACCATTTTCAGTGCCAGCCTGTCACCAACATTCCAACTCCCAGCAACAGCACGCGAAAAAAAGAACACACACACACACATACAACGCAAGCACACACACACACACACACACACACTCACACTCACACTCACACACACACACACACACACATTCACACTCACACACACACACACACACTCTCACACACACACACACACACACACACACACACACACACACACACATGTGCACACACATTTGTACACGCCGACACTCCTTTTAAGACACACACTTAACACCACCCCAAGCACACACACGCCCATGCTCAACAACAGGCCCCAGCCTTGGTCAGCAGACCCAAAGCCAGTCACAGGAGACGCCACACGATGTGGAGGCCCTCAGGCGTGCCTTGCAAATCCAAGACCCAGCAGGCAGAGGGGGCGACGGATGATTCTTTAGAGTACGACCCGCTGCGTGACGGCCCCCTGCGTTTCCTGGGGTACACCAATGAAGTGGGGTAAGTCGTACAGCCGAGAAAACTGAAGTGGGAGAGTAGTCCAGCTGCCTGCAGTGCTGGTGCATGCTCAGCTGAGAATGAATTTGGGGTGTGATTTGCGCTATCCTTACAGCACAGCAGGGCCTTTTATTTGGACCAGTGTCTCAGCTTCTGCTCCTCGCCCACGCACACACACACACACATTCACACTCGCATACACACACATACACGTATACACACACCCATACAAACACAGGTATGACACTTTATTATGCACGCGCACACTCATATACACGCGCCCCCTCCCACACTCACACCTGTGCAGTGAGGCTTTCGGCATGCTCATTCCCCCCCAGATGGTGGCAGTCTCGTACATGGTTGCCATTTCTTATGTCTTAGTAGACACGTTGGACAAGGTAGGATGTGTGCTGGACTGCCTTGCAACACATACCATAAGGATTTACCAGGTTTCACAAGGTTTTACAAGATGTGCCATAAGCATCGCAAAGTGTCCACCTGACATACGTCCCTCCATCAAACAGAGAAAGGAAAAATCATTCCTTGAAGAACAGCAGGGACCCTGTTGCACGCACTCGCTATTTTGCATCTCCACAGCACGATTTGTTTTTACGTCAGGCGCGCAAACGTACGCACATACAAGCACACAAACATACGCACACACAAACACACACGCTTTCACATTTTACTTACACACGCACACACAGTTTTCACGCGCACGCACCGGTGCACGTGACACGCTCTCTCTTGCCGCCTCTGCCGTGGGAGTTACCGTGGACGAAGCCACTTCCGTGGCCTTTGCCAACGCGGAGCCATCTGACCCCCCACACCTCACGCACGCAGAGAAGGCTGCTGCCCTTGCTGCAAAGAACGACGGCATCAGCTCAGCTTCAGCAGGTGAAATTTAAGTGCCTTGTGCCTTACACCAAACAACGTCGTACAAACAGTATAAACGAGTGTTAATCCTGTGAGCACACGTCCTTGATCTTTCATGCTACGCACATTTCACTTGCACATTCTGTGCCTACACGTTCTATTGATGTTTTCCCTGTGTAAGCACACACACACACACACATACATACATGTACACATGCTCAAATTTACACACGCCCACACACAAAAAAACAACATATAGCAACCAACAACCATGCTCAAGTGCTCATACACACACGCTGTCACACCACTACAAAACTTCGTACACACACACACTCTCTCTCTCTACACGCAAACACGTATACGTCAACTCAGGGGCAACCACAAGCAGCAGCAGGACCACGGTCGCTGAGTTGTTGCCCCCCAGTTCACGCGACAGCCCTGAGCTGTCACCCACTGCCCCTCCCACACTTGAGCAGCAGCAGCAGCAGCAGCAGCAGCAGCAGATGGAGGGATTGCCTTTTGCTGTGGCAGGTGGAGGTGTCTGGGACAGGTGTGTGTGTGTGTGTTTGTGTGTATGTGTGTGTGTGTGCTTGGGCGATGGCTGGCTGTTGTGATTGGTGGCACTGTGTACAGGTTATGGGGGATTGCTCATGTTAGGTAGAGATTGTCCCTTTTTGGATGTGGTAAACCACCACGGACATGATGAATTTGAGCCCAGTGTGTTGATTGCTACGTCCTTCTGATGAAACAGTAACTAAAAAAAGCTTGCATGTGCTGCCCTCTCCTAACTCGCGTTGACATGGCCATCAGCGATTCCCTGCAGGACCTGATCACAGTGAAATCCCCTCAAGGTTCTTCCTCCTCCTTTCACTGCTTCTATTTGTAGGGTTAACCATAACCATATAAATACAGTGTATGTACGGTAATTTTGGCAGAAAATCACCAAATGTATGGTCATATACGGTGTATATATACGGTTCTGGCCAACCTGTCTGTTTGCATTAGCAGGGCAAACATCGGCGGCTGCAATAATGCAGGGCCTAACAGCAGTGCCAATCCCTCGGGACACTTACCCAGAAATCACCCATAGGTTAACAACTTCCTTCTGCTTGCAGTGGCATGGTTAGCAACGGCGGCAGCAATAGTGCAGCCCCCGACAACAGTGCCTCTCAGGCTTCATCCTCCCTGCAGGGCCCTGGCATTGGGGCAGGCCTTGCCAAAGGCCTTGACGACGCAGCAGGTGTGTGTGTGTGTGGTTCGTGCTGGGCGGGGAGTGAAAGGGGAGGTGCTGACGTGGCTGTGGAGGGTTTACGTGTGGGTGATGATGATGCAGGTGTGCGGAGGTGCTGTTGTGCGTGGGCTACTGCACACTTGCATGTTTGCGGTGCGAGCATGTGACGTGAGGTACACACATAACACAGCACTTGAGGCAAAAGGAGCTTGGATTAAGTTGCGCACTCAACAGTAGGCCAGGGTGAAAGTGCAGTGACCCACGTAACTCAGCACTTGAGGCAAAAGAAGCTTGGATTAAGTTGCGCACTGTACAGAAGGCCAGGGTGAAAGTGCAGTGACCGACTAACTTGTGCGCAAGAATCAAGGATCTATTCAGTGAGGTAGTTTTTGTGCGTCCTAGCTATGTTTGCCCACTGTGCTCGGAGCCAAGCTATGGTGGAACTTTGGCAGTGCTCCTCTGCACGATTCTCTGGGAGGTGGGGCGGGAATTTCGCGCCCCTTACTGTGATTCTGGATTAGGAAGTCGACTGGGTGGGTGTGCCTCCAGTGTGAGTTTGGTCGACGCTTTGTGAGAATAGTGTGAGCAGTGTGAATGTGTGCAGTCTTATGAGTGTGAATAATGTGATTAGTGTGGGCAGTATGAATGTGCGCGTCTTATAAGTGCACCGTTTGCCTTGTGTTCCCAGGCGTAATTGACGCTGCAAGGGTGGTCAGTGGGGTGGCACCTGTGTCCCCCTCTGCCTCCAGCAGCAGCAGCAACAGGAGAGGAGGTAGCCATGAGCACGGAGGGGCACAGGTGTACCTCACCAAGCAGGACGAGAATGCGGCGCTTGTGGTGGGAGGGCTGAAGGCCTTAGACACCGTAGTGTGGCAGATGCTGGCATCGGTGATGATTCCAGGTGGGTGCTTGTAGGTCGCGTGTCATGAATGCAGGTAGGGACATGTTGACTATTGGCTTGGTAGCAAAGCGCTTGTAGATTGGCTGAGTGCTGGCAAAGGTAGAAATTCTAGGTCAATTTACTTGCTTTCACACGCGCACACACACACACACTCACTCACTCACACACACATACACACACGCACACACACACTCACACACACGCACACACATCCATACAATACAGCATGGTCAATTCAAACTTCATTACAGTATGTGCTGGGCCTAGCCTAGGCACCTGCTAGTGTGAGCACGCTCTCTTCCACACATACACACATTAACATGCACACACGTACACATGCACGCACGTACACACGCACAGGCTTCATCATCCACCAGAGTGTGCACCTTGCTGTTCAGAGCCTGGCTTCACCAACTGGCGTCAACACGCTGAACCTGGGGGCTAAGGCCTTGGGGCGTTTTGTGGGCGCAGACATGGCAGCCGTGCTACCAGGATATGTGAGTGCATAGATAGACATGCCAATATATATGTCTACCAAGACATGTGCGGCAGCCAGGCTACCAAGACATAGATAGACATGGCAGCCATGCTACCGGTCGCCCCCGAGAAAAACCCACCCTACCAGTCTCACTTAGCTCTCCACCCAATTCAAAGCCCCCTATTCCTCATCTGAATGCTAACTATTTGATGTTATATCCAAATCATTGACATTTGCTGGAAATTTGGCATTCTGGGGGGTTCTGTGGGGCCCGCTGCGTATTTTGCACTCACTTTGGCAGGAAAAAGGTGCATTTCTGAGGTTGCCCCGATCGACCTGTGCTTCAGGATTAAGGCATTATAATTGTTATGTAACAATGCTGCAATGTCAGATTTGGGGCAGGGGTACTGGGAATGCCAGCGAGTGGAAGGCACTCACTCAAGGGACACAGGGGGGAAAAAAGACAGAAAAACACGTCGCTCCATATCTGCTGCGAGTTTCAGCCCGGTTTTTCCTCTCAGCGTTGCGAAGGGATCTATATGCGTCAAATTAAATTAGAATGGGGCCAAACGATGGCCTGTGTAAAAAGTGGTGTGGTTTTGATTGTCACACCACAGTTTCTGTGTTGCACTCGCGACCACAGCTTCTCCTGTCTGTCCCCAAACTCACACCGAATATGCCGGGTAGCGTGCTTAATCTTTGGGGACCGACAGGTCGTGGATTAGCACACAGGTTGTGAAACGGGATTCAATCTTCCAGGTGTCGGTTTTTTTGCACCCAAATATCTTTCCAGCCTCTGCACCTCTCCCAAACCTTCAAGCATTTGCTGAAAGAACAAAAAATCAGCTATCCTTTGCATGTCTCAGGTCACGGGTTGGTGGAGTGGGTGCAGAGATATGCTTGCGCAAAGTTAAGTGAGACTATTTGGCTGGCAGGGGGGCGAGTTTTCACGGGGGCGACCTACCAAGATATGTTAGTGCATAAAAAATGTGGTGCAAAGATAATTGGACTTACTCCGGCAGGGAAGAAAAATAAACTGCACTGGCAGTACAAAGCCACAAAAAAGCCATAAATTTCAAGAAAAAGGAGCCACTTTGGTTCCGGGAACCGTAAAACTCCTCCGCCACAGTAGAAAATTTAAACAAATGGGGTGAAGGAGGTAAGCAGGCTTGACCTGACACCGTCTCCTGACGAGAGTTGATACCAGTAACGGAAACGGTGCGTCTGGGATGGACAAGTTTAGCAGCATTGGTAACTGGCACATTATTAACTTGAGCAAGTACCAAGGAGCACAACAAGTGTTCATTACAAAAGTACGTGCGTGCTTCTGTAACCGCCAAATTTTTGGTTGTTCCAGCTGCTTTTCACGATTGCACGCACGCTTTGCCAAGCCGGAAAATTTTTTGTTCTCGCAATTTAATGATGATTTATGTGCTGCGGTTTTTAGCTCTGCTTGCCTGCTTTGCCCAGGTCCACATACGCCCAAGGCTCCTCTCCATTTCTCATCGCAGCATGTCCTTTCATATGCCCTGCAACCCTGTTTCCTTCTTCCTACACCATGGTGCTCCATTTGGATAACTCACCCTATGACTTTTTCCCTCACAACTTGCAAGATGCTACGTGAAATCACCATTTTTTTAACCTCCTAACCTTTAAGTTAAATCTGCCCCTTTTTCGGGTATGTTGCGCATGTTAAACGGTGCTGTAAGTGGAAACAATGACCGATTAATATTTAAGCCGACACAAGCACACATACACACAAACACACACACATAAACTTGCACACACAGATTGAAAATGCACTCCCAGTCGCACTTGGTCTGGCCTTGGTTCCTCTTATCTGCCATCCTATAGACTCAGTAGTGGACAAGCTGCTTGACTCCACTCTCCGACCGGTGAGTAGGTGGGGTGGGTGAGCGTGGGCGAGTGCAAATGAGGGGGGAATCCTTACGCACACGTAGAATAGTTTTGGCATTTATTCAGTCTTAGGGCCCTTTCAAGCACACATCCTTTCAAATGACAGTACAAATGTTTGAATGCTGCTTCAGGCACTGCGCAAGTACAGGCTGCAGCTGCAGCAGGAGCAGCAGCGTGCGCCTTAAGCAAGGGGAACAGCCGGGGCTTATGGTGTTGAGGGTGCCTGAAGGTCCTCGTGTACGTCTATATTTCCTACAAAAAGAGGGCTGTGTGTGCACCTGCACATACCGCCTTCACTTTACTTTGGAGTAAATGATATTGTGCATGCTGCCAAAAATAGGACGCTTGCAATCTGCACTGCACGTCGAGCTGGAGTTCTGCTTGCTAAGCTATACCGCTAAACACAAGCACTCGCTCTGCTGTTTTGTGTACAGTTCCGTTTAGCCCTACAAAGGCGTTACAGATAGAAGGCATGTGAACAAGTTAGTTTTGTGTGCAAACTGAACCTTGTTGCTATTGTTATTTAGAAGGAAAGGGGGAACATATGAAGGGGACGAATCAGTTTGTTGAGGGTGAGAGCAGTTTTGGTTGAGAGAAAAAGTTGTGTGTGGATAAGGGTATGTTAAGATCATCGATAAGAGTATGTTAGGTTCATCGATAAGAGTATGTTAAGTTCACCAAGTCAGGCCCTGGTATGCACATCCTTGCTTTCAAACTGGGCATGGCATGGCTGGTAGGGTGGAGCTTTTGGCACACAATGTGATGGCTGAAGAGTCTAAATTTGAAGTGGAAGCTCCCTTGTGTTGCCAGAATATAGAGCTCAGTTCGATAGTTGAGGATGTACTTCTTGTCCTCAGCAGTCGGTGCCTTTTAGGAAAACTGCCGTGTTTGTGTTTTTGGTTTCTAAATGTTTTGATCTTTAAAACAGCTGTAAGCAGCTTTAACAGCACTGTAACTTACATTGAATCTTTACCGTTCCTTTCTTTAATTTTTAAGCTTCATTTGGGTTAAAGGATGAAAAAGGCCATTGCGCTGGTAATTTCGCCAAGTGAATGGACAACACCATAGTGTGCTGCAGCCAGTCAACCATCAAGGGGTGCTCAGATAGACCTACTTATGGGGTTATATGTGGAAAGCATGCAAGCCTTTTAGTGCGTATCGGCACTTTCCATAAATGCTTAGCCAGCAACTATCTCTTCTTGCTAGTACTACATCAGGGTTTTAAGAGCCTGGCTGAAGCTCGTTTGTCTGCTTTCTCCGATGACGTTATTGTATCCTTCATTTTCAAACAGCTGAGCGCCGCGCAGGAACAGCATAGAGGCCTCTGCTCCATCCTCCAAGGAGCCTCTGTTACTCTCCACACCATCCTTTGGGGAGTGGGTGGCAGCACCATCTACAACAATCACACACTGGTGCCTAGTAAGGAGCTGGGTCCTGAATATCAAAGAGCCAAAAAAGCATGCTTCCAAGCTTCATGTGCATTCTGTCAACTACGCTGCCAAACTTGCTTGTCCATACCAGACACGCAATTCCAGTACTATTGTCGACTCTCATCAGGAGACGGTTTCAGGTCAAGCCTGCAACCCTCCTGATCCCCATTGATAATTTCATTTTCTTTTGGTGGAGGAGTTCACCCGGTACAAAGCTCCTTTTCCTAAATTGGGGAGTGATTTTCACTGCCTGCGTAGTTTTTTCCTTTTCAAAAAGTAGCTTACTGGTATAGTTACAAAGTATTCCAAATAAAGCTTACTGGTATAGTTACAAAGTTTCCCAAAAGGGGTAATCGGCAGCCACATGTGTTGGGCTGAAAGGCATTGCTGGATCAGGCAGCATAAAGCACAAGGTTGCAAAATAAAACTGGTCTTAGCCAGTGCAAACCCTCCTCTTACGAAATTGATAAGTAAGAGGTTATGATGAAAGGCAAATTTTTAGACAATAGAACGAGCCTGATGGGGAGCCATAACGCAGCAGGAGCAGTTCCGGTTCAGGCGTTTCAAATAGTTCTTAGACTTACTACTTTAATTACCAAAGTAATGAATAGCAGTAAAAGGTGGGGTTGTTGAGCTGGTCAATCAATGAGTACTATGCGATTGGTACCATCATGGTTAGCAGTAGCCTAGATGAGTTGTGTGCTTGAAACCACCAGTATGCAAAATTCAACGTTTCTTCCTTTGACTGCACGGTTTGTAACGCTGTAACGCCACACCTGATTGGCGGGTGCTTGTGTGACAAACAGTTTCTTTCATTTGAATTGCATTGGCTAGTCTCAGAGCCAGGCTGGCTCAATGAGTCTGAGGAGTTGGTTTAAAGTGGTTTATACCAGGGGGCGAGTTTTTTTAGCATAGGTGGTGAATGCTGTCTGCTAGCAATTCTCTCTCTCTCTCTCTCTCTCTCTCTCTCTCTCTCTCTCTCTCTCTCTCTCTCTTTACGTTCTCTTCATCTCTGTGTCATCTCCTTCTAGCTTCTGTCGACAAACCCACGTACATGTACTACATTAGCACACTGGTTGGCTGCCGTGCCTCCCCTCTCTAGGAAGGGTGGCCACTGTACATGTTGTGTAGGTTTCTAGTGATATTGTGGTTTGTTTATAGCCTTGAATTGCGATTATTAAGGTGAAATGCTGTCTTATTTTATTGTGATGGCCGTCTGACCTGACAGTAAAACAGCACTCTCACTCATCCATCCCACCAGCAGAGTGTTTGTGCTCTGAGGAGAAAGATTGCTTACCTGTTCAGTGTGGCCTCTTTTGTGGCTGAGTTTCCAAGCCCTTTTCCCTTGATTTTTTCTAGCTTCTTTTTGGTTTGGTTTCAGGCATTTTCCAAGCTTCCGCTCAGATGCCCCCCTGAGGGCATAAATTATAGCAATGTAACATTCCCTACCTTACCTATTCAGCCTGAGGGTTTAGACTCTACTGAGTCAATTATACTGAATGGGTGATTTTTTCCAGTAGAGCAACCTTATTTGCAATAACAAGCAAGTCAGCGCCCAGGCGTTGTTGTTTTATGATTTTCCTCTTGCAACACAACAGCACACTTTGCTTTGTTCATTTGTGTCTGAGCTGATGGATTTATTGTTGACTGGCGAGGACCAGTCACAGACCGATCAGCTGAACAGTCTGGCAGAAGGTAGACTGCCGCCATGTCGTCCTAATTGCTACCTTGTACTGCCTTAAAGTAACATAACATACTTTACATAGAATGCAGGGTCAATCATCCCTGTCAAGGAAATTCAGCGCACTGAAAGTCGAGTAAATAAACACGCGCTAAAATGCGATGACACGTGAGTGGGAGGTACTACCCGGCTCTCCTGCAGCGCGACTTATGGTAGAATCCAAGGTCTGCACACAAACAGACAAATGTGAATTTGTCAGCTTCCCAAAGCATATATTCAAAGGCTCGTTTGTACATTGACAGCCAATAACAAGGACAGCCATTGCTTACGTGAGTACTTTCTGTAAGGTGATTACCAAAAAAGGGAACCCAGGCTCCAAACAGGAAACAACTTTCATATTTCTGCAAAATTTGAGACTCTAGAATATGGCGTGAAAATCTCTCCCCTCAAAAAAAGAAGTATTGGTTGCTCACCTGCATTGGATAGCCACCAACAGTTGGGCGTGTGGTGTGAAGAGCATCTTTGGTGCTGTATGTCTTGGTGAGATCGACCAGCATTTGTTTAGTGGCCTATGTATTGAAAAGCAGAGGGATAAGAGACGGATTGACGTGACGTAAAGGCAGGCTTTATATCAGGCTGCAGAAAAGTGAGCGACAAGTAACCACGATGCAGTTGTTTTGCTATCATGTCCTGGCTAGCATGCGTAAGTAAGGTCCATCAAGAGGGGCTAAGCGTGCAACAATTTTTTTGATAAGTGCAGCCGAGCAGTCTGGCGAGAAGCAGTCCAAACAGGATATCCTTGGTAAATGTTTTGTATTTACCTGTGGGTTGGCGTATTTCTCATGATATTCCGTGCTGTATGGCTTGAAGTTCATGGGTGGCAGCCTGACAGGTAACGAGATGGAATTCAGACAAAGAAAGGGTCATCGTTAGAGAGTACAAGGCATAGTACACTCAACCGCTTGCCTGTAGGCCACAGGTAACTTTTAGAACCAAATAAGGTAAAAGGTAAAGGAAATGGATGGATCAGTTCAGTAAACTCACCCTGTTCTGCTCATGAAGGTGCCACTCTCAAACTGGTAAGCTGTTCCAGATAGGAACTCAGGTTGAGTTCGGTAAGTGGAACCTGCCATTTGAGCAAGCGCACATAAATGAGAATTTGTAATTTGCCTGCAATTTATAATTAATTACATTGAAATAAAGTCACAATTGAATTTGGCAGCCTCGTTCGTTTTAGCGTGTTGCAGAGGAGAGTTGACAAATGGGCTAAAAAAGTAGAAAAGTCTTAATATTGGGTCAGATCTGACCTAACGGGTCGATAATCCATGATGCAAATCACCTCCACCACTCACCTAACGTTCCCTCTCCACTTGCTCCGCCCCCCTGATCCCCTCCATCTACCCCGCTATCACCCAGATTTTGGGTCTGTTTCTTGCCGTGCAGAAAAGAGCCAAAGGGCTCCTCTTTCTTGCCCTTTGCCTACACACGATCGCAACAGGTGCACAGATTAGCAAGAACACGGTTTCAGATCAGCGGTTTGCAATCTAAGAAGGCGGTCATCAAACACCACTTTGCTTGCACTGTGGGTTGAAGGGAATCTGACTGGTATTTGAGTAGCTGGCGTGACAAAAGCATGCATACCAACATTTCCAATACAAATACTCCTAGTATGACAGGCATGTCAATCAAGGTTAGGAGGAATACTATATTATCATATTGCTCAGCTGTACTGCTATGATTATATTATTGCTCAGCTGTATTGCTATTATTATACGATAGAAAGCACCACAGAAGCACTACTAATTGCCTACGCACACAAAATCTCACTTACATGTGACATGCGAGTGCTGTTCAGCAGAGCTTCTCCAGATCGTGGCTCTAGGTCATCATGGAACACTTGGTATCCAGTAACAAACTGCGTGCAAGGGTGAGCCACAAAGCACATGTTTCTGAAGTTAACGTTCCTTTGTGCCTGGTCCGCGGTTGGTATCCAGTAACAAACTGCGTGCAAGGGTGAGCCACAAAGCACATGTTTCTGAAGTTAACGTTCCTTTGTGCCTGGTCCGCGGTTGGTATCCAGTAACAAACTGCGTGCAAGGGTGAGCCACAAAGCACATGTTTCTGAAGTTAACGTTCCTTTGTGCCTGGTCCGCGGTTGGTATTCTGCAGTCATCTGAATCACCTTTTGCCCCTTCTTGCCTTACAAATTTAGATGCACAAGTGCACGGTTGATGTACTTGCTCGCAGTTGCAGTGTTGTGTTCATTTTTTTGTGCACTTATCAAAATTGCGTGCATAATTGTCTGTGAATTGTTTGTGTGTGTTTGTATGTGTGTGTATGTATGTATGTGTGTGTATGTGTGTGTGTGTTCGTGCATGTGTGTGTATGCATGCATCTGTCTACTTTTACATGTGCGTGCGTGAATGTGTATCTGTGTATAAGTTTGTGTGCGTGCGTACGTGTGTGTACATGTCTTTGTTTGAGTGTGTTTGTGTGTGTACGTATATGCGTGTGTGTATGTATGTGTGCGCGCACAAGCAAGTTTGCGTGTTGTGTGTGTGCGTGCGTGCGTGTGTATATATATGTGTGTGTGCACATGTGTGTGTGTGTGTGTGTGCACGTGCACGTGCGTGTGTGTGTGTGTGTGTGTGTGTGTGTGTGTGCACGTGCACGTGC
>Ga0307945_1003683_pt1 | contig 12382 bp, 10 predicted proteins | sample OrgLakmetagen228_FD_201818 | JGI IMG/M metagenome (GOLD analysis project Ga0307945, IMG submission 201818) | Saline water microbial communities from Organic Lake, Antarctica - #228 | ecosystem: Environmental > Aquatic > Non-marine Saline and Alkaline > Saline | place: Antarctica: Organic Lake...
CAGGGAATTGGGAGGGGGTGCTCCAGAAATTTTCTGGGCCAATTTCACGAAAGATTAAATATGTTTGGGTTCCTCACCTTGAGCTAGTTCGATTGGCACCCTTGCTGGGTGATTTCATTAGAGGGGGGGGGCAGGGTGCTGGTTACAGAAATGCATGGAATGCCCCCAAGTAGGCCATGGGGGTGTGTTCAGGCAAATTACCAGCAATTGAATCCAAACTTGCAGTTCATGTATTGCATTATACAGAAGTTGCATGAACTAAGTGAAAATTGCTTTGGCGAAGTTTTTGGCTGGTTTTGTGCACTTAACAGGTGGTCAGTGCAAAAGTGTGCACGTATCAGTTTTTGCACTATAACTTTTCACACATTAAATTAATTGACATGAGAACTGTGCAGGAAGATAGCTGCTTAATTCCTGAGCAGATTGACACCCTTTTTATTATTGTGGGGGGTCAGTAGGAGGGGTTTAGGGGGAGGGGGGATCATTTTGGGTCGGAGGCTAAAAATTTACACGTCACTGTCAGACTTGTTGACGCCTCCTGATCAGCTGTAGATTTATTATGATATTAGTAGTGTTTTTCGTATCTGTTCAGGCTCAGTACGACCTGTACATTTTGCACGTGTCAGACCAGCAGATCAGCAACATTAAAATCTCTCTGTATCCACACTAAGCTTGTGTCCATGTAGGCTTAGTATCTTAGTATGCGCTGGAGGCAAAGCGTATGTCAGAGTTGCAGCATCTGCTGTAGGTATAATAACACTTGTAGTTGCTTCTGTATGTATGCCGACTCGGTACGAATTGAAGACCCAGCGCATGTCAGACCTGCAGCATAAGTTGCAACAAACAAATATCAGACTAGGCTCATCTTGTATCTATGCAGGCTCGGTATGATCTGGAAACCCAGCATGTGTCGGACCTGCAGCAGAAGCTGTCTGCCCTCCCAAAGTAAGTCTGTGTGCCTGCATATTTTGAGTACTTGGAAACAGGTGGTGTTGTGCTACTAGGTTGACTAAACATGCTTTGGGATTCACTATGCAGCCTCTCTTACTCCTAGGGTGCTTCGAAATCTTTGACCAACGTTTTCTTGCCTTTTGCGTCTGACCGACGAAGATTGCAACAAAGTATTGTTCACCTTAAAAGTCGCAACATGTTGCTCGCGCTGGCCGTGTTTCAATCCAAGTGTCCGTGGGAAGGCACAGACTGTTCGCAACCCTTCAAGTTGTATTCATGTGTGTGAATTATGCTCACATGCCAGCCAATGCAGCTACTCTTAAAAGGTACCAGACGCCATGCTGTGGCGGTAAAAGAGGGAGCAGAGAGTGCTATTCCTCACATTGCCATTTGCTTTTTACTGATGGCGCACATACTTCCACATACACACATGCGCACACACATACACACACACACACACACACACACACACACGCACACACATACAGGTATGAATGCCGCCTTGCAGAGGCAGTAGAGTGTACGGGGCGCCTGGTGGCAGAGAACGCCGCCCACAAAGCCGCAAAAGCTGAGGCAGCTGCCCTGGTTGCTGACAGAGACGCCAAGCTAGAAGCCCTCAACCAGTAAGCATGTTTTTCCGTTTTTGATCACTGCGAAGTGGGGCGAGTCTATCCAGTATTGTTTGAAAGGCCTCCAATGAACCTCGCACACTATCGGGGCACATATGAGCATCAGCCAGGTGTATGGATTTAAGGGTTTGTTTGGGAACTGCATTAATACCACCTTTTGATGCTTGCGAGTTGGTGGCAAGCTCGTGTAAGACTTGCACACTCTCATGTCAGTGTACACTTACAGCCAACTGAAAGTCACAGTCATGTTCAGGTTGGTCTGCAAAAAAAAACGATGTGTGTGAGTGGGCAGACATTGAGAATGAAGTATGCTTGCAATTGAATATGTTGCTAGAGCGTGCATGTTTGCACGCTTGCGTTGGTCCCGCTAAGTAATGTGCTAGCTGCATACAAGCAGCTAGGAGAGCAAGATTCAAACTTGTAAGTGTGCTTATGCTTAGGGTTGGCCAAAACCGTATATATGCACCGTATATGACCGTATATTTGGTGATTTCTCTGCCAAAAATACCGTTTATACACCGTATATACATGGTTCTGGCCAACCCTACTTATGCTACATGTACAGGTGCGCCAAAATGCGCAAGCTGTTTACAGTTGGCAACAATGGCAGTAGATGTACATAAGGCTGCAGGGATGGGTCATAAGGCGTATTTGTATAATACGCCGTATGGTAGGTATTTAACGCGTATTTTACCGTATTGAACAAATTGGGCCGTATTATACGATTGCAAAATTGCCGTTTTTTGGCCTTTTTAGGCAATTCCCGCCCCAACAACGACCTTTCAGTGAGCTGCCAGTGCGACTTTATAATACCGTAGGTTCACAATCACTTCGGATATTAATTAATTATTTGTCCAAAAAACGAAAATTTTAATTAATTCATGGAGGCCTCTCCGAACTGAATTCGAAGTGATAAATTAATTATTTATAGTGATTTTGAGGGTGATATCAAAATTAGCTCCAAGCGCGCCAGTGTGAACCCCCTGGCCGGATTCTTGAAGCCCCTGTCCCCAGCCTCAGCCACAGCCACAGCTTCAGCCTCTTCAATAAACAGCAGTAGCAGTGCACAGGCAGAATTCACAGGGCTCTCGAACTCAAAAATGAATTCCCGACAGAGCCCTCCCGAAGTGCCCTCGAACCCAAAAATTATTCCCCAGACCCCCTCACGAACTGAAATCGAAAGATAAATTAATTTTTTGAAAGTGTGGTCCCGAAGTGATCGTGAACCTACGGTATTTTAATAACATATTATATAATGAAATAGTATTGGGAACGTTTTGGGTGATTTTGGGGCGAATCGGGTCCAATTTGGGTCAAAAATCGGCATTCCCAAAATGCATAAAACTACGGTACTGTATTATACGCGTATTGCGTATTTATTGCATATTTTACCGTATTGAACGTCTCTGAGGTCCGTATGACCCATCCCTGTAAGGCTGTCAACTTGTATGCAGGCATATGTCTGTTTAGGGCCACCCAAAAGCGCAAGCAGCATCTACATTACGAGGAAAGCATTTGATGCACGCACGGATTTTATTTGCCTTCCAAGTATACCAGGTTACTTTGTCTTCACTGTATACCAGGTTACTTTGCCTTCACTGTATACCAGGTTAATTTGCCTTCCATGTGTAACTGTTTAGGTCCAACCGAGATGTGCAAGCTGCGCACGAACAGCGGGAGAGGGAACTGCAGCATATATTGGAGTCTGTACGTGCTGAAATGAAACGAGCTGTTGAGGCCAAGGTGGGAGGACTCCTCATTCAAAAAAGATGCAGGCAGAATGAGTGCAGCTAAGATAAGAGAGAAGCAGAGTTCGGACCATCTCAGAATAGACAGGTGTTTAAATAAATATGTTTAAAAATTCCTTTGTACAGAACCGATGGGATTTTAGAAAAGTGATCATTAAGAAATGCGTATTTTAATGCCAATTATGTTAGTTCAAATAATACAATGCTACGCAAATTGAGTGCTTAGAAGGAGTGAGAGAAGGAGGTTGTTATCTTAATCAGTAGCTAAGCGTCAAACCTCACAGCTATTGTCCAGCATGATAACACGATTTTTGGCGATCCTCCTTGCACAAAGACACAGCCAACGCAGTGTTTTCTCTGCTGCTTGCTTAATCTCCTAATACACAACAAACAGTGCTTTGTCTCATTCCAAGCCCTTTTACAGTTTTAATGACATCAACCTCTTAAATTGATGATCCTTGTCAAGAAATGTTTTATTTGACACTCTACATCGTGTCTCCAGGACAAAGATCTACAGTTAAGGCATGCAGACAACAAGATGCTTAAGGAAGAGCTATTGCGGGTAAGGGGACAGAATTGTTTAAAGATGAGACTACGCTACCCTAAATGAGCGAGTACATTTCACGAAGGAGGAATTCAACAGGATGACAGAGGCACAGGCTTGTGTATGCGCATATGCATATGCAACTATTCTATACGTATGCACATAACTGCTTCTTTGCCTGACTGCTCGCAAAATGTACGCACACATGTCCGACAGCCGTGCTGGTCTGCTTATTAATGATGTAGCATTTATGCATCAATAAATCTACAGGTGGAAACAGATTTAGCCATGCTGGTCTGCTTATTAATGATGTAGCATTTATGCATCAATAAAACTACATGTCCGACAGCCATGCTGGTCTGCTTATCAATGATGTAGCATGTATGCATTAATCAAACTACAGGTGGAAACAGATTTGCGTGGCGTGCGGCAACAGCGCTCGCCCAGCGTGCTGAAGTCAATGAGCATGAACGTGAGGTGAAGGAATTAATCTTTCAGGAGCATCATCATCGGTACAGAGGTATTTCATCACATGTTGGGTCCACAGTGATCAAGTGGCTGCTGTCTGCTGTAGATAGGTATTAAGGACTGAGAAAGTTAGAAGAGCTACTACTGCAGAAGAATTCATAGAAACACATTTAGATGACATTTTGAACAGGGGTGTCTGTTGCAGTCTTTTTTGGTGTTTCTACTCAGACACTTGTCTTTTGTATGGATAGAACTCTGGTTTACTTTTTTCCTGTGGTGGTGTGTACATAAAGTGCTTGAGGTATCAGAAGGTATACTGTACATATATGGATCATGGCCGAGCATCTTTTTTCTGGACAGACTGTAGAGCATTGTGTGCTGCTGATAATTCACTTTTCCGAGTCTGTTCAGGCGTTTTTTTGTTCTACATTGTGCACATCTTGCTATTCGCTTATTTATAACTGTGTACATTGTACAAATGATATGAGACATGTTTCATTATCTTCCTCCGATGTTTCCCCTGCCACGCACACCCTGGAATTCTGCTGCTTAGGATTTGTGGCACAAATGGCATCCAAACCTTGGTATTGCCCCGTGCAAGAAAAATTACAAAGGGTTTACTAGGGGGTTAGCCACAAAAGGCTCCAGCGTCGTCAGGCAAAAGGCCACAGATGAAATTTGCAGATTTAAACCGCATTTTAACCGTAGCGGTTGAAGTGAACCGTTCGGTTGAATTCAACCGCTTCAACCGCTATTCAACCGAGGCTGTTATTTTGGAATTAAGCTGGTTATGGTCCCTGTTGTAGGTAATTATAAATAAGCTAAAAAAATGTATTGTCTGTTTGGGATGTTGTGTCAGTGTATGAGACGGTGCCACCCACACGCAAAGGGGTGATGTGTAGAGAAATGGAGGCTTCTTATAAAATGTTACAAAAATTTGGTGCTGTCTTTACGTGGCGTACAGCTAACCTCCTACCTAGACCTAGGGTCTAGTGTTCTCCTCACAGGACTTCATCTTAACAAAATGGATGTCACGTTTAAGTATGCCGATATCTTTAGACCGGTGGTTCCTCTGGGAGAGTGCTGATGGCTGGTGGTGCTGCTGAGGTGCTCTCAATGTAACTCAGCTGCCTCATGCCACTCTCAGAGAATCCACCCCCCTCCAATAGCTTGTTGTTTATGTGCTGAAAATGGATCGTTTTGCGTCCGAGAGGTGAGGAAAAATGAGCCATTCGGCCTCATCGTTCGTTTAAACTGTACCAGGTTTCTTGAGATCTGTGCACAACCAACCATTTTCCGCCGCTTATATTACAAGTTACAAGTGAAGTCGAATCAGATTCCATGAGGGAATCTTCATGGCTTTTTAGACGTATTGTATCCACAATGGTAATATTGGGTGTGCTGGGCCAGAGAGGCCATAGAGGGCTCTGTTTGGTCGTGGGGAGAGGGTGCAAGTGATGGTTCTTGCGCTAACGAGACCACATGCTTGCAGTTACCAATCATGGGAGTTGTTGTATCAACTAAAAGGCAACATCGTTGAGAACAATTTGCTTTCACTAAACATCTCAGCTGTCAGACTAAATCATTCTTGACAATCAAGTAATGAAAATGCCTCACCTCTGGACTTCAACCCAAAGCTTCAAGAGTTATGGACAGCCCATCCAAGAGAGAGAGAGTTTGGATCCAGAACAGGTGCGTTTTTCACACACTTTACAAGGGGTTACAAGGATGGCCTACAGCCCGAAACTCTGGCTGATGGCAATTGGCTGGTGAAACAAAAACAACCAGTGTCGAAAATTGAAACTAAATCTGACACAAACTTGAGGAGTCTGTATGAGTCTTGATTAGGAATGCATTGATCTCAAAATCAGTCGCATTTCACAAAACCTGCACTGACAACAAAGATGTTTGCATTTGACTTTGAAATATCTCAAAGACAAAAGTGCGCTACATGCCACTCCTCTACCAGCAAAGCAAAACATAACCCCTGCCAACATGGGACATGTGCATGCATCTTAGTAGTCTGGAACAAAGCTGCCAGGGAGCAACTTATTACAAACAAAAATCTTGGTTAGAAAAAATAAAACAAGACCTATCACCAGAAGCAATCTAGAATTTTAAAAACGCAGGCACTACCTTTTCCTGACTGCCAACTGAAAGGATACTGCCAAGAATGGCAAAAATATGTAGGCTCCTCAAAGACTCAAGAAACACAGTTATCAATGCAAATATTGGCGACAAAAGCGATACATAACACAGTCAGGTTCCCTCCCATCATGTACAACAAAAGCGCTTGTTGTAACTCAAGGCCCCTGACTGGAAAGATTAACCTTCACAGATGGAATTGTATTACAACGAAATGGATCTCATTCTATTGGAGCTGGAGTCTACTACCTACAATCCAAAAAAAACACCGAAGTAAATCCTGGAGGGACGACAAGCACCAACAAAACCATTAACAAAGCCAAGGTAGCAGTAATTGCCGCTGCTTTGATGAATGAACACACCCATATCGCAACAGACAGCGCTGGAGCAAAATAGAAAGACTCCGCTGGTAGTGGTGACATAGCCAGCATGATTAAGGCTGCTGGTGCACTATGGCAAATAAGAAATAGCATCCTCTACCCACAACGCATGAAACGGCATCAACATGCCAAACTCTTGAAACCATTGCACACCACATCCAACTATCGAAAGGCACCATCCATCCCTGCAAGGTTAAAGCTCATGCTGGCATCCTAGGGATGGTGCGCTGATGCCAAAGCAAAGTGCTTGGCGGAAAATCAAAGTGGCCATGATATCCACATTAACACCGACGCCCATCTCCATTCATCCATACTCTGGCCAGCAAGGGTGGAAAACCCTCCCCCAGCTTGCCTACCAGATACGTTAACACCTGCCAAACAGGGCCTCCAGCAGAAAGGCTCTCCATTTTCTCAGATCTCGGTAAAAGCACACAGGCACGACCAGCACAAACTTGGTCCTATATCAAGAGATATTTCAAACCATCAGTCCATCAAATGTGTCACAAAAGACCAAGAACTGATCAAAGGAGGCACTGTTGAGACAAACATAAGTAACTCATTTCGGTAGAATGCAAGTGTCACCTCTGGAGAAAAGAAAAATGTCATGCTCTGCAGCACAGATTTGATATACAACTAAAAGCGTGCCGCTCAGTGCAACCATATAGAGCCCACCATTCTGCTTTATGTCACGCCCAATTGTTGGCTGTGACAATTTGTGTGATTTGGTTAGTTGGTTTTTCAATTGAGGTTGTTTTGCCTGGTCTCGTGCAATAAGCTGGCGAAGCCAGTTTATTGAAGATAGCATTTTCTGGTTTTGATATTGCGGTATTCAATTAGCTCAGTAAACTACACAATGCTCAGCCAGATGGTTGATTAAACTTCCCAGCCCTGGGGAGGAGAGGCGCGGCAGCCGACTAGAGTGTGTGTAGTATAGTATACGTCAGTGTGTCAAGTAAGTCGGATTTGAGAAACAGCAGAGAAAGAGAGAGAGAGAGAGAGAGAGAGAGAGAGAGAGAGAGAGAGAGAGAGAGTATCAGGAGAATTGCAGTCTGTAGTGCAATTCCCAGCCTTTGCTCGAGAGAGACTCGACCCTGGCTTAAAACCATAATGGATTGTTGTGCTGAGACATATACTTTGCAGTGACAGTGATTTGCTATGACATTTATCTGCCAAAGCCAGGCGGCACCTACCACCCATCCCATTATAAATAAAATTATCAGTAATAGGCACAACACTGCATGCAGGACAAATATTCATATAAGCTATTCAAGGTACACAGGGTGCCTGCCTAGTACTAGTACAAGCAGATGTGGGCAGTCGTGAATAAATGGTACAACAAGGCATTACACGCCCTTTGGAAGAGAAGACACAGATAGGATTGATTCCAACCTGGCTTTTACCTTCCGATCTCAATGCGCAACAGCGGCGGAAAATAAGCAAGCCATATGCAATCATGGTCCTCCGGCCCATCCAGCAACCACGCCCCAAAAGAAACCCAACAAACACGTACCAAACCAGGTTTGCCAATAATCAATAATGCAAGAAGATTTGCCCGTGATAACCTAGCAGATGGCGCTGCCAATCCATAACCCCTGGCTATAACATCAAGAGACATACAACCAAACAAACGCGATATACATTTAGATTAAAATTAAGTACTGTGTAGACACTTCCCCTACTCAACAAGCAGAAAAGGCACGAGAACAACATAAGCTGCTAATGCCTCATTCACTCGGACACCGCAAAACCCTTCACACCATCCTGCTAGGAGCAACAGGCACCATCTACAGCAGCCACACAAGGAACCCACTTCACAGCCTCGAAGTTATTGGTCTGCATGCCACAACACTCGTGCAATCAAGCCTACATGCAATGAGATCCGCAACAGAAATCATACGAGACATAGAACACATATACCACAGATATCTGAGCAATACTTATGGTGGTGTGCAGGCTTCTGCCTCCCAGCCACCTGATCCCCACTGAAAAGCTTCTCTTATTTTATTCTCCAGGTAGGATGCTGTGTGTCTCTGCATCCATTGGGTGGTGCAGAACACAAAACAATATCCTGTTCTAATCCATTTAGTGTTTACACTATCTGCGTTTTTTTTCTTTTTCTCTTTTCAAATTCATCAAGGGCCTAAAACTGCACAATCTCACGAGGAAACGAATTCATCATTCAGATTCCCAACGATCATCGTGAACACACAGATCATGTATGTTAAAGCAGACGTTTAAGTCTGAGATACCGGTCTGGACATTTGGAAAATTTACTCTATGTATGTATAATCGTAACAGATCATCACCTCCACAGCAAGAAAAAGCCGAGCTCCACAACCACAACGCCTCAGTTCTCAGTTAAGAACAATGTTGGGAGCCTGATCAATGAATAATGAGTACTATTTGTATTCTTTATCATCGGTTGGTCAAGTTGCCTTTTGAACATTGAATCTGCCAGGTTCTAGGTTCGCTAAATTGTATGCTGTGGGTGAGGCTGAGGACCTCTGTAGCTGGACCCCGCTCCAGCGAACTTGCCCGCTCTGTGGTGCGACCAGGTGAGGGCCACAAGTGAATGCCGATCTACTGTTTTCAATCATACGATTTCAGTGAGTTTGCTACATTCCCCATGCATTTCAAAATACGTACCGACACAATTGTTGCCTCGAATGATTTGACCCAAACACTTGTATTTATAGAAAACGAAGATTCGAATTCAATAGCGAATGCTGTCGTCCCTCCTTCCTCGTTTTGTCCGGGTCGGGCAGCAGGTTCAGCTTCCTGCCGGATTCCGGCAGTCGCTGTTGAGCAGTCTCCAGGCAGGATCTAAATTGGTGTGTGTACTACATGACAGCATGAACTCCTCAGCATGCCAGTGCTTGCATGCAGCTGTAAATCCCTTTTTTCATTGCGTAGGAGCAGCAGCAGCAGCAGCAGCAGCGTCAGATGTCCAGTGGCGGACCCTCCTTTCCCATGTGCGTGCAAGTGCGCTGACATGTACTACTGCCTTGGAAAACGAGCAACCTTTCTTGCTCACACAGGGACTCCACGGGCCACATTCTTCCCCATGGAGGTTCTCTCGTGAACCTGATGGTGGGAGCAGAGCAGCGCAAAGCCCTTGAGGCAAGCAGCACACATCGACAGGTAGGAGGACCTGTGCATATTACAATGGCGTATATAAGGGCAAATACAACGCACAAAAGCACGCATGTACGCACATGCACGCGCTCACGCATGCACCCACACACATGCATGCAGGTGCACGTGCGAACATACACACACACACACACACACACACACACACACACATACACACACACACACACACACACACACACACACACACATATAAACATACAAACACACACAATATTTGCACAGGAATGCAGCGACCGCAATGCTTGTGACGTAGAGCTCTTATCCGTGGGCGCGTTCTCTCCGCTGACAGGCTTCATGAACAAGGAAGTGTATGAGCACTGCCTCTCTGAGATGAGGTGCGACGATACCTGCGTTGATGTCTGGCATTCCGGGGAAATGTGCAGCTGCGCTTGTCACTGTGGTATGGGTGACCTTTGGTGGGGGCCTGGCCGGTTTGAGCTTAACAAGCGGAGCCTTCCCTCAATGAATGCCGATTCACATGAACCACAATCAACTTCTAGTTCGGTTAAATCCCTGTGCCACCTTCCTTATGATTTCACTCGCGGGTGCCCGCGCTCAGTTTCCACCATAGCTGTGACAAGCGCCGTACTTTAGCCCAGTGTATGACCAAGGAAGTATTCTGACCCTTCCCTGCCAAAAGCGTTGTATTTTTACGGCCATGGCCAGCTCTATTCAGTCATGTATGTTGCGCACGCTGGTTCCTTGACAGCAACTCGTCAAAGGGTCTCACACGTTTGTGTAACAAACACACATACATGCACACACACACTCATGCTCACACACACATACATACAGACAGACAGACAGACAGACAGACAGACAGACAGACAGACAGACAGACAGACTGACTGACTGACTGACTGACTGACTGACTGACTGACTGACTGACTGACTGACTGACTGACTTGCACAGCTCCCTTTAAACTTGTGCTTACTCATTGAAGCATGCGTATTGTGTACTATACCTACGCACAGGCTGCCTGGCAGCAACTTGTTATTTGGACTGCCTGTGGTGCTAGACACCCATGACCCCACAATCAAGGAGGGTAGCCGCGTGAGTGGGGAATGCTGATGAGGGGGTGTTCCATTCGTTGTGATGCCACAGCATTTGGCCGTACGCTCAGCACACCATGGACACCCACAAACCTAAGATGCTCATTAGGCTTGTCCAGTGCTCAACCTTGTTCAGTGTGCTGCGCGTGTACTCTGGTCAGTGTCCAGGCTCCGAGGGAAGAGCGGCCCAAATGCTCAGCAACTTTGGGCAAAGCAGAAAGCTGTGTGTTTGTGTATGTGTGTGTGTGCGTGTGTGTGTGTGCGTGTGTGTGTGTATGTGTGTGTTTGTGATTCGTTTTTGACAGCCTGGCTGCTAGGCTCCTTCCAAAGACACAGGTGTAGCCGGGAAACATCCGACATGTCATTCTACATGTCATCCTACATGTCATTCTACATGTTACCCTACATGTCATTCTACATGTCATCCGACATGTCATTCTACATGTCATCCTACATGTCATTCTACATGTCATCCTACATGTCATTCTACATGTCATCCTACATGTCATTCTACATGTCATCCTACATGTCATTCTACCTGTTATCCTACATGTCTGTTTCCTCGTTTCCTTCTGTTTATTATTCCTTACACCCAAACTACAAAGTATGCATGGCACACGCGCACACCACGCAGTCACACACACACTCTTGCAAACACAGACACGCACAGACACACACACACATGTGCAACACACTCTTTATTTTTGCTGCCAGGTGTTGCTGGAATACCAGGGCCAGACGCTGGGTATGCTTGAGGTAGAGAGCAGGTGGGGAAATGGAAGCATGGAGTGAATATGCAACCAATACACACAAACACACAGTGAAAGAGCACTTGCCAGCAGCTGTAGCCTAGTCGCAACGCTTTTGTGTATGTGTGTATTGGTTATTAGTTGCATATTCATTCAAGTAGGTGTGTACGCACACGCACACACGTATACGCACATACACATGCATATGCATATGCACACAATGCACAAACACACGTACGCACATACGTACTCACACGCGCCACGCACCATACATGCACATGGGCGCATGCACACTCACACAGACATGCACACTACGCACAGGTGGGCCCCTGACAAGGCTAAGGAAACAAAGCTGGGCTACGGGACCAGCTCCTTGGAGCACCCAGGTGGGTCTGTGCCATGGCACGTATAGGCTTAGTAGTCTGTGGCATGTATAGGCTCAGTAGCATGTATAGGCTCAGTAGCATGTATAGGCTCAGTAGCATGTATAGGCTCAGTAGCATGTATAGGCTCAGTAGCATGTATAGGCTCAGTGGCGTGTATAGGCTCAGTAGCAGCG
>Ga0307945_1003686_pt1 | contig 12381 bp, 10 predicted proteins | sample OrgLakmetagen228_FD_201818 | JGI IMG/M metagenome (GOLD analysis project Ga0307945, IMG submission 201818) | Saline water microbial communities from Organic Lake, Antarctica - #228 | ecosystem: Environmental > Aquatic > Non-marine Saline and Alkaline > Saline | place: Antarctica: Organic Lake...
CTTTTCCCATTCTTATAGGTTTTTCCTTCATTCTGTCAGGCCCTTGCTTAGGACCGTGTAACAACCCCCACCAAAAAAAAAAAAAAAAAAGCTAGTAGGCAATCCAGCAACAGAAGAGCTAACAACCTCTCCTCGTTTCAAACAACACGTCTTTCCAGCTAGACGACAGGAACACTCCTGAAGTCACATACTACTATATCAATTAATTCACAATGCTACCTTGTAGCCGGCTACCTATGCCTCCTGTTTTGGCGGTGCTATTGCTTATATACTTGAGTTCCTCTTCCAGTTCCTTTAGCTACAAAGCAGAGTTCAGCGTGCCTTGACAGCTACTCTCCCCTCCTGCCATCCCTGCTGTGTTCCTACTGTACAACCCTACCCTACTGTATACTCTGCCCCTTGACACCTCCACACCAGCTACCCCCTGGCTCGCTACGCTCTGCTGCTGCTGCTGCTGCTGCTGCTGCTGCTGCCCTTGCGCTGCATCATGCTGCAGTGAGGACTCGGAGGTATCTTCGGTAGGTCTGCCAGACATGCCATCAATGTGTGCATCACCTCGTAAGCCTTGTGTGTCAGGAAAGCAAGCCCTGTCCTCCTGCAGGTTTGGCGCATGAGTCATGGACAGTTTGTACCTGCCCCCACAGTGCCTCTCCAGTTCAAAAACACATGTGAAGGTTACTGCTTGCAATACGTCATGCCAGGAAGAATGTCAGTTGCCTGGTTTGACAATGGAACAATTGGTATCGGTATTATGACAATGTATCAATCATCATTAACAGTTTTATGGCAATGCATTCCTTTACCTATCCGTGGAAGTCTATTACCAATTGAAAATAATGCAGGCCGCCTCAAAGCATTCTGCTTCTTATGACGTAACTTTTTGTATTTCCTTAATCATGCTGGCTGTGTCATCACTACCAGCGGAGCCTTTTCTTTTCTTTTCTGTATTTCAGAAACAGGACAGTGCATCAATCACCTTTCCTGCCCAGATGCGGCAGAGGTGGTGAGCTATGGCGAAGGGGGGAGGCACAAAGAAGCCGAGTTGGGCAATGCTGTCTTGCTGTACCTCTGCAGGCACGAATGTAGGAGGACATTATTGTCTCGCCCATTCAGCCAGCACACAAATGAAAAGCAACAAATGAGCAATGGTTTCAACGCCTGGGTTTCTTTCTCCATCAAACAACACCACTCACCCCCTGAGCCGCCTCAATCAATCAATCAATCAAACAACTCAATCAATCAATCAAGCAAGCAAGCAACTCAATCAATCAATCAATAAATCAATCAAACAACACCACTCACCTCCAGAGCTGCCTCCTGCACACTGGTCTGCATCATACATCCGTACTGCTGCAGCTACATCTTCCCTGCTGCACCACCGCACATCTTCTAACTGCAAGGCGTCGATGCCAGGAAAAAGTGCTGTGCAAGCAAGTGCCAGGAAAAAGTGCTGTGCAAACATGTGCAAACAGGTGCAGGTAGCTGCATGAGACATGGTAAATACCCACATAATCAAGGCTGTTGTGATACACACATGGTAATTACTCACATAATCAAGGCTGTTGTGATACACACATGGTAATTACTCACATAATCAAGGCTGTTGTGATGCACACATGGTAACTACTCACATAAGCAAGGCTGTTGTAATGTTATAATACAGACGTGGTAAATATGCACGTAATCAAGGCAGTTGTGATACACCAATGGGCGTGACAGTTGAGTGAATTCAAAACAGTGGGAGTTGTGCCTCCTTGTGCCCAGAGTTGACCAAACAAGGTGTTGACGCTGGAGGAACTAGTTCAAGGTTAAGGGCTATGTACATGCACATGTACTGCAACTGTAACCCTAACCCTAAAACCCTACTTGTGTACATGCACATGTGCTACAACTAATCGTAAGCTGCAGAAGCACATCCCAGCATCTTATTCAATCACATGAAGATACAGGTAAAAATGGGCCTTCTCACGACATCTTTTCAACATTGAGAGACACACAGGCGGGCCTATGCGCAAAGTTACGTTCTGGCAGTACAACGTTAGGAAGTGAAGGCAAAAGTACATTGATCTCGTCTGCCAATTAATAGCAGGTTGATAGCAGCAAGATAGTCTGGTGTATGGTGTACAGCAACTAATTTAAAGGGATCTTGGCTTGCATCTGGCTCCTTGCAAAAGACAGCTTCAGAACATGAGTATACACCCTTTTCCAAATTTTAAACTGGATTAAACTGGATTTAACACTAGAAAAGTCGTTGTGCGTATTGCAAAGTGCACTCAAAGTGCGCACGAAATGCATATGATTGAGTACCCAGCCTCACCTCTCCAGTGTTGGTCACGTCATCACTGAGTGCTTTTGCGAGGCACCCGAGCATCAGCTCACACGAGCCTGCTCTGCAAGCAAAAAAGGAACAAAGATGCGTTGGCTGGTGCGAGGCACCCGAGCTTCAGCTCACACGAGTCTGCTCTGCAAGCGATAAAGGAACAAAGATGCATTGGCTGGTGCGAGGCACCCGAGCTTCAGCTCTCGCGAGCCTGCTCTGCGATCGAAAAAAGGAACAAAGATGCATTGGCTGGTGTGAGGGACCCGAGCATCAGCTCTCACGAGCCTGCTCTGCAAGCAAAAAAAGGAACAAAGACGCATTGGCTGGTGCGAGGCACCCGAGCTTCAGCTCTCACGTGCCTGCTCTGCAAGCGAAAAAAGGAACAAAGATGCATTGGCTGGGAGCCAACACACACAGCAAACATGTAGGGTTGGCCAGAACCCTATATATATATACGGTGTGTATACGGTATTTTTGGCAGAAGAATCATCTAATATACGGTCATATACGGTGTATATATACGGTATTGGCCAACCCTACAAACATGTGTTCATGTACAACAGTCACGCGGAGATTGGGAGCAACCTCTTTACAGCATATAACACCCACGTAAGAAACTGAACCGACGTTCCTTACTATCATACATTAAGTACATGCGTGCATATAAATATGCACGTAGCTCTTGTTTTACTGCCCAATCAAATGCAAACTGAAGATTGCCTGACTGAAAGCGAGCATTGTACTGACCTACATCAGCCACAGGAAAATTGACATTTGCTTTTTAACACATCTCTTTATCCAGGGGGTACCTGTCTACGAAAGATGTGCAAAGTTGCAAATGAATGATTGACAGGTACCAGCATTCACCTCACCTCCTTGTTCATTTTCATTCATATTAATCAGCAAAATTAGTTCGCAGACGCACCTGCCACAGCTTTACACTGAACCTCTTTCACACACAATCTCCTCACACTAATTCATCACATCTGCCAGTCAGAAAATGCTGGGTTACAAAGTACAGCTGCTCACCATATCCACACTAGCTTTTCTTTCACGCCCTTTAACATTTCACAGTACCTGCCGATCGGCCACGGCTGACTTCCTAGTAGCTGCACCTGCCCTACAATGACACGCGCTTCTTCAAACACCTCTCGCCGCACAGCCTGCGTATAATAGTTCAATGTTACGTCAATAAAAATGTAAAAATGTAAAAATCATCAACATGTAGGATGTGTGAAAAGTGTTTAGGGTTGGCCAGAACCATATATATGCGGTGTACATAAGGTGTTTTGGCTTGGAAATCACCAATTACACTTTCTGGTACAGGCTTGAGACAGAATGATGTCTGCAGCTGCCTAGTTCCAGCCTTGGTAGCAAATTTGTTAAAGCTTGTCAAGAGATAAAAAAAGCTGCGCAAGCAGTGGAACCATTCATCACATAAAATGAAAAATAAAGAAACGAGCCACACAGGTATTGGGCAATGTCACTTAGGTTAAGGTCATTGTTTACATATAGGGCAGTGAAGTATACTAAGCTATAGGGTTTAGGTAGAGGGTATAGCGTATACACAGTTACTGGGCAATGCCACTTAGGTAAAGGGCGATGCTTAGGCATAGGGCAATGGGGTATGCTTGGGTATTGAAGATGACACTTGGGGATAAGGTTTAGGTTTAGGTTTAGGGTGTAGGTATAGGGTATTTTTAGGTACAAGGCAATGCCACTAATATATGGGGCAATGAGGTATACTTAGGTATAAAGTAAGGTATAGGTACAGGGCAATGCCATTTAGGTATAGGAAAATGCCACTTAGGTATGGGGCAATGGGGTATATCTAGGTATAGGGTTATTTTGTTTATTAAGCGGAGGACAATGCCACTTAGGTATGGGGTAAATTTGTTTGGTACAAGGTTTAGGTAGTTTAGGTATTAGGCAATGCTTGTGATGAAACACTTCTAGGGTTGGCCAAAACCGTTTATGTACATTGTATATGATCGTATGTAGGTATGGTAATTCCCCTGCTAAAAATACCGTGTGTACACCGTATATATGCATGTATGTATAATTTTGGCCAGCCCTTCACTTTTCAAACTTAGTAACAACAGTGCTGTGCACAAACACAGCCGCGCAAATTTCAAACTTAGTAACAACAGTGCTGTGCACAAACCTAACCGTGCAATTTTCACACGTAATAACAACAGTGCTGTGCACAAAAACAGCCGCGCAATTTCCACACTTAATAACAACAGTGCTGTGCACAAACACAGCCGCGCAACTTTCACACTTAATAACAACAGTGCTGTGCACAAACACAGCCGCGCAATTTTCACACTTAATAACAACAGTGCTGTGCACAAACACAGCCGCGCAACTTTCACACTTAATAACAACAGTGCTGTGCACAAACACAGCCGCGCAATTTTCACACTTAATAACAACAGTGCTGTGCACAAACACAGCCGCGCAATTTTCACACTTAATAACAACAGTGCTGTGCACAAACACAGCCGCGCAAGTGGCAAAGTGGTCGACGTCAAATATGTGTACAGTCGGCCATACAAAAATATAGAATAGGACAAGGTACACTTCAGATTGACTTGCACATCCAGGAACATGAAGCCATCCCTGCTTTCAGACCTCCTTGATGGATTCGCACTGGTCACACAAAACCCTACATTTTATTGCCCTTAACATTCCTTTTTATATTGTAACATGCATCCATCCCTGCATGCACACCTCCTCAATTGATTCGCACTGGTCAAGGAAGCCACTCAGGCAGGAGTACATGCCTGCAAGAAAGGAGCACAGCGGAAATTGACGAAGACATAGCATGAGCGAGTGCCGCAATGGTATTTAATCAAATTCATTGTCGTATGACTAATCGGCATCATTTTGTAAATGTGAACCACAGTTGCTTATGTTGTTTGTCGTACGTCGTCCTGCAAGCACATGCATGCTTGCTTTTGAACTCTACACCTCGCTACTCAAAATGTTGATCCCATGCGCTCTCTGCATCGTCCCGCAAGCAAATGCATGCTGCTCGCCCCATGCGCTCTTTTAACAAATGCATGCTTACTTTTTAATTCTACACCTCGCTACCCAATACACTGCGCTCTCTAAGCAAATACATGCTTGCGTTAAAGATCTACACCTTTCTGCTTCTTACACTGCTTAACTTGTGCGCTCTCTGCATTGTCACATCCTCCCTTCTTGCTGAGGCACATAACGGAGGGTTTACACACCATCAGCAAGCCAACGCGTTTGCTGCTCACTGCTCACCCCAAATGCACTCTCTGCGTTGCCACATCCTCCAGTCCAAAAGCACGCACACTTGCCAATCAATCCCATACCTGCTGGAGAAGCGGCAGAACGGCCCAGCAATGCTCTTTGTCCATCTGCAGACTCGACCAGCATGATCACCTGCGTTCGAGTAATGGACAAATAGGGTTGGCCGGAACCATACATATATACAGGGTTGGCCAGAACCGTATATATACGTATAAATACGCCGTATATTTGGTGATTTCCAAGCCAGAAATACCGTATATACACCGTATATATATAGTTCTGGCCAACCTTACATATATACAGTGTTATTTGCAGGGATGTCAACAAATATATGGTTATAAACGATGTACATGTACGGTTGTGGCCAACCCTGTGGAGAAATGATGTCTGCAGCAAAGCAGAGGCTGCGGCTAGCGCACATTCCCATGCTCAAGCTCAAACGATGGCAGCTCGGCCCAACGTGCTCTTTGGTCATCCGCAGGTTCGAAGAGCATGATCACCCGTGTTTGGGTTGCGGGCATACAGTGTCTTTGTATGTATGTGTGTGTGCGTGTGTGCGCATATTGTGTATATATATGTGTGTGTTTGTGCTGTGTATCGTGTATATGTATGTGAGTGCATGCCTATAGTGCTGAAGTGTGTGCAACTTACCAGACCAAGTCTACGCTTATTTAACTGTATGTGTGAAACAACACAGGCATTTTACCAACCTCATTACTTTCGCCTCGTAATGATTTCCCTCTGAGTGAAACAACACAGGCTGCATTGTTCCCACTTCATCACTCTCCCCTCGAAATGATTCCTCTCGTAATGATTTCATTTGACGAGCGAAAACACAAGATGGCGTTACCTGTCACTTAAAGTGGCCACCTACCATCACTGTACATCATGTAATTCCCAAAAACCTAGCACACAGGCAGGTCTGTACAAAAACCATACTGGTCTGATCAGATTTCATTCAAAAGAAAGACCATACTGGTCTGGACTGGTTTCATTCAGAGGACACAGGACAGATTTCATTAAACAGAATCTGGTAGCAATGACATTTGTGACCAAGCATAGGCCACCTTTCCTTGGGTTCCAGCTGCACAGGAGTGCCTGCTGTCTGAAAGAGGAGAGCACCAAAACAGCTCGTACAAATCTGTGTGGTCACTCCCAGCCGATTCTTTTCAGATCCTTTTCTATAATTCTATAATTCTTGAAGTATCTCACACACACCTGAGATCCTAGGAAACGTGGGGCAAAAACTTGCGCTTCCATCATACAGAGCGAAACAGAGCAGGAGTTTTCTCAAAACAGGGTCAGTGCGCGGGTGCAGGTTACAGGTTACAGGTTACAGATTAAGCCATCAGTCAAAAAGTGCGCTTCCAGTACACAGAACGAAAGAGAGCAGGAGTTTTCTCATCACAGGGTCAGTGCGTGGGTACAGGTGACAGGTGACAGGTGACAGGTGACAGGTGACAGGTGATAGGTGACAGGTGATAGGTGACAGGTGATAGGTGATAGGTGACAGGTGGCAGGTGACAGGTTACAGGTGACAGGTGACAGGTGAAAGGTGACAGGTGGCAGGTGACAGGTGACAGGTGACAGGTGACAGGTGACAGGTGACAGGTGACAGGTGACGGGTGACAGGTGACAGGTGAAAGGTGACAGGTGACAGACAGGCTACAGGTTACAGGATACGGGTTACAAGTTACAGGTTACAGGTTCCAGGTTAAGTCATCAGTCAAGAAGTGCAACTGCTAGGCTGCGTATGTAACCAATTGAAATGTAACCAATGTAACCAATATAACCAATGTATTGTTGTTACAGATTACGCCATCAGTCAAAAAAAGCAACTGCTAGACTTTTCTCACCACAGGGTCAGTGCGTGGGTACTGCTTGTGCTTATTCCTGCAGCTGCGTCGAAGGCCGGCTTGGGTGGGCTGCGTCCTTTCCCCACAGCGTTGACAAAATGTGTGAGCCTGAATGGCAACCGTACGAGCACACCATTTCATGCGAATGGCACCAGACGAGCACACCATTTCATGCGAATGGCACCGCACGAGCACACCATTTCATGCGAATGGCACCATACGAGCACACAATTTCATGCAAATGGCACCGCACGAGTACACCATTTCATGCAAATGGCACCGTACGAGCACACAACTCCATATGAGTTGTACCGTACGAGCACACCATTTCATGCGAATGGCACTGTACGAGTACTCAATTTCATGCGAATGGCACCGTACGAGCACACAACTCCATATGAGTTGTACCGTACGAGCACACAGTTTCATAGGACAAAATGAATTATAAATTATAAACGCATAATAGGTTGAGTGCCATACGAGTGCGATTCAATTCGGCTGTAGTACAATGTACACAATTTTATTGTTGGAAAAGCCGATACCAATCAATCCCTACTTTTGCAGTATTGTCCTGTAACAGTATTACAGTAAAACAGTATTGTCCTGTAAGTCACCCTACTTTTGCAAAGAAACTACAGGGTCAAAAGAGGTCAAAGTCTGTTTTTCCCCTATCGTTTTAAAGAAGAAGCAAAGGGTTGTAGAATTAGAGGGAGACATTGGAGTCCTGGCATCCTATTCAGTACTGGATGAATTTAGACAGGGCTTCAGACTGTCGTACGCTTTGTTGACACAAATTGTAAGCCTTATTTCAGTATACAGTACGCAAAGTTCAGCAGGAAGGCACCTCAGATGAGTATAGGTGCACATGCAACAAAACACTGCAAGTTTAGGTGCACATGCAGGAAGGCACCTCAGATGAGTATAGGTGCACATACAACAAAACACTGCAAGTATAGGTGCACATACAGGAAGGGACCTCAGATGAGTAGGGTTGACCATAACCGTATATATACGCTGTACATTGCGGATAATCCTGCGGTGGCGAACGTATATATGGCTCTGGCCAACCCTACAGGTGAGTATAGATGCACACTGCAAGTATAGGTGTAAATACAACACACGCTGCAACACAATTTGAGCTACACGTGACATGGAAGACAAAGTGCGACACCCACCTGATGCCATTGAGAAAGTGCTACCGCCTGCGAGCCAAAGGAACAGGCATGGGATGAGGGAGAGGAATGAGAGGGGAACAGCTGATATTACATGACATAAGACATAAGTGCACAGCATGATACTCTTAAAAGCCATGCTTCAAAAGCTTGAGCAAGCATGCACACAGGCAATTGGACACCATTCCCTGGTTGGTATGCGCTTGCGTGACATGGACATAAGCACACAATCAGCTTAGACTAAGTGGAATTCAATCTAACAAGACTGTAGACAAGGGCATGTACATACATGCACACACGCATCTGCACGATTTAAAGCGCACTTAGACGCAAAGCGTGCATGTTTCTACAGCACATATGTGAATCAGCCAGATCCATATGCGGAGCAATTAAGGATGGAATTTGTGGCAGGTGAATCCCTCTAAACGGCACAGTTATTCCAGCGTGTTACTGTTTTTATGAATTCATGCGGCTTTGTCCGACTCAGTGAATTGTTATGAACTTCATTCAGGACAATCCTTTATCCCCCATTAAATGTAGATGCCTCCAAAGCTCCAAAGGTACCTGAGAGGAAAGCTATTCACAGGCACACACACACACACACATGTATATGCTATGAGCATACATGTATATGCTATGAGCATACATGTGTATGTACGGCATCCCACATACACCCTGCTAAATTATAGAAATCCCTACTAAATTTTAGAGAACACACCCTTTTCCTGTGTACACACAGGAGCCATGGAGATACATGCGTGTGTGTACGGCATCCCAACACACACACACACACACACACACACACACACACACACACACACAAACACACACACACACTGCTAAATTCTGGAGAACACACCCTTTATTTCCCATGTACACTCAGGAGGTACCTGGCCTGCAATGGCGCACGCCTCTGCTGTGAATCCAGCCATGAGTTTGCGTAGGTCCACCATGGCCACTTCAAGCGACCACCTGTGGACATCCAGGTAGAAGGATCGATGTAGAAGGATCCCTGGGTTTTCCCCTTTTCCTTTCTGCTGTGGAAGAGTTTTACGATTGATATTCATTAGCAGTACCTAAGTGGCTCCGCTTCTTCATATCACGTGGTATTACTGCCAACATTTTCAAGCCGTACACCTCAGCCAAATTGTTTGAAAATAGAGTCTTATCTTTCTGCCTGTAGTGGATTTAAATTCAAGAGAAAACCTTAACAGGGCCAACATTTTCAAGCGGTACACCTACCAGCCAATTTGTTTCAAAATAGAGTCTTATCTTTCTGCCTGTAGTGGAGTTAAGTTCAAGGAAAAACCTTTACAGCGAATGAAACCATCTGCTTACATGGCATCATATTTCTGTGGTACATGCTGGCTAATTGACAAAGCAAACACTCACGCTGCACGCATGTGGTCCAGGAAGTCCTGCTTGTGTGGTCCGCTGATGTCCACAGCAAACACCCAGCGTCCAGTGTGCTGCTCCTGAGGGGGTACCACACAGCGGAGGGGAGAGCAATCGTTTAATTAGACACCCAAATTTTGTAGTTTTCTACACCTAAAGGTCTTTTGTGGTCCGCTAACGTTCAGAGCGAGCACCCACCGTCCAGTATGCTGTTCCTAAGGGGTTACTGCACAGATTCTAGGTAGACAAAATTGCTCAAGGATATCAAATTTGTTTCCTACCAATTGAGGAGGGCGCTGAAATTATGAAAGTTTAGAAAACAGCACAGTGTGCCTGCCTTTGAGGGGCACCAAACATTTAAGAAAAAGATAATGAACTCCAGTGCTGGTGAACAAAATCAAACATCACAAGTTTGCTCGCAATCTTCAACTACCTGACACAGGTTGGAGCTTTAGATACAAAATCTTCAGATACAAAAGGAGCCAGCTGCTTTTCATAAGGTGTCACACAGAGCAGCAGACGCAGTGCTTGCCATCAAGTTTGATACGATACGGGGCCAAGCAAAGCTACGTGTTTTGGCAGCCCGACAAAAATCGTGAGGCTGAACATGTTTGAATATCTGTGCAGGCTTGCCAAATCATCTCTTCTTAACGTGTTTGAATATCTACGCAGGCTTGCCAAATCACCACTTCTTAACATGTTTGATTGTCTGTGCAGGCTTGCCAAAGCACTTGCCGAAGCACCACCTCACCCAAAGCACTGTACATAAAAGGAGGGGACTAAATTGTACTGTACACTCTTACTACCTATCTAAACACGCGATTTGTTAGATTAAAATACAGAGGACCACTGGCGTCTCCAACAAACGCCACACTGTGCAGTTATTTTTGTCCTTTTATTTGATGGCACATTGTTGCGCAAGTGTTGGCTCTCATAACATGAAATAATTGTAAGAAATTGAAGATATGCTGGAAGTGCTGGAAGATTAAACACACCTGACCTAGCTGGTAGAGGGGCAGCCGATGTGGGGGGGTGTTATCCGTTGTCGAGCCATTGTCACCTGAGCGTAGGGCTATAAATAGCAGCCTTATTATGTTTGCTGTAAACATGCTGAACGTTTCTGCGGGGTAACCGTCCATGCACGTCTTGCTAAATTTTTCGATAGGGCTCCACCACTCTATATGTGATGTTTAAGCACGATTGGCTACACTACATACGTCTTACCTTCCACCCGTGCAAATCCAACGTTAACGGCTGTAACAGAATTTTTTGAAAGGCTTACACAAGGAGTGACAAAATCCAATCGCTCACGCAACCCACCTTCATCACTCCAACTTAGGCAGTGGTCATTCAGATCCAGATCAGGCGTGGAGAGCGGGTTGAAAAGCAGAACCTGCAAGTGGTCCAGGCCTGAAAGGAGGAAACGACAGAGCAAATGTCACTTGCTGTAAAAACAATGCAAGCAGCACAAACACACAGGTACGACGAGGGGTTGGCCCAAATCGTGTACGCACACCATATAAGACCATATATGTACGGAAAATTTTCTGCTAAATCATGACCTATGACCTATGACCTATGCATGGTTTTGGCCAACCCTAGTTACAGTGCTGTATGCTTAGGGTGGAGGAGTTTTACGGTACCCGGTACCAAAGTGGCTCTTTTTCCTTATTAGTGTGGGGAGTGATTTTCACTGCCTGCGAATGAGGTACAGCATGTCAACATTGTCACCTTCCGCTTTTTGTGAGCACTCGCATTCTCACAGTCTGGCAATAAAGCGGCAGTAAGCACACCACACATGCATGCGTGGTGTGGTGAGTGTTTAGTGTTAGTCATGAGGGCGAGCGTGTGCAGCAGGACATCCACACAGACACAAATGTAGGCTTAATTATAAGAGCGCAAGTCTGCAGAGAGAAGTCAAGCCACTCTGACCACAAGGCAGGAGTGTCTGGGCGTGCCCACATCAGTGTAGCATTGCGAGCAAGGCCACGTCAGCGTAACCCACGTCAGTGTAGCACTGTGAGCAAGCCCACATCAGTGTAGCACTGTGAACAAGGCCATACGATCACACGATGCGCAAACACACAACAAAGCGAGCGTTCCCCCTGCTCGTGAGTACCTTCACTGTCTCTATATACTATATACCTATACCTTTCCTATATACATATACCTTTACCTTCACTTGGTTTACTAGCAAACCTTCACTCTCTCTTATTTATTTGTGAGTACCTGGCAGACGGGGGAAGCTGGTCGTGGACGGTGGAGTTCGAGTTAGTTTTGGCAGCTCGAGCGGGGCTGCTCGTGCACACACCTCTCGCCCAGCCACTGGAATTAGTACAACATCTGTTGCCCC
>Ga0307945_1003690_pt1 | contig 12378 bp, 10 predicted proteins | sample OrgLakmetagen228_FD_201818 | JGI IMG/M metagenome (GOLD analysis project Ga0307945, IMG submission 201818) | Saline water microbial communities from Organic Lake, Antarctica - #228 | ecosystem: Environmental > Aquatic > Non-marine Saline and Alkaline > Saline | place: Antarctica: Organic Lake...
GCAGCAAAGGTCATATAGCCACTGACAGCCTTACATCACTGCACCAAATCAAAAAGGAGCTCTCACACCCGAATCTCCATCGCCACCACATACAAGGAGATGTCCTTCAGTCCATTGCTAAAGCAATCCGCCAATCACCATCGCCCATCCACTTCTTCAAAGTAAAGTCCCATGCCGGTATTATCGGTAATGAACATGCCGACGCCCTTGCTAAAAAGTCAGCCACCACCTATTCCGCCATTGCAGACACCTCCATCAAAACAGCAGGCCCTAAGGGAAATCCCTTCTACAACATCCACTGGCTTGCAAAAGAAGACATAGGAAACCAAACACAAACCCATAATCATACCCATGATACAACAAACATGGCCCATTCTCCTTCCCCAAAGCTCTGGTACCTACCAAACCACCGTGAAGCCCTTCAAACACATATGCATCTTCTCCATAAACTGGGAAATGTCAAAACTGAAGCGAACTACCATGCGTACTACCAGAACCACATAAAGGAGGGCACTGCCAATGGAGACACTAGCAATGCTTACCTAACATCATCCAATGTCCCCTTTAGGACCAAATGTATCATTGTGAAATGCAGAACAGGCACCCTTTATAATCAAGAACATGCGGTATTGTTCAAACTCTCAACAAGTCAAACCTGCCCCCTCTGCCAACAAGTAGACAGTGCCCTACACATCCTTTCTGGGTGCCAACACACACAAATAAGGAATATGATCACCGAAAGACACGACTTAGCATGCTGCATGATCTTTAAGGCTATCAGCAAAACTGGCTCGTTAGGATCATGTGTTGTCTCCATAGATATAACTGGCTTCCCCAGCTTATTGAACGAGACTAGGCACAACCTCAACTGAAAAACCAACTAACCAAATCACACGAATCGTCACTGCCAACAATTGGGCGTGACAAGGCAGCAATGAACGAATGACCATGCAAAATCCCCAGATTCCTGAAACAGCCGAAAGTAGAATTCTTCCCAAATGGCTCTTCCCACCCCGCTTCTCAGATAAAGATAGAGTTATCTCCAGCCGCCCATATTTCGTGCTGGTTACTCCCATTGCTGCAAAAAGACAAAAACAACAAATGTAGGGGGGTGGGTTCTTCGGAGTGGCAGGGGGCAATTGAGGGAGACTGGGAGCACCTCAGCAGCACCGCCAGCCGCCAGTACAGCCACCAACCCCAGACAGCACCGACCTCAAGACCTCAGCAAATCTCGGCGTGACATCCACCTCGTCCAGATCAAGTATGGTGAGGACACCAGACCTCAGAGCCAGCTGAACGCCGCAAAAGAACAGCACAAAGACCTCTGCAACATTCTCCAAGGAGCCTCCGATACTCTCCACATCATCCTTTTGGGTGTGGGTGGCATCATCTACAACACTCACACTCTGAAGCCTTTCAAGGAATTGGCTCTTGATTCTCAAAGAGTTAAGAAGCTTGCCTCCAAGCTTTATGTGCACTCTGTGAACTTTGCTGCTAAACTTGTCCATACCAGACGTGCCCTTTCCAGTACTATTATCATCTCTCATCAGGAGCCGGTTTCAGGCCAAGCCTGCAACCCTCTCTATCCCCATGGATATTTCCTTTCCTTTTTGCGGTGGAGGAGCTTTACGGTACTCGGTACCAAAGTGGCTCCTTTTCTTTAATTAATGTGGGGAGTGGTTTTCACTGCCTGCGTAGTATTTCTTTTCTGGAGTCTGAAACCCTCAATCCAACAAAACCATCACAGTAAATCCTGGAGGGACAAACACCAACAAAGCCATGGACAGAGCCAAGCTAACAGGGATTGTTGCTATTTTGGTAAATGATCTTCAAGAAGCTGGAGAAGTCAGTTTATTGCAGATAGCATTTTCTGGTTTTGATATTGCGGTATAAACTACTCAATGTTCAGCCAGATGGTTGGGTAGACTTCTAGAGGGAGCACAATATGGATATGGTATTTGCATGCTCCCAGGGTAAGGGCCCCCTAACTGGCACGTTTCAAGCTCAGCTCTGAGATTCCAATGCAGCTGAGCTTGATACGTGCCAGTTAGGGGGCCCATACCTAATCGGCCGCGGCGTGAACCCTACTTTTTGAGCAGCCATATGCTGTATCTGGCCAGCCAGTGCACCAAACAGAGTGACGTTTAGTGCTTTAAAATTTTTAAATTAAATGAAGATTAATGCAAAAGGTCCCCCCCGTGAAAAACCCACCCTTCCATTCTCACTTAGCTCTCCACCCAATCCAAAGCCCCCTATACCTCATCTGAATGCTAAATACTTGATGTTATACCTAAGTCATTGACATTTGCACGCGGATAGTGTATTCACTATTAGCCAGCAACTGCATTGAAAAGGAGCCGCCAAGTAAAATTTGATCTGTTTGAGGCAGCCATATATGTTCTAACACTAAAGCAAGCTGGCACAAGCATTCCCGAGCTGTTTTGTGAAGTCAAAATGTCATTACGTTTTAGGATCCTGCCGTGGCGTGGCGTGGCATGGCGTGGCGTGGCTTGGCGTGGCGTGGCGTGGCGTGACGTGGCGTGGCGTGGCGTGGCCGTGTTGTGCAACCCTGACATTTGCTGGAAATTTGGTATTCTGGGGGGTTCTGTGGGGCCCGCTGCGTAATTTGCACCCACTTTGGCAGGTAAAAAGTGCATTTCTGAACTTGCCCCGATCGACCTCTGTTTCAGGATATAAGCATTATAAATGTCATTTAACAATGCTGTAATGTCGAATTTGGGGCAGGGGTACTGGGAACGCCGGCGATTGGGTGGCAGGGACACAGGGGGAAAAGAGAAAAATTTGTGCACCTCTTCCCAACCGCATCTGCTGAAAGGGGGAAAAATCAGCCATCCAATGCATGTCTCAGGTTATGGAATGGTGGAGTAAGTGCAGCGATAGGCTTGCGCAAAGTTTAGTGAGACTGTTTGGCCGGCAGGTGGGTGAGTTTTTCATGGGGGCGACCAAATGGCAAAAAGATCAAGTGGTTGACAAGGTATGCAAATGTATGCACCATTCCCCATGGAGAGCACCTGTTTTAAGGTACAAGTACACAACGTGTGCAGTCCTGTCATTCCTTACGCAGGGCGACTTTACTAAATCTGAGCAATAGCTTATAATAGCAGCAACAGTGCTAGATTGGGTTCAATTTGGTGAATTGACGTGAGAGTGGTTGCCCCTTTTATGTAAAAAGGAGCATATTTGGACATTTGCTCAGATAACCCCCTCTGGTAAACGTCCCAGCCCTGGGGAGGAGAGGCGCAGCAGCCGACTAGAGTGTGTGTGGTATAGTATATGTCAGTGTGTTAAGCAAGTTGGTTTGAGAAACAGCAGAGAAAGAGAGATAATCAGGAGAATTGCCAGTCTGAAGTGCAGTTCCCAGCCTTTGCTCAGGAGAGACTCGACCCTGGCTATAATCCATTCTTCAATAAATTGCTCTCCACCATTGGTTGTTGTGCTGAGTCTTATATTTTGCAGTGACGGTGATTTGCTATGACAGCCCTTCTCCATTCATCCATCTTCTGTTCCGGCTGGAAGATCCTCCCCCATCTTGCCTACCAGATACTCTTAACACTTGCCAACCAAGGCCTCCAGCAGAAAGGCTCTTTATTTTCTCAGATCTTGATGCTGTAACAGCACGCTTGCACACCCAACATAATCTAGATTTTAAATCAAAAAAGGTTTCAAACCACCAGTCCATAAAATGCTGTACAAAACACCGAGAACTGAGGAAAACGTTGTCGAGAAATACATAATTCCTTTGGAATAATACAAGTGTCACCTCAGGAGAAAAGAAAAATGGCATGCTCTGTCGCACATGTTTTATATACAACCAAAGACGGGCGCCTCAGTGCAGCCATATAGAGGGCCCACCAATCTGCCCCTTAGTGTTTATTTGGTCGTGTATGTTGTAGTAGGAGTTGTTTGCTTGGATGTACAAACGGCCACGCCACGCCACGGCACGCCACGCAGTTGAAATTATGTGAAATTATATATGTACAAGGGATCTGCCCTTCTCAATAAATGGAAGCCCGTTTTGCTGAGGCGTGAATTCTGATTGCAGTATGATTGCCTCGAACGTCCAAGAAGTCGATTGCTGGTTTCAAACACGCCTGCCTCAGTATTTTCTGTTACAACATTTTAGGAAAATTGCTCATTTAACCCCCTCTGGGATTGTCCCTATTGATTTTACATGATCGTCTGCACTTTGGGATGATCATGACCAAAAACTGTGTGCGGGTTCAAACCGAGGACCTCACAACGAGCGGCTGTCGGCCAAGGCTTCGATACCAATGTAACAGCGCATTCTAAAAGGGATATTCGAGATGTTGATTCGGAATAGTTCAATATCCGTCGGTCTCATGGTTGTATGTCTGGTTTCTTTGTCATGTTGTTAAATAATTCAACTCCAACTTCTTGCGCGAGGGTCCAGAATCTTCACGGAATTCACGAGCTTTTAGATTCGCTGTCAGTTAAATCGCTGTCAGCCAAAATGGATTGTCTCGCCGCTCTGCCCCTTCCAGAGCCTACGTCTTTCAGGGATTTGCCCCCAGACCTTTTTGCTCTCATCTACAGCAAGCTGACCACCAGGGAGGATAGGAAGAGCCTGTTCCAATGCACCAAGGCAGTGCGCATCCCTCAGGTCCGGTATATTCGTTCCTTGTGCGTCCCGTGCAAAGAGATGCTCTGCACTGACAGCTGCTTTGCTTTAAATGTTGGACAACGCGACGTGACGCACCCATGAAACGCAAACGACAAACTCACACGTTGTCACGCAGGTTCTCCAGCTCATCAACAAAACGACGATTGATTTGATGATGAGTGGCGGCGCCTCAGAAAGTCTCCCAGGGCTCACTCATTTCCCTCGAGGCGCAACGTTGACAGAGCTGACCGTTTTGGGGTGGCACGGAGGTGGTGCAGAACATCTGGTCCGGCTGTGGCAGGGAGGAGGAGGAAGCCTGAGCACGGTGCACCAAAGGGAGCAGGAGAGAGAGAAGGAACTGTTGGCTGGGGTCAAGTTGCTTCGAATATCTTGGGTGAGGGCTATCATGGGTGAACTCATGGGTTGATCAACGAGAGGATCTTGCTTAAGCTTGCGTGCGCATTTTGGGATGACACCTGAGCCTTAAAATTGTGCTTTAGGCAATCGATGACCATTTGCTAATCATTGGGTAATCACAGTGACATTAGCAATTAGTACAACTCACAACTATTTCGATCAACTGCGCTGCAGGAGAGCTCCACAATCATGCCGGTGAGGGTCTTGCTCTTCCTCTGCCCAAACATCACTACTTTAGTTTCAGATGAGCTTCCTCTCAAGTGTTTCTCGGCTTTGGCTGAAGCACATTTGCCTCACTTGCATTCGGTGCAGTTGAACACTATGTTTTACAACAACACAAGTATTGATGGTGACCACTTCAAGATGGGTTATGGTAAGCTGAAGAAAGCATTGAAGCAGATAGAAAAGAAATATCTTGGTGTGCAGTGGGAGGTGGGTACCATTATTGTGGTTAGTGAAGCACCAGTGTCCACCCTCTATGATTTCAAGGGCATGGTGGTGTCAGGTTGTGAAGAAAGTGGTTTTTTACATCCCTATTGACATTTACAATAATGGCAAGGAAGGCATGGCGCGGATAATCCCTTATTCGACTGTGGAGTGAGCTATAATGAGGATGATGAATATGGGGTTTTTGGGGGCGGCGATTACTATGGTGCTGATGATTGGGGTTTCTTGAGTTAATGAAGGTGCTGCTCAGATAGGCATCGACATTGATCGTATTGGATGCCTCGTCGACTGACTTGATTGACTTGTTACTGACCTGATGGGATGTCAGTTCATATTTTCTGTGAGTGTTTTGGCATCCAGACCATTTCCCTTTTAAAGGCTATGGAGTGAAGTCCTTGTATGGCTGCTTTAGATGGTGCTGGTTGCTCTGACGAGGATGGTGTGGAGGGTTCCTGGTGTTTAAGGAAGATATTTAGCTTATATTTTGCCTTTTTTGCTTGTTGATTTAGAACTATTGTGAATCGTGTGGTTTTGACTAAGCATGTGTGCGGCGGCAAATCAGCACGTGTAAAAAATAGCGAACTTTTCTGCAATGAACGATATATTTTTTCCGACCAATGTCCTCTGAGTTTCAGTAAGATCCCAGACTGCTGAATACCAGGGAAGGAATTTCCGAACGACTGAAGGCCAGTGAAAGAAAAGACCTATTAAATGCAAAGTACCGCAAACTTTTCGACTTGTCAACATAATTTTATCAAGCACTTGTACTAATCCCTGACACCTCACTTAGCCCTGTCTTCCTAAGCCCCTGCTTTATATAGACACCTTTTCACACAGGCTTCCCCTCTTTCTTTCATTCCCTTGCTCAACATTTGTGTGTACACCTTGCCCTTCTAGTCATCAACCGGGTTCCCCCCCCTACTTTATTTAATTTCTTCCGGCCCGCCTCTCTTGCTCCCTTTCTTTTATTCAGTAACTTTCGGTTCTTTTCAGCCTTGTAGTAGGGAGTTTGCTATCTCCCCTTGGCTTATGTAACACGTCCAAAATTTAAAAAAATTGAGAACCGCCAACCCCCCAATACAGGCGATGTGTACCTCACTATTCTAGTCCTACTTGCATACAGAGCTCATAGCTGCAGTGGTCACGAAATCCTCATCAACGCTGATACTGACCCCTTCTCACATCATTTGAGTGGCAGAGACAAATTGTGTGACGACCATTTGGTTGGTTGAGGTAAACAGTTTTTACTCGTCTTGTTCAATAAGCTGGATGTGCTAGTCTTTTTTATTAATCAGCTGTGCCTTCAGACCAAAACCTAGTTGATGAGAACGATGCTTAGTGCTGATGGTGATTTGATCTGACACCCTATTCGTCCATCTTCTGGCCAGCAAAAATAGAAATCCCCTCAGCCTACTAGAAAGTTTTGAGGCATGCCAATTACTCATGCCTTGCTAAAGTTCAGCAGAAAAGCTCTCTGTTTTCACACTAATATGATACCTCTTCTTAGGATAATGATCATGGGGACACTTTTCCAATCCTACAAGGGTAAGGGTAAGGGTTACACAGCTATATCCGCCAGCGAGGGCAGTTGAGCTATAGCATAAAAAAGCCAGCTTCAAGAAGAGAAAGAGGCCAGACTGAACAAGACACCAGAAAAAGAAGCTAGGATAAACATGAAACAGATGTATGAAGAAGAGAAAAGTGAATAGAGAAAGAGAATGTTTGTTTTGAATCCTACAAGAATAGACCAATATGAAAAGAAAAGACTCCGCTGGTTGTGATGACACAGCCAGCTTGATAAAGGGAGGGTAGTACGTAGGTGCCCGCACCAGGCAACCCCCCACCGCGCAAACAATCAAAAAGAAACTAATGTGGGTCAGGGGGTTGTGTGCCGTGGCAACCAGACCCACACCTTGACTGTTGTTGTTTAAGTTTTACTGCAATGCATCATATCTTATATTTATAGTATAGATGTAGTTATGTGACAGCTTTTTAATCTTACGGTAATCCAGATTGAGGTCTGCCAGAGGTTTGTCTGCATGGTCTTTGTAACTAGTCCCCATCTCTCCAATGAGGATCAAGTAGAGCTTGGATTTTCTATATCCCTGTCAATGTAGGTTGCTCCTCATACATGAGTTTAATGCATGATATTATGTGCCTCCTCATTCTTGGTATCCTCAGTGTGACAGTCCATGTTTTTATGTGCCCCAAACACACAGATGGTGATTCCCCCTCTTTGATTTAATGCGGTCGGTTGGTCCTGGCAGGTGCTTGATTGTTTTCAATTGATTCTATCAATTGTGCTGCAATATTGCAAACAGCGTTGTGCCTTTTTTCCCTTTTCAAGGTTTTTTTTGTAGGTGCTACAAGTGTGGTGCTACAACAACAATTATCACAATTTTTATCCTGTTTTACATATGCAGCCTAGCAGTTGCACGTTTTTACTGATGGTTTATCTGTAAGACAACTTCAGGTCTGCTATTGCCAAAGTTTACAGAATTGGTGATAGCAAGGGTTTTAAACAAAGAAAAGCTGTGGCTTTTCCAGGTCTTCGCTTTGACAGCTGGTCTGTATGGTTGTCAAGCGTGGGCCACTTCTTCTCTGACATATGCTTCCTCAAAAACCACCCCTGCATACGTTCTGAATCTTGCGTGTTAAGAAAGGTACTGGTACTCACTGTGTGCTCCGCGAAACAGGTCAGATGCCCATTTTATTATAGTTTCTGATGCATTATACGATTCTAGTAGAACAGTTCACTTTCTTCAAACAATCCTTTCCTTGAGAAAGTTGTGCGGGCTGACCTTTCTCTTGCAAACAGAAGTAGTACATGGACTTATCAGGTGCTGTAAGATTTCCCTGTCTCAGCAATTTTTGGATGCCATACCGTCTATCAATCTGGAAAGAGTTCAATGAAGTTCGAGCTCCTTGTACGTGAACATATCATTGGGGGCTGGAGAGAGCTTGATAATTCGACACCACAAGAGACTCAATATTCCAGCAGAATTATGAGAACTTATCACACACATTTTGGTGTACCTCTGGGGGTTGCTCCTGGTGGTGGTGGGTTGACAGAGAAAGAAATCACAAGCCTGTGTTGCCTCTCTACCTTCGATTAAATATTTCCAACAATCTCAGCCGTGCAGGTGCACTTTCTTGCCTTCGCCTTTCTGGTCATAACAACTTTCTGGTCCAAAGAATGCGTCATAACAGGAATAGAAGGGAGCTCAGGATCTGTGATTAACGTGATTGGCACACTGTTCAAGATGAGGAACACATTTTGCTGGACTGTCTGCATGAACATCTTGTCAACCTTCGCACACAGCATCATCAGCTGGTCTTCCCACCTCAATATGAGAATAGCCCTACTCGTTTGAGGACTTTTTTGAACCAAATATTTTTGGTGTGGCCTATTTTGTGGCTCAGTGCCTAGCCCTTTTTTTTATTTTTGAAATTCTTTTTGATTTAGTTACAGGCTATTTCCAAGCTTCCGCTCAGATGCCCCCCAGAGGCATATAGCAATGTTGCATTACCTTAGCTTATCTGTAGACTGTAAAATTTATGTTGGACGCAAGCAAGCACGCTGTGCTGTGCTTCTGCTTTTTGTAAGTGAGGATCAGGCCTAGAGTCTTCACATAAAATTAACTCAATCAAGTGAACCTCCCACTGGTTTGGATTCAGTTTCTTGTCTTTAGCAAGCTGCTGAATATCTGAGTTGCGGATGGTTACCCGAGAAGAGTATCAGATAAAATTAGGATAACGTCAGGATCTACCTACTGAACAGGTGGGATGTGTGACTTTGTTAATCGGAACTGCATCCATTGGGTGGTGCACACAAAGCAACACCCTATTCCATGCCGATAGTGTGTGCAAGCCTGTACACAATTCATTGTGTAAGATGATAGCTCTTTATATTTCCTGGGATCCTATGCTTGCTGAATTACTCTACTTGCGCTGAGCTCTTTTCATCCTATTTATAACTTTTGCGTATAAGATGTGCTTACATGGTGCTTGTGCCTTCAAGGATGTGAAGAAAGGACATGCTTTATCTGTGTGTCTGTCAGCAGGTGCATATATATGTGTGTGTGTGTGTGTGCAAACAAGCACACCCTTATTTCAACCATCACATACTTAAAAACATACATGCAGGTGGTGAAGCTAGTGGTAATCGTGGGCAAAGAGCGAGTGGACGGAAAATTACAAAGGCACACACCACGTGCAGCAAAAAATGGCACAACCCTTACATAATTCCTGTAATAGCGGCTCTGTGTTACAAAAAAAATGGAACGGTCACATAAAGAGCAGCAAGAAAAACAGGAAAAAGAAACACTCTTCAGGTGGTAACGAGACAGCCGAGTTCACGCAAGGGGGCAGCATTTGAGCAAAATTGTGTGTATTAGTCTGAGCAGCATGTGTCCCTCTGCGGCTAGTTATAAGGAAGCCACACGCCTACGCCAGGGGTGGCAAACAAGCACACACTTTTCCGCAAACATTTGAGCAAGTTTGAGCAAAAGGAAAAATATATCCCACACATTTGACTCAACAGCCCAGACTCAGAAGTACGGAGATCCAGGTGCTCAAACTTGGTTTGTAAATTGCACACTATCGGTAGCGACGATAGCGAGGGTTATACATGGCAGCCCGGGCAGCATCGTACAGGTTGTGGGGCTTCGGAAGAGCTGTCGCGTAGCCGTTCTCTGTGTGTGTGTGTGTGTGTGTGTGTGTGTGTGTGTGTGTGTGTGTGTGTGTGTGTGTGTGCGCGCGCGTGTGTGTGTGTGTGCATGCATTTATGTGTATGCGTGCATGCGTGTGTGTGTGCGAAAAATGGCCATGGCAATTGTAATTGTAATGAGAAGTGTTTGGTCTGTTTCCCTGTCTGGGCAAAAAGAGGTGGCAGAAAAGCAGGGGGTTAACAATTAAACGTGCAGCAATGGCTATTTGGCTACTTGGCTACTTGGTGTTCAGGGCTTAAATGGGTGGTCAGGGTTTAAATGCTAAGAGCCTTTCAGGACAGGTGCCACAAGCTTTATAGGTCTTGGACATATGGCCAATATGGCTGGCTGCTGCAATATACGTGGCACCTTGAATGCTGTAATATGGTCTTTGTCGGGGCCCTGGCTAGAGTGGGCAGTACATGCACACACACACGCACACGCACACACACATCTTGGAGCCTTTCTCTCACTCTATCATTACTGTGACCTTCCTCTATCCTCGCCACCAAAAAAGGGCACATGCACCACAGGCATGTGCGCACCTAGGCGGTACGTTTTGACGACACAAGCAACTGAAAGAAAAAACTGTGCACACAGTAGGTGATACGTTCTGACGACACAAGCAATTGAAAGAAGAAAGAAAAAACTGTGCACACAGTAGGTGATACGTTCTGACGACACAAGCAATTGAAAGTAGAAAGAAATAACTGTGCACACAGTAGGTGATACGTTCTGACGACACAAGCATCTAAAAGAAAAAACTGTGCACACAGTAGGTGATACGTGTTGACGACACAAGCAATTGAAAATAGAAAGAGAAAACTGTGCACACAGTAGGTGATACGTTCTGACGACACAAGCATTTAAAAGAAGAAACTGTGCACACAGTAGGTGATACGTTCTGACGACACAAGCAATTGAAAGAAAGAAACCCAGTGAAGACCACTCTCCACACAACAAGAGGGTATCAAAGGTCGTACTCTTTATAGGAATTCCCACTCTTCATAGAAGTTTCTTCTCATCACAGGTGATTGACGTGTCTTTTGTTCGTACACTTTATAGACTGGTCAATGTTGCATCCTTTGTTCGCACGCTTCATAGGTGGTTGATTACCGTTGTATCCTTTAATGGCGACATGGTGTCAGAGTCAAAGACATCGCAACTCACCATACGCCTTTTGGGCCACAGCTTTTGCCACGTGGACCGCAACCTGAGAGAGAGAGAGAGAGTGTGTGCGTGTGTGTGTGTATGTGTGTGTATGTGTGTTTATGTGTGTATATGTGTTTTCATGTGTGTATGTGTGCTTTCATGTGTGTATGTGTGCATGTGTGTACTTAAATGCGTGCAGAATGTAAACATGCAAGGAGTGTGTGGGCATGCAGTGTATAACGAGCACGTGTACAATTGACGTGCATCGTAATCGTGCGTCAAAAAACGCTTGCGTGCTTTGAGACCTCAGAGACGCATTGTCTGCTCACACGCACACGCGTTAGTAGGTACAGTAAATGTGCTCAACATGCTTAGTATAACAATTAATAATATAAGTAATGCATTTGTTATCCTGTCCTGTACATAACATCGTTAAAGCATATTTTACTTATGTGCTCACTAACCAGCCCTGCGTTGGGAGGTGGTGCATTAAATGTTTCACATGCACACACATGCACGCACAAACACACACATCGACACACATCCACACTGTGCGCATAAAAAGGGATCAGTTTACCACCTGCTTGCCTCATGTGGACCTTCTTCATCCTTATGTCCACTGGCTATTTAAGCATATAACACTTCAAAAGGGTATCTATAATACACTTTACTAAGCCGCCATGCCATGAAATTCGTACCTCACGGATTTTACTCAGAGGTGGGTACAGCGCGCCTTGGGCCAGCATCTCAGGGTTGACCTGTGCGTGCGCATGTGAGCGTGCGTGTGTGTAAGCGTGTGAGCGTGCGTGAGCGTGTAAGCGTGTGAGCATGCATGTGTGTGTGTGTAAATGTGTGCTTGAGTTTGAATGCATATGAGAGCATGCGTGCCTGCGTATGTGCAAGCAACTAGTTCAATGTATGAGGACCAAATTACACTAAAAACAACCTATTGTCTATAGGTCGGGTGTGGTTGCAGCATCCACACCCACACTTCCCTCACACACACATACG
>Ga0307945_1003702_pt1 | contig 12365 bp, 18 predicted proteins | sample OrgLakmetagen228_FD_201818 | JGI IMG/M metagenome (GOLD analysis project Ga0307945, IMG submission 201818) | Saline water microbial communities from Organic Lake, Antarctica - #228 | ecosystem: Environmental > Aquatic > Non-marine Saline and Alkaline > Saline | place: Antarctica: Organic Lake...
GGCTGCCGTGTTGCTCCGCCGTATGAGTCTTAGCCGCTCCCGAGTATTTCCGGGCGTGTGCACGAAGGCACACGAAGGCGTTTTCCAGGGGGCACCACGCGGAGGTGCTCATACATCGCCCCCCAAGCTTGGCTTAAGAAAGTAGACACATCGTGGGCTCCTGTTGGGGGAAACATAGAGGCATATTTCCTGGCTGCTGGACAATACAGCTGCTGGCGTTACCAGGCAGATATAGCCCTGTGACCTTCAAAATCTGTGATATATTGAAAGAAAACAAAATTAACGCAGGTAGTGTAAACACCACCAAAGGCCTCCGCTCCAACCTTCAAGGAGCCTCCGTTACCCTCCACACCATCCTTTTGGGAGTGGGTGGCACCATCTACAACAATCACACGCTGGAGCCTTTACAGGAGCTGGGTCTTGATTCTCAAAGAGTTAAGAAACTTGCCTCCAAGCTTCATGTTCATTCTGTCAAATACGCTGCCAGGCAGATTGTCCATACCAGACGTGCCCTTTCCGAAACTATTATTACCTCTCATTAAGAGACGGTTTTAGGTCAATCCTGCAACCCTCCTGATCCCCATTGAAAAGAAAAAGATAGTGTATGCACTCGGCATGGATTAGGAAAGGATGTTGTTTTGTGTTCTGCACCACCCAATGGATGAGAGAGCATCCCACCTGGAGAATAATTATTACGTGAAACGTTTCAGTGAAGATCAGGTCGGGAGGCAGAAGCCTGAACACCACCAGAAGTATTGCTCAGATAGCTTTGGGGGTTGTGTTCAATGCCTCGTCTCATCTGTATGATTTTTGTCGCGGATCTGATTGCATGTAGGCTCAATTTGCTCATGAGTGCTGTGGCAAGTATACCAGAAAATCCGAGGCTGAGGAGAGACGTGTTCCTTGCGTGGCTGCTGTAGATGGTGCCTGTTGCTCCTAGCAGGATGGTGTGAAGGTTTTATGGTGTTCGAGTAAGCGAGGCGTTAGCAGCTTATGTTGTTCTCACGCCTTTTCTGCTTCTTGGGTAGGGGAAGTGTTTTGGGTAGCTGCCCTGAAAGCCTAGTGGCCCGTGGTTAGGCCAGACTTTTCGGGGTCGCGGGTTCGAATCCGCTTGGTAGCGTTCTTATACTCGTCCCCCTGACTGAACGTTTACATGCTGCTCATCGTAATGCAAGAAGGGGGAACACACGCACAGCACGCTTGATTTGATTGGCAGCGACGAATCGTGTGATAAGCCGTTAATTAATTAACAGTTAAGAGTTTTTGTATGTCTTGTTCAATAAGCTGGATGCGCCAGACAGCCTTTACCTTCTGGATATGATAGTTTTGGTAATCAATTGAGAAATTGTCAGCATTCTAAGAGGTACCATTAGAGTTAAATTTCAATTTAATGTGTATCGCGTTCGTTTGGTTGTGTGTCTTTTGGTTTCATAGCCAGGGGTGTGGGTTATGGATTGGCAGGGCCATCTGCTATCACGGGTAGCTCTTCTTGCATTCTTGCTGGCAGACCGAGTTTGATACGTGTGTGTTGGTTTTCTTTTGGGGCATGGTTGCTGGGTTGGAGTAACTATAATTGAATCTGGCTTGCTATATGCGTTTCCACTGCAATTGTACATTGAGGTTAAAAGGTAAGAGCTAGGTTGGAATCATTCCTATTTCCTATCTCTTTGTCTCTTCTGAAGGGCGCATGCCTTCACGACTGCCTACATCTGCTTGTGCTAGCAGACAGGCACCCTGTGTACCTTGTCGGATCGCCATTAAAAAAGTTTGTCCAGCAGTGTTGTGCCTGTTAATAATCTGTAACATGCATAAGTAAAGTACAATTTACTTATCACTCAATTCATCCGGTTAACCATTTTGGCCACTACGCTACATAATCATTTTATTTATAATGGGGTAGGTGCCGTCTATCTTTTGGCAGGTGGGGCAGATTTGTGGGCCTTCTATATGGTTGCATTGAGCGGCACGCTTTCATATCAAATCTGTGGGGGAGAGCATGACATATTTTTTTCTCCAGAGCTCCAGAGGTTACAATTGCATTTGTCAGAAACGAGTTACTTAAGTCTTTCTTGATCAGTTCTTAGTATCAGCAATTGTGAGAAGAAAAAAAAAACTACGCAGGCAGTGAAAACCACTCCCCACATTATTGAAAAAAGGAGCCACTTTGGCACCGAGTACCGTAAAGCTCCTCCACCGCGAAAAGGAAAGGAAAAATCAATGGGGATCAGGAGGGTTGCAGGATTGGCCTGGACCCGGCTCCTGATGACAGTATTGGAAAGGGCACGTTTGGTATGGACAAGTTTAGCAGCAAAATTCACTGAGTGCACATGGAGCTTGGAGGAAAGCTTCTTAACTCTTTGAGAATCAAGACCCAGTTCCTTGAAAGGCTTCAGAGTGTGAGTGTTGTAGATAGTGCCGCCCACACCAAAAAGGATGATGTGGAGAGAAACGGAGGCTCCTTGGAGAATGTTGCAGAGGTCTTTGTGCTGTTCCTTTGCGGCGTTCAGCTGGTTCTGAAGTCTGGTGTCCTCACAATACTTGATCTCGACGAGATGGATGTCACGCCGTACTGGTGGCTTGAAAACCTCTTTTAATTTAGGACCTGTTATGTGTTGGACGTGCATGTGCTTTTACAGCATCGGCATCTGAGAAAAAGGAGAGCCTTTCTGCTGGGGGTCATGGTTAACCATTGGTTTGATATGGTTGGAGTATCAAAGAAAGAGTACCCTATCCTCCCCAGATGACACTATGCTTCCTGAAGTGTACACTGACACAGTAGCCTGTATTTACAATGTTGACGGAAAGTAAGGTATGCTTACTACCGAGCGCCTTCACATACTACGAAAGGCCTTTCACAGGGCAAAATGCAGCGGTCTGCTGTCAGCACAGAGGAAACAGCCACATTCTTGCTCCTCCCTTCCTGTAATTAAAATAAAACCACAAATCCCTATGCATCACTCTGCGGCAAATACCCACACATGTGTAGATTCTTGGGCACCATCCCATCAAACCAACTCCAATATGCGAAAGTGCCCTTCTGGACCAACATACAAATACCACTTTCCAAACACTCCTGGGAATTGCAGAGCATTGCCATGTGGAACACCAAGGGCAGGGTCTGCCTCAATGCTCATAACAAAGACTGGCTAACAGAACTTGCCAAAGAAATCCCTGAGGAAACGTGGGAAATTCAAAACATACATAACCATCCCTACCAAACAGTCTTAGGTTCCGGACAACACTCAGGACTCAACAAATCTAATAAGCTATCCAATGACCACCCTCAAGCCTCAGAAGGCCAAGATATAACAAGTGCCCTGATTAGCACTGACCAACCTCATAATTGTAACATCGACAAAGCACCCCAAAACAGCTCCAGCCAAAACCTAACCCGTAAGGTAAAATATTGGCGGGATTGGACCTACACTGATGGCAGCCTCCAAAACTGAGCTTCCCCAAATACAACACTCTAAACACTCCTAACTGCTCCCCACATCACTCAAGGAATAGGAGTTACATTATTGGTTGCAAGTCCGGCAAGAGTCGTCCACCAGAGGAACAAAATGAATGGGGTGAAAGAGGGCTCTGCTTGAAACCAGCACCAGCTGGTGGCTGTTATAAATTAAAAGGTTGCTCTATGCTTATAAGCTTATAAGGTTCACCGTGCATTGCAGAAGACGCACTGCATGTCACAAAGCCTGGCAAAAAAAACAGGCTAGTTCAGAGCATCTGCAACGCCTACCTACAGCTTGTGTCCACGAAGTGATCACGACCTGACATGCGGAAATGTTGCATGCTGGCCAGGGTGATCATCCAGCACAAGGAATAGATTGGGCGACACCATCCAGTTTTTTCTGGGGAAACTCAAAATTCAGATGTATAGTCGAAAATACAAATAGGCGTATTAATGCACATGGTCATGGCCAACCCTTCACTATCCTAACTATGGTAATGGGGTGTGCAAGCATTATATATATTTATTATACCGGCTGTGTCATCACTACCAGCAGAGTTTTTCAGTTCGTTTCTATTGCAACTAAGAGATGGCAACAACTCACACACAATTGTGCACCAACAGTTTTCACCGTTGAAATTCCTACGAAATACCCATGCGTGTGAGTGTGTCTATTCGTGTGCCTGCGAGTGCGTATAATGTGTGGCGAGCGTGCTTGTGCACGTGTGTACGCACGTGTGTGTGTGTGTGTGTGTGTGTGTGTGTGCGCGCGTATGTGTGGCCAAAATGTGTGTGTGTGAATGCATGTGTTTGTGTGTGTCCGTGTGTGTTGATTATGTGTGCCTGTGAAGATGCGTGTGTATGTGCGTAGTGTATGTGGAGGGGGGATGTGTGTGTGTAGATGTTCATTCATGTGCCTGTGTAAGTATGTGCACATGCACATGCACGCACTTGTGTTTATATGTGTGGCGAGCGTGTTAGTGTGTGCGTGTACATTTGTCTGTGAGTGCGGTGTGCAAGCGCTTGTGTGTAATTGTGTGTGCGAGTGTATGTGAGTGTTTGTGTGTGTGTGTGTGCTTTGTGTGTCCGCGTATGTGTGTATGTGCATGTGTGTGTATGTGGTGAACGTGTGTGTGTGTGTGTGTGTGTGTGTGTGTGTGTGTGTGTGTGTGTGTGTGTGTGTGTGTGTGTGTGTGTGTGAGCGCGCGTGCTGTGTGTCTGTGAATGTGCGGTGCTTGCATAAAATGGTCTGGAACTATATAATTGCAAATGAGTATGCGACCTGTGACTCAATACAGCTGGCATATTCCAGCCTACAAACTCACAACTTGTGGTTCATTTCATTAATTACTTTATATATTCTTTTTGTGAAGGTGAGTCTACGCTCTCACTCTCTACTTCTGCTTTCGAAGTCTCGTGTGCATAAGGCCCTCCCAATCCTTAGCGGTGCCCAATTCACCCTTGCCACCTCGACGTGAGGATGCATGGATACTGACTCTTGCTCCCCCTGCCTGTCTGTCGCCGCGAACGCAGGTTCTGGACTCGCTCCCGACCTCCCAACATGCGGACCTCTCTGGCGGTCTTCGCCCTGGCCCTGCTGGCAACAGCAGGTGAGTTGCGTGTGTCTGCAAGTGCTGGGGCAGTGTGTTCACGGTACAGCCTTTCAGACCTTCGAGAACTTTCGAACTCGGGGGGAAGTTACTCGCTTGAACTACCAGTCCAGCAAATAGCCAGCGAGCGGCAGTGCAGGCTTCACATAGGCTGCCACCATTGCATCGGCCCTTGTTACGGCCCCGGGGGCTAGGGGCGTGAGAACCCGAGCTGGAACAGCACATGTCTGTCGAATATGTGGCCAGAAAATTTCTGCAAGCTGGCATTTCATATAGACGTCCACACCACACACATACGCTCGACGGCCTCCGTGTGCACTAAGTAGTCTCCTAGGCCACAATCCTGCCACCAGACGACAGAGCAAGCTCGACGGCCTTAGATGCTTTCGGCATCTGCCTAATTTGACTCACACTGAATCCACACCGCAACTCGCTTTCAGGTGTCTACGCTACTGACGGAATTAATGCTGAAACCCTTGAGGGTGAGTGGACCCAGTTTGTGGTACCTGCTATCGCGTTTGTTTGCCTTCTTCTGCAAGTGTCAAACAAGAGAACCCCCCCCTCCCGCCAACACACACACACATGGCATGGTTATTGCTGAGTCCTTAACTCTTGCTTGTTTTCTCACATGCAGACTTTGACTCAAATGCCCCACAAGGAGAATCTGTCAGCGTCTTCAAGTCCCTGCTGGACCTCCACATTGATCCAGCCATTATCAACTTCTTCAACACCACCGGTACAAATGGCACTGTATTCGTGCCAACTGATGCCGCCATCACCTCGTTCCTGAGTGCTTCCAAGCTGACAGCAGAGGAGTTCAAGGCCAACACTGCTTTTGTCAACGCAGTGAGTTTTCTTTCTACAGCTTTCCTGACTGCGTTAGTTTCTAGCCTTGACTGCCATGTACTGGCATTTGAGCTTGAATTATTGTCTCTCTTTTCACACACACATGCACACATACGTACACACAGGTCCTCAAGGACCACGTCATCCTGCCTTCGCTAAATGACATGAGTTTGATGAGCGATGCAGATGCCGAAACCGAGAAGATGTACACAACCTTGTGAGTGTGCGAGCTGCTTGCGTACTTGCATTTAGTGGTTGCTAGTGCTGCCGTTTGTACTTTGTGTGTTAATGCAGAACTTGCTGCCCATGCCCGGCTTTGTTTGTCCAAGTCCTATCAGTTGCTTCCTTTGCTCTATCTTGAAGATCCTGCTGACTTCTTTCGCTGAACCATGCCTCTGTGCCTCTTCACGCCTGCAGTGAAGGAAACACCATCAAGGTCATGTTCAACTCCTCAAATGCTGTAACCTCAGTTGCACCAAATGCAACGGCTCCCAGCACTTACGCTCAAATGAGCACTGTCCTTGGACACTACGGTCCCATTGCCGATGCGTCCGTCGCTGGCAACGCCACCGTCTACTTTGTGGATGCCGTCATTCTTACTGAGTCCACATACACGACGTTCATCAACAAGGGTATGTGCATGCATACACACATTGATGTAATTTGCAAGACAATAAGGAAATTGCTTGTGATCCGATTCTCCATGCTTGGAGTCCTGTTTGAACGTGAGGAAAGGTTGATGTTTGTCTGCCTGCGTGTTGGTCTGTCGTGGAGTGTATATTTGTTGGCTTTTGTACATGTACATCTGTTTTGTCTGTTGGGAAGTATGGATCTGCCTGCGTGTTGGTCTGACTGTTCGCAGAGTGTGGATGCAGGTCTGTGTGTGGAGTGCGGCACTCCAGTACACGCCAACACATGTTGTCGCAATGACTGCATGCGTGTGGATGCGGGTCTTCTTTTGTCTGCCCCTTGTCATGCAATAACATTCCAGGAGTAAAATAAGCGTAAATGTCATAAGGTTTAGGCGTCGTGTCACGGGTGACGTTAGTCTGCCCATGTTTGAAGTAGGGTGTGGGAGGGCCTGTGCATGGAGTGATGAACATGAGGAGTGTAGAATAGGAAGCCGGTGATCCAGCAATAAACATTGCTGTATTTACATACAGCCACTTGTTTTCTACTGCTGCAGCTGCCTCAACTTACTATGATGCCATCGCCAAGGTCAATGCAGAGCAGGATGGCATCCTTAGCACCTTACAGGTAGACCTCAAGGCCTAGCTTGCTCTATTCCATAACTACTTTGTTTGTAACTTGTTCGGGGCAGGAATATAGGGTCCCCATCTCAGCCTCCTGTGCACTGTTTCAAATTTTCTTCGTGTGTTTCACTTGTGCTCGCAATCAATCCAATCTGATGTTTCTCTCTCTCTGACCTGCTCTCCTCCCCAGGCAGTACTTGACTCTGGTGCCTTCCCAGACGTCACCAACCTCCTGAAGCAAGACCTGGACACCGGCAATGACACCACCTTCTTTGCCCCTTCAAACGGTGCATTCGCAAAGCTACTATCAGCTGTAGTTGCGGATGGCACTACTGCGCCCTCAACTGTGAGTCTCCTTGCTGTGCCTGTTGCCTTTGTCTCATCTGGCGTATGAAATCAACGTGATACACGTGAAGCAAGATGCTCTGGCACGTGCAGCTTTTAATCAATGAGGCCTGATATGCCAATGTGTTCGTTATGGGTGTTCCTGTCCTTGTCTGCTTTTATCCTGCCTGGCGAGTAAACAACCAGCAGCATGTCACATACCGCTCGAGAAAGGCGCAGCACGTTCCAGGAAGCTCTCAGTTGTTAATCCCACATTCATTGCCCTTCTATTAGGTCAAGACACGCACTATTTTTATCAAAATATACTTTGCCTTACACTATCGCAGGAAGAATTGGTGTCCACCGAGGGTCTGAAGATGCTTGTAGGCACTATTCTGAAGTACCACTACCTCCCTGATGTCAAGCTTGCTCAGGATCCTCACAGCAGCTTCAGTAATAACGACACCGCAGACACCTTGTAAGTGGGCTCGTTTCTTATCAAGGGGTTTTGGAGTCTTGCTGATGTATTGCTCAATTGAGTGTATAGCATCACACGCTCAATATCCCCCCCCTTAAACGCAGGCTTACTGATGACATCTCTTTTGAGAGAGCAACCCTGCAGCTTTCTCAGCTCGATGGTGTCAACACAATCACACATGGTCTGGACAAGAAGTTCACCACCAACGTCACTGACAACGTCAAGGTCATTACCCCCACAGGTTTGTAAGACTCTTCATTCACCACACATCTCAACTTTTTGTCAACTGACCGGTCTGCGACACTGCATAGGTCCAACAAATACGGTGGTGAAGCGAAGCTCTTACCTTACTCTGTCGGTTTCCTCCTTGCAGGCTTCTCTTTGGCAAACAGTACATCCCACCAAGGCCACATGCACGTCATTGACGACGTCTTGTTGCCAGTGGAGGAAGCAACTAAGTTTAACCTGGCAGGTCAGTCGCTGCATTAACTTCATCTTCTCTTCTCCCCTTTTGCCTTGAGCTTCTGTTGCACGCACACACACTCAACTTGGCAGGTAAGGCTTGTGACTCTGGGGTTAATGCCCTGCTCTGTTTTTTTGGCATGTTTCCTCTCTCTCTGCCCTTCACCCATCACTGATCCTGTCTCCCACGTGTGTAGAATTTAACTTGGAGGCCAATGGACCATCGTCAGTGAGCACCAACTACAGCGTCTTTGAGGATTTGGTTGCTGTGAAGGATAGTCTGCTCAGGAGGGCTCAGTTGGCTGTTAACGGTAAGCTCGTTTTCTGTGAATCAATTGCGTTCATGCAACATCCAGGTTAGAGTGACAGCAGCGAGTGCAGGACAAAAGAGTGCCAGCAGAGTCCCATTATTTGACTTCCATGTTGCCACTTTGCACTCTGTTCAGGTCCTCTCAAACACACACACACTTTGCGTGCAGGTCCTGCCCTTCGTGCCGCCATTTTCATCCCATCTGATGCCGCCATGACCGATGTCGTGAACAATTTCAGTGAGTAGGATGTGATTTGAAGACCCGGCAGCTGGGTTTTTAAAGCAGTGCATACTTCTGAACCTGCGTGCGTGGCAAAAAGGTTTAAGCCACCCACGATCGCACGGTCCTTCGCAGATAGTTGTCTTATGTCCACTCGCTATTGTTAAGCTGACAAGATTCCTGCCTGTGTTTTGTGCAGGTGGTTTGACCGTTGCCAACCTCCTTGCGTCACCTGACCTCATTCGACAGGTGTGTGTCTGTACATGTTCTCTCAAAACACACATTTGTTTATCCATTTCTTTTTATGCATGGATTGCCGATTGCCACGCAATATGCAAAACTGCCTAGGTGTGATGGATGCATTATGCAGAATGCAAAACAGAGCCTGCCCTTTTCCTGTTTCTATCAGCCAATCGTCAGTTTTCTTTATTGACCTCATCGCAGATCATCTACGAGCACACACTCATTGATGTTGTCATGGACGGCACTAACAAGACTTACAACACTTGGTGCGTGAAGTTTTTTCCCCAGTAATAGTGTGTGTGCATGCTGGACGTATCTCTGTCTGCCTTTTGTTATCCCAAGAACGACACACACATACACACACACACACACACACAGGGCTGCCAGCGGCACAGGCGGTGATGCCACCGTTGCCTCCAAGTCTCTTGAAATCACTGTGGACGACAACATGTGGCCTAAGATGATTGAGGCCAATGGAGAGACTGCCAATGTTGTCGACCGGTACGGCCCAAACGCCAACGGCTTTGTTGCTGACGCCTTGAATGATGGCAAGAAGAACGGCTACGTGTACTACATCGACAAGGTGTGTGCGCTGACAGTGAGGTGTGTGTGTGTGTTTAGTCGTCGTGTGTGTTTCATTGTTGTTAATCATCATTAGTCGTAATAGGCGTATTAGGTCGTCGTCAGTAGTAGTGTAACAGGTTACTCTTGATCTGCACAAACGCCCTAGTTGCATCTCCAATGCTAAAGCAACACATAGGACATTGAACCCAGTGTTTTTTTTTTTTTGTGCAGGCCCTCCTGTCTGGCAACTTCACAACCAAAGTGGAGGAGAGTGCAAGCCCCGCAAGTAAGTATATGTTTGTTTCTGCCGTTTTGCTGGCTGACAAGTTGTGTGTGTGTGTGTGTGTGTGTGTAATTAGGTCATGGAAAGCCTCCATCCTCATAAATTTGCCCATTCTTGCAGGTTGAGATGGAAATTTTTTGTTCTTCTGCATGCGCTCATGTTTGCATCTACATACTTTTCACCATGTGTTTGTACCACAACATTCCTCGTGCAGACGGACAGTGGTCAAGATCTGGTGCCGGTATCACTGGGGAGTCCTACGCAACTGCGGAGGCCGTGGTTAAGGGCATTCCGGAGATTGACGCACTTTTTAACAATCCGGAAGCCAAGTTCCTCGTCTTCATGCCAAGTGACAGGGTGCGTGTACTTTTTAGCTTCTCCACTGACAGCTACTCGGATTGCATGCATCAGGCGATCTCAAATGTGAGATTTATCTGGTTCTGATGCCTAGCTGATGTATACTAATCAACACCATGTCAACTTTTGACCTTAAGTTGATCTGATAGCACTGTACATTTTATGGTGTACACGTACTTTTGTGTGGCAGGCCTTCGAGACCCTGGCTGAGGAGCTGGATATCTCAGTCAGCGACTTGTCTAGCAACCTTTTGGACGAAGACAATGCTGCTGCCCTGAAAAAGGTGCAGTTGACTTGAATAAGCAATCGTATTTTTTTCACAAATGCCAACTGTCCTGACGGAAGGCTTTAGCTACACCAAACACCGTTTGGTCTGCTGCTGGTGCTCCTAAAATAACATCCTGATATGCTTGCCCTCTGAACGCGCAGATGATGGAGTCTTACATTGTGATGGAATCAGAGTACGGCAACGAGGATTGCCGCGCTGATGATGACTGCGACATGACTGTTGAGAGTTGGTACGAGACAAGGTGAGCCATGCCTGAACCTGAACGCCTTGCAGCATGGCCCCAGCACAGAAAGGTGTTCACACCATTGGAAATGGGTAAGACACAACAATGGTTAACGTTGGATACATGTGATACAGTGTCGTGCACCTGACGCTTGACGGTGTCAATGGTAAATGACGCTGACAGCGTAATTTATGTCAGATTGACGGTGAAAATAGTAAATTACGCCGTCAATCGTCATAGTTTAGTGACGGTAACGCCGTTAATTTACGATTGTTATTTACGGTGCCAGTTTTGAATGACGCCGTTTGTGCACAACACTGATGTGATCGCGCTATCGACTGCTGCCTGACATCGCAGGGCTGAGACATTTGCAAGTAAGACGTCAGCAGATGGGTACGCGGTGTCCGACGACAACCCTGACGCCCGTAAGCTGCTGGCGGCCTCCACCACCGGCACCTTCACTTGCAAGAGGTTTTTTGACGGCAAGAGGTTCTGCTACTCAACATCCGCTCCCCTCACCCCAGACCAGGAGGCATCCATCAAAGAAATCTTAAACGACAGCGCAGCACCCGCCCCCGCCTCCCCTTGTATGATTATGTTGGTAGCCCTCATGGCCACAATTTTGGCACTTGTGGGTCTGTAAGAAGTTTTATAGAGAAGAACACCGTTAGAGTTTTATGCTAGAGAAGAGAACACTGGTGGAAGGGAAGAATTGACAAATTTGGTATGCACCGTTGTTGTGGCATGTCGGGTGGCATGGGAAGAATTGAGATTGAGTGGTTGTGATCGTCTCACTGAGAGCATGTGTTGTGAGATCAAACAATAGCTGATGTTGCTTGTACCAAATGGTACTGATTCAGTTGCTTGATTGTATAGATTGGTATTGCAGCATGACCCAAAATATGTAATTTGAATCATTTAGTTTAGTTTAGAAGGCCTCCAGCCTGGCATGGCTGCTCAACCTATAGGTAAGGTAAGGTAAGGTTACATCACTATATATGCCTCAAAGGGCATCTCAGCGGAAGTTTGGAAAAAGCCTGAAACTATACCTGGCTAAACAAAAGACACAGAAGCTAGAGGAAACATGAAACTGATGTATGTAGAAGAATAAAGTGTATAGAGAAAGAGAACGTTTTGAAAAAGCGCGAAGAGAAAGCATCAAGGAGAAAGAGAGAAAAGCTGTTGATATGTCTCAGGATGTGTGTGTATAAGTTTAGTTTGGATTACAAAGGCTAGAACCACCATGCCATTTGCAAGACTCCACTCTCAAATGGTGTGCACGCAATCTGAACCTACTGAAATTCCTCAACACATGTTTGTCTAAATCCTTGTACAAGTAGGAGGGGATAGAAAAAGGAGAACCTCTAGGACCACTCTCAGAACTCCCACACCACTTGTGATACGTGACTGCTTTCTTGTTTACTGCGCGAGGACATGAAAAATTAGCTT
>Ga0307945_1003705_pt1 | contig 12364 bp, 9 predicted proteins | sample OrgLakmetagen228_FD_201818 | JGI IMG/M metagenome (GOLD analysis project Ga0307945, IMG submission 201818) | Saline water microbial communities from Organic Lake, Antarctica - #228 | ecosystem: Environmental > Aquatic > Non-marine Saline and Alkaline > Saline | place: Antarctica: Organic Lake...
AACTGTGACGTTGCTGGTATCACGCCTTGTATTTAACTGTGACGTTGCTGGTATCACGCCTTGTATCACGCCTGGTATCACGCCTGATTCACGCTTTGTATCACGCCTGGTATCACGCTTTGTTTCACGCCTTGTATCACGCCTGGTATCACGCTTTGTATCACGCCTTGTATCACGCTTTGTATCACGCTTTGTATCACGCCTTGTATCACGCCTGGTATCACGCCTTGTATCCAACGGTGACGTTGCTGGTATCACGCCTTGTATCCACCTGTTGTCTGACACAAAGCTGTGTCATGTTGTGTGCCATGTGGCCCGTCGTCATGCATCCACCTGTTGTCTGACACAAAGCTGTCATGTCGTGTGCCATGTGGCCCGTCGTCATGCATCCACCTGTTGTCTGACACAAAGCTGTCATGTTGTGTGCCATGTGGCCCGTCGTCATGCACAATGTTGCCTTTGTTGCCATCGACCTTTGAACGGATGTTATGCTGCCTGAGCTCAACTGCACTCTTGTTTTGCAGGTTGATCGTAATTAGCATGGTAGTCTTCATCGGAGGCTGCGCCTTCTACGAGATTGAACAAGTAAGTCGTTGTCTGAGTGGCGAGGTGTCTCGTTGCTTTTGAAGGTTTGTCGAGAAGCATTTGACACGTCTCATGTGAAATTGAACACGTCATGTGTTATTGGAGTGGCGAGTTGCCCACCTATCTGTACAAAGATGTTGGTTGATTTGCTAGGTGCACCTCCTATGAGATTGAACAAGTGAGCCGTAGATTTAATGGCACAGTGCGACCTTTCCTCTGAACTTTCCTCTGAAGGGCGCTACTAACAAAATCAAGAGGTGACAGTTGATGACCACCCCATCACATTCCCACAGCTTGCTGTCGAGATACCAAGCCCTGGGCACTGAACACATTCACGTGCTCATGCCAGTACAGCGCGTGCGATGCGCACAAGGTGCTGTGCACCATGACTCGTTCATACCTGTTTCCATTTCAATATATGCAGGGATGCACTGCCAAGTGCACGTAGGCATGTTCATACCAACTATTGAAACACGTATGGCATCGTGCACAAACACATGTTCATACCAATGACCGCCATAAATAATGCAGGGTACGCACTGCAAAGTGCACGCAAGCATGTTCACAGCCATTCACTGAAACACGCATGGCATCGTGCACAAACACATGATCATACCTATGGCCATCATAAACGATGCAGGTTCTTATTTTTTAGTGCACTTAGGAGCCATTTATTGAAACACGCATGGCATCGTGCACGAACACATGTTCATACCAATGACCATCATAAATAATGCAGGGTACGCACTGCAAAGTGCACGCAAGCATGTTCACAGCCATTCACTGAAACACGCATGGCATCGTGCATGAACACATGTTCATACCAAAGACCATCATAAATAATGCAGGGTATGCATTGCAAAGTGCACGTAAGCATTTCACAGCCATTCACTGAAACACGCATGGCATCGTGCAGGAACACATGTTCATACCAATGACCATCATAAACGATACAGGGTTCACATTTTTAAGTGCACGTAGGATTACAGCCATTCACTGAAACACGCATGGCAACGTGCACGAACACATGATCATACCTATGGCCATTATAAACTATGCAGGGTACGCATTGCAAAGCGCACGAAGGCATGTTGAAACCAATCACCAAAACACGCATGGCATCGTGCACAAAGCCCTTTTCATACCATACCATACCATACCAGACCAAAAAAAAAACGACTGCACAACATGCAGGATATGCGTGAGCTCATTTATAGGGTTGGCCATAACCATATACATACGGTGTGTATATGGTATTTCTGGCAGGGAAATCACCAAATATACGGTCATATATGGTGTATACATATACGGTTTGGGCAACCCTACTCATTGACATGCTCGTGCCGTGTCTGCACCGCAAGCTCCCTTGGTTGAGCAATGACGGCGCAAGGACTGATGCGATGCAAACTCCTACAAATACAATACAGGACTGATGCAATGCAAACTCCTACAATTACAATACAGGACTGATGCAATGCAAACTCCTACAATTACAATGCAGGACTGATGCAATGCAAACTCCTACAATTACAATACAGGACTGATGCAATGCAAACTCCTACAATTACAATACAGGACTGATGCGATGCAAACTCCTACAATTACAATACAGGACTGATGCGATGCAAACTCCTACAATTACAATACAGGACTGATGCAATGCAAACTCCTACAATTACAATACAGGACTGATGCGATGCAAACTCCTACAATTACAATACAGGACTGATGCAATGCAAACTCCTACAATTACAATACAGGACTGAAGCGATGCAATGCAAACTCCTACGATTACTGTATGTGTAGGGTTGGCCAGAACCACATGGTTACAGTGTATATACAGTATTTTGGGCAGAACATCTACAAATACACGGTCATATACCGTGTGTATATACGGTTCTGGCCAACCCTAAAATTCCTACAATCACAATACGTGCAGGTGGAGTTTGGGGATACTGAGGTGTCTCCCAGGTTCTTGCATGAAGGTATCTACTGGGCGTGTGTAACCCTAACCACCGTTGGCTACGGAGACTTCTACCCCTCCAACGTGGTCACTCAAATGCTGTTCCCTGTCATGATTGGTAGGTGCACTCCCGCGTGTGTGTCGTCTGTTGTGCGTGGTCACCCAAATGCTGTTTCCTGTCATAATTGGTAAGTGCCATCTCGGTGTGTGTACTCTATTGTGCGTAATCACTCAAATGCTGCTCCTGTCACAATTATAAAAGATCCATCTTGGTGTGTGTCGTCTGTTGTGCGCGGTCACTCAAATGCTGTTCTCTGTCATGATTGGTAAGTGCACTCCTGCGTGTGTCGTCTGTTGTGCGTGGTCACTCAAATGCTGCTCCTGTCACAGTTGTTAAGTGCCATCTCGGTGTGTGTCGTCTCTTGAGCGTGGTCTCTCAAATGCTGTTCTCTGTCATGATTGGTACGTGCACTCCCTTGTGTGTCGTCTGTTGTGCGTGGTCACACAAATGCTGCTCCTTTCACAGTTGTTAAGTGCCATCTCGGTGTGTGTTGTCTGTTGTGCGTGGTCACATGAATGCTGTTCCCTGTCATGATTGGTAGGTGCACTCCCTTGTGTGTTGTCTGTTGTGCGTTGTCACTCAAATGCTGCTCCTGCCACAATTGGTAAGTGCCATCTCGGTGTGTGTAGTCTATTGCGCGTGGTCACATGAATGCTGTTCTCTGTCATGATTGGTAAGTGCACTCCTGCGTTGTCGTCTGTTGTGCGTAGTCTCTCAAATGCTGCTCCTGTCACAGTTGTGAAGTGCCATCTCGGTGTGTGTAGTCTATTGTGCGTGGTCACATGAATGCTGTTCTCTGTCATGATTGGTAAGTGCACTCCTGCGTTGTCGTCTGTTGTGCGTAGTCTCTTAAATGCTGCTCCTGTCACAGTTGTGAAGTGCCATCTCGGTGTGTGTAGTCTATTGTGCGTGGTCATATGAATGCTGTTCTCTGTCATGATTGGGTATATAACGCTGGACAAAGTATTTTAAAAATAAGGTAGGCACTGATATGATAACAGCTTGTTGTGTATTACATGCTCAGCATCACACACAGGTGCTGCAGCCCTCTCATGTGTGTGTTTGTGTGTTTGTGTGCGTGTGTACGTACGTGTGTGTGTGTACGTACGTGTGTGTGTGTGTGCGTGTGCGTGTGAGTGTGTGTGAGTAATGAGTATGAGTGTGTCTGCATTATTCCATTAGGGTGCGGAAAAGACAGATGTGCAGATGTGGTACCTGATTGAACTCTTTTTTAAGCTCCTAGCAAACATCTCAGCAGATTACCGCTTTTTACCCGCACCCTCCAGGTATAGGGCTTTTTCTAGAGAAACTGATAAAAAAATATTAACAGTCCCAACCCTTGCCAGCACCTACCATTTGGAAGGCACCTTCTAGGAAAATCCAGGGAGACACTTTTAGGTTGTACCGATTCTCGCCAGCACCTCGCAGTAAGCTACCATGCTCAGGGCACCTCTAGGAAAGCTATGTAAGGAAGATTGAGCATTGTTCCGATTCTCACCAGCACCTCGCAGTAAGCTACCATGCTCAGGGCACCTCTAGGAAAGCTAGGTAAGGAAGATTGAGCATTGTACCAATTCTCACCAGCACCTTGCAGTCAGCTACCATGCTCAGGGCACCTCTAGGAAAGCTATTTAAGGAAGATTGAGCATTGTTCCGATTCTCACCAGCACCTCGCAGTAAGCTACCATGCTCAGGGCACCTCTAGGAAAGCTATGTAAGGAAGATTGAGCATTGCTTCAATTCTCGCCAGCACCCTTGGTAGCAGTTACCATGCTCAGGGCACCTCCTAGGCATGTACAAGAGGGAAAACTACATAACGTACCACTTTTGCCAGCATCCTTGTCGGCACCCTTGCCAGCTAGCCAGCATTCGCACCCTCTATAAATAGAGCAAATTACCTAGTTTGTGTGACCCTCTCTTCTGTCACAAAGCCTCACAGCTAGGGTTGGCCAGAACCATATATATGTACGGTGTGTATACGGTGATTTTGGCAGGGATTTCATCATATATACAGTCAGATGTGGCGTATATATACGGTTTTGGCCAACCGTACTCGTAGCATTATCTGTAGGGCTGGCCAGCTCCACACAAACTCAAATTCTGGGGCAGGGAATCTCCAGATGTACGGTCATGCACAGTGTTTATCGTTTGTGCTGGCCAGTGCCGCACACACGCAATTCCGGGGCAGGGAATCTCCAGATGTATGGTCATGCACAGTGTTTATCATTTGTGCTCTGCAGCCTCGCACAGTCTATATGTTTATAACTCGTGTAATGTGGCCTTACACAGTCCACTTGTTTATAACTCGTGTCCTGTGGCCTTACACAGTCTCTATGTATTACGATATCTTGATGTTTTAGACCCGACCGACTTGCTTATGTGTTAGGCTGGCCAGAACCGTATATTTGTGCCGTATCTGACCGCATATATGATGAAATTCCTGCCAAAATTACCGTATACACACCATATAGGTGTATGGTTCCGGCCAACCCTACTTATGTGCTAATGTGCCTACCCTGCGCTCAAATCTTGGGTTACGGTCATTTCCTCCTGCTTCTGCCGCAATTGTCATTTGTTTATCAAGCCAGCCAATGAAATGCTTCAATTCACCACTGCCGAAGCCCTAATGTGTGCCATCACTCACCTACATAAATTTTTTCCCTGCCTGCAGCAATCATCCTAGTGGTCGTGCCAGCCAAGGTGAGGCTGCTCGTGCGTTTACTTCTGTGTGCGCGTGTGTCTGTTTGCTTGTGCATGTGCAAGTGCGAGTGCACGTGCATGTGTGCGTGTTTGTGTGTGTCTCTGTGTGTGTGTATGTGTGTGTGTGTATGTGTGTGTGTGTGTGTGTGTGTGTGTGTGTGTGTGTGTGTGTGTGTGTGTGTTTAGGACGTTGTGTGCCAGTTAAGAACCACTTTGCGTGCATGTGTAGGGTTGGCCAGTACCATGTATATGCCGTATATGACCGTATATTTGGTTAAATCCTTGCCGAGTACAGTGTGTCCACGATCTCTTTGTAAGACTGTTCGTTTTCATTTCGGAGAAACATCTTAGGGTTGATTTTGATATTCGTAAAGGGCACTTCACCTGTGTGTGTTTGTACCCCTGATGCCCAACCAAAAATTATCATTATATTAATTAAAATGCAGTTTGGAGAGGGCTCTGAGAATTCTCATAAAATTTTGTTTCCTTGCCAATTGATCGTGGACGCACGGTCTACCGTATATATATACACCGTATGAATATGGTTTTGGCCAACCCTATGTATGTATCGAGTGTTTCCATGTTAATGCATGGAATTGAGCTTGTGCCCGTGTGCTTGTGGGCTGTGCTGATTGAGCCCCAGCACGTGTTTGTGTGCTTGCTGTTTCTTACACTTAAATGCGCACTTTTGCTATAGTTCAGGTGATGCATGCATGCTGGTGACAAATCAAAGTGTGTGCATTGTCATCGCGTGCACACACTCTTGCTTGCTTGTCTGTCGCGATTTACGTCCGCCTATTAAATCAAACAGTGTATTTCCTGAGAGCTTGTTTGCCTCGTACCTAGGGTTGGCCAGAACCCTATATATTAACCGCATATGACCGTAAATTTGGTGATTTCCCCGCAAACATAGCGTACATACAACGTGTATATATGGTTCTGGCCAACTTTACCCTATGAGTCTTGCCATACCTTGTGTGTTTTCCACTTGCTTCCTCTTACCTGAATATATGTGTGTGTATGTGTGCCAGTCTGTGTGCATGTGTTGTATGTGTGTGTGTGTGTGTGTATGTTCCAGTCTCTGTGTGTGTGTGCATCTGTGTGTGTGCACCCTTTAGTGCCGTTCTCCCTTGCATCCAATGCTACTTCAGTGAACAAAATGTTGCGTCAATCGTGTGAGCAAGCTTGCTGTGCCCTCTGTCCTGTGCAATTCTGAACGCAGCACTAATTATGTCTTTGTTCATTGTTCTTCCCACTTGTATGCTCTCTCTCCCATTCCAACCTGGGCACTTGCACCAATTTGAACAATTCAGGTGTCAGCCCTGAACTCGGTCATGGAGTCCATCACGAAATCTATCACTCTTTCAAATATTCAAGGTGTCAGCCCTGAACTCGGTCATGGAGTCCATCAAGGAATCCATCACTCTTTCGAATATATAAGGTGTCAGCCCTAAACTCAGTCATGGAGTCCATCACTCTTTTGGATTTAAAAGGTGTCAGACCTGAACTCAGTCATGGAATCCATCACTCTTTCGAATATTGAATGTATCAGCCCTAAACTCAGTCATGGAGTCCATCACACATTTGAATTTAACAGGTGTCAGCCCTAAACTCGGTCATGGAGTCCATCACGCCTTCAATGCGGAGGGGCCACACAGCTCATAGTTTTGGGGAGCATGTGGTCCTCATGGGGCATACCAACCACAAGACCATCAAGATGTTTGCAGACGAGTTTTTTGCTCCAGGTGTGTGTATGTGTATGTGTGTATGTGTGTGTTGTGTTTGGCTGCATGTGATAATATCTGTGTATGTGTGTGCATGTGATAATTTCTCTCTCTCTCTCTCTCTCTTTCTCTCTCTCTCTCTCTCTCTCTCTCTGTCTCTCTCTCTCTCTCTCTCTCTCTCTCTCTCTCTGTGTGTGTGTGTATGTGGGTGTGTGTGTGTGTGTGTATGTGCGTGTGTGTGTGTGTGTGTGTGTGTGTGTGTGTGTGTTCGTGCGTATTACAGTGCACACGTTTCTTATTGCGTGCGTGTTTGAAATAAATACTTATGCTTGCAAATGTACACCCTCATATTATCCATAAGGATGACTAGGCTCCACCGTGTGACATGCATATGCTCATCTTATTCCATTGCACTACTTCACACACTGCGTCACGTTCTCACATACACTATATGGACTAGTTCAAATTGCATATTGCTCCACATGTGCGCACACTTGTAGGCTATAAAACATGTAACTTTAGATATCATGAACAACTCTTAGCCCTCAGAGCTCGCTCACAACACCATCATGCACACACACGCACACGTGTGTGACGTCCCTTTCTCAACCATGCAGGCTTCAAGGAGTGAAGCTTGTGAATGTCATGCACACATACACACATGTTCAACTAATTCCTGTTCTCAACCATGCAGACCACGGGCTTCAAGAGATGAAGCTTGTAATTCTACGTCCGGTGGAGCCAGGGCCTGACATGCGGGTCATGATGTCCAGCCACAAGGCCTCAGAGAACATGTCCTACCTCCACGGCTCCCCTTTTGTGGTTGAGGTATGCGCAGTTAGTTCATTTTCATCACTACCTGTTGATGTGGTATGATGTACTTGATTCGATTTGATTGAGTTGGGGTGAGATGAGTGAGGTGTATGCAGTTTATCCTTTTCATCACTACCATATACAATCACCGTCAATATGATTTCATTCTATTTGAGTCGAGTTGAGTCAAGTTGGGCCTTGATATAAATTGTTGTTTAATGCACTGCTGTGACAGTTTTGCAACTGTCCCTGTGTGAGGTGCTCAACACTGAACATATGTGTGAGGTGCTCAAGCACTTAACGTATAGGTGACCTGCTTTCAGGCAGTTGAGTGTGCGAGGCCAATTGGTACATAATTTGCAAACTTTTGCAGATTTTGGGCGTTTCTGTGTGCTCTGCTCTCTGTCCAGTGCTGATATCCATTACGGGTTTTAATAGCAAAAAATGACATCTTATCATGAATACAATCGCAGAGGGGGTTGACTGGCCAAATTGCAGGAGATGTTCCTTCCTGATTTTCTTTCCCACATGCAACCATGTCAACCTAAATATTGTCAAGAAAGATCACAAAAAAATGGTGAAATTTCGGATGACCCCAGATCACACTTCTGGCCTCAGATCACCTTAAATGGGCCCACAGCTCCGCCCTGGGACCATTTTTCATTCCCAAAACTAGGTATTTATGACTTCCTTATACCATGCGACCATCCTGCATGTTCAAAAATAATATACAAGGAGGTCAAAAAATGACCTTTTTGGCACCACCTTGGCTGATTTTCTCTAAGGGCAATGGCTGGAATTCTGTATCTCACCAATCATTGAATCTTTTCCCCTCATTCTTGTTGCAATGATATTTATTTAAAGAATAAAGTCAAATGCAATTTAATGACATGATTTGGTGCAGTGGGTGGCCAGATCTAGCACACGGGTGCCTGAAAAGTAGGGTTCACGCCGCAGCCGATTAGGCATGGGCCCCCCCTTTTGGATCAGTCAAAGTCAGCTGCTGCGACCATTTGGAGCAATTTGATTGTTGCAAACAGGGTGGCCCATACTCTTGGAACATTTGAAAAGCACCCCCTTTGGGGGTCAGATAGACCCCTCTGATACAATCGAGCTGAAACTACCTATCTAGATCTGAAGTTTTGTGAGGTTCAAATATTTTTAATCTTAATTTGTTGTACTGAACACAACCGAGTCAAAACTACCAAAGTTCTGTGGGGTTAACATTTTTTGAACTTAATTTTATACTGAACACTGCGAGGGAACAGAAGAATAAGTATTAAAAGGCACTAGTCCCAGGATTAGTACCTGCATAGGATGGCAGTGCCCATCGGAAACAGAGTTGCAAGGCTTAGCATTTTTCCTTCGACCTTTGCACCTCCCAATTAAGAATCACAGGACAACACTCTCCATTTGTGTGAGTCACAGTACTTGGTAAAAGCAGTGTTGGCTGACTTCAATTGATTATAAAGACCTTGGGATCCTCCTCCCTATCAAATGAACGCAGGACCTGTGCTGTACAGACTCCACCCTCGCAATGGCAATTTTTATCATGTGCAACACTGACTTTACTTTAAATGACTTTAAAGGCCTTGGGATCCTCCTCCCTATCAAATGAACGCAGGACCTGTGCTGTACAGACTCCACCCTCGCAATGGCAGTTTTTATCATGTGCAACACTGACTTTACTTTAAATGACTCTAAAGGCCTTGGGATCCTCCTCCCTATCAAATGAATGCAGGACCTGTGCCGTACAGACCTCACCCGCGCAATGGCAGTATTCATCATGTGCAGCACTGACTTTAATTGACTCTAAAGGCCTTGGGATCCTCCTTCCATTCAAATGAACGCAGGACCTGTTCCGTACAGACCTCACCCGCGCAATGGCAGTATTCATCATGTGCAACAAGTATGCACAAGATGTGGAGCAAGAAGATACCAACACACTGATGATGGTGCTCGCGCTCAGTCAGTACATCAGACAGGTAAGCACTGCACGCAATGCAGACACACACAAAACACACACACAAAACACACACACACACACTTAGACACAAACAACATGTGGCAAGCTGCAAAGCAAAGCACAGCACGTTTAGTTTGACAATGGTGCCGGCGCTCAGTTAGCACGTCAACAGGCGTACGCCAATACCGATTTTGGCGTGCTAGAGTGTGTATTGTAAATGAAGCTCATCATAAACACTTGCACATCAGTGATTGTGCTGGTGCTCAACCAGAATGTTGAATACAAAGGGCCTGCACAGACACAGTGCGAGGCACGGTTTTGTGCAACATTTTTGTGCACGGTTTTTGAGCAGAATTTTTGTGCACGGTTTTGTGCAGTGGGGCTCAACGGAGGCCCCCAATGGGGGTACTTTTAAAATGTGATTTGAGAATGGTGGCACGGACTGGCAACAATCAAGCTCAGTACCCAGAGGTAGCACCAGTGATAGCACCTGAGCTTGAATGTTGTCGACATTGGCAAAATTGTTTATTTGCCCGCGGCGTGAACCCCACTTTTCACTGCCAATCCGCCAGATATCACCACCTACTGCACCAATCTGGATCATTATTATATAAATGACGTTCTTTTGATATATAAATACATTGCAACAAAAATGAAGTGAAACAACCCAGTAGTTGGTCACATACTCCATTTTGACCCATTTCCCTAAGAGGAAATTAAAAAAGAGGTGCCAAAGAGGTGAAAAACCAACCGTTCGCCAAATTTACTCTTTAAACCGAGGATGATTTGGTATCATAAAGGAAATGTTGCCATGTTGTTTTGGGATGAAAAGAGGCTCTGGTTAAGGAGTAGTGGCCTATAATGTGAAAACTCAGTGCCAAAATTTGAACGGGAATCCCACCCAGACCACTGGGGTGGTCCGATTGACCCCAAACTTTGTGGACCATCTAGCTATGTTCATCAAACATGGTCTGCATCAAAAAAGTCACATTTCAGGACATTTGCTCCGTTTACCCCCTCTGGTGTTTTTGTGTACGGTTTGTGTGCAGTGTTTTTATATTAAGATGTTACAAATACATTAATCCTTTTCATGCAATCCTGAAAAGGAACAGTGTAGTAATTAAATATAAACTCAAAGATTGCCTAACCATAAAGCCTTTTACCTTTTGCGGAATTTCACAAACGTTCGATTTGTGCAATAAAGGTAATGGCAGTGTACAGGATCTTGCTGCTGAATTTGTCTTGCAGGATCATTGAGTTTCTAAGCTGAATGTGCTGAGATCAATGTGCCTGTTCCGTTTATTTTCCAAAGTATCTTCCAGGTTGAATGCTTTCTGTGCCTATGGAGAACTGCGCGTGGGCCCCCCTCCTGTTCACCACTTGCTGCTCACTGTTTTTGCTGTTGTGTGTGTTTATGTGCACTTTGCAGTCTCTGCATCCTTATGTAGAGTGCTTTCAGAGCCGCGCTTGATGGAACGCGCTGAACTTGTGTGCAACTGTGCACAAGCTGTTACTGAAAATGTCGGTTTCCTTACTTTGTATCGCCCTTTGTTGTCGTTAATCAGTTACTAGGGTGGCGTGTCGTTTTTCGAAATGACCTCTTGAAGTTTTTGTCCCTTTCGAACGCTCTCCCTTTCAACTGCCTTTGCTCTGTAAACAGTGCAGATCATGGTCTGTGGTGGCGTGAGCTGCAGCCTTAGAAACGTGGGCGGCAACCTGTATCAACCGCTTCTACACTCATTTTCAATCACTGCTTTTGCTTTGTAACATTGCAGAACACAGACTGCGGTGGTGCGAGCTGAGGCATGGATGGCAACAAGGACTTTCTGTGTCTGCACCCCTTTTCAATCATTGTTTTTGGCTGTTGTAAACGCTGCACTGCACAGAACACGGACTGCGGTGGCGCGAGCTGGGGCATTCGAGGCATGAGCGGCAACGAGAATCTCGTGCAAGGATGGGGGTCTGAATCTTGGAAACTACAAGCCACCCAGGTAAGGAGGGAAAGGGGGGGGGGGGGGTAATACATAATTCTTGCCCAGTCCTCTCGCTTGCAAGCGTTTAAGCCTGGTTAATAATACGCACGCTTTCTTCTATTCAGCTTAACATTCGGAAGCGCGTAGAGAGGATAATATTAGTCCTCATGGTTTGATGCTTTCTTCTATTCAGCCTAACAATCGGAGGCGCGTAGAGAGGATAATATTAGTCCTCATGGTTTGATGCTTTCTTCTATTCAGCCTAACAATCGGAGGCGCGTAGAGAGGATAATATTAGTCCTCATGGTTTGATTTTTGGTAATATATATGGTGATCGATTGAACATTGATGGGATGCAACTGTTTATGGTTGAAATTGAGCATACAAGATCTGCTAAGAGGAAGAGAAGAAAAGGTAGGAGCAACAATGGTCTACGGATGAATCTGAGTAGAGTTAGCTTGTTGGCTCAGGGGGGAGGAGCAAGAGAGGTGCATAGGTTTTAACCGACGGAACTTAGAAAGTTTGTTCAAATGGTAGGAAAGAAGGGGAAGGCACTGAGAGATGGTGTGCACGTGTGTA
>Ga0307945_1003707_pt1 | contig 12363 bp, 8 predicted proteins | sample OrgLakmetagen228_FD_201818 | JGI IMG/M metagenome (GOLD analysis project Ga0307945, IMG submission 201818) | Saline water microbial communities from Organic Lake, Antarctica - #228 | ecosystem: Environmental > Aquatic > Non-marine Saline and Alkaline > Saline | place: Antarctica: Organic Lake...
CACAGATCCTGTTTCACTGACATTGGGAAGCCACTGAAACAGGATCTGTGACCAGGAAGCGCAAAGAACATATGTGGTGTGTGAGCGTGTGTGCACGTGTGTGTGTGTGTATGTCTGAGAGTGTGTGTGTGTGAACGAGGGCGCGCTTGCGTGTGCATAAGCGAGAGAGGTTGGAGAGGTACTCACCTCGTTGGGGCCTCTAGCGGAGCTGGAATAGCATTGGCCTTCTTTTGTTTCAAGTAATACAGTAGAGCCAGAGCACCAGCACTGGATCCCAAAAGCAGACTAGACATAAGTTTGTGCAGCACACATGTTACAATAGGTAATTAAATTGTAAAATTATTGTGATTTATAGTCCAAGCATTTATAGGCCAAGCACGAAGGTGTGGCAAGTTGATAATAGACACCCAGGCACTTTCGCACACATACACGCACACACACACGCACACAGTCTCTCACACACACACTCACACACACTCAAACGCTCACACACACGCATGCATACACACACCTTCTTACGCACGCATGCAAACACACACACACACACACACACACACACACACACACACACACACACACACACACACACACACATACACACACATACACACATGCACGCCCATGCTGCAGCTTTGAAAAGTGAAGATCGAGGCGTTGCTGGCTGCACGCCATTGTAGATGCCCACGTCCAAGGCAGTCCCAAGGCTTTTCAGGGCCCTGTTGCGCTATGGAGGCAAAATGAAGCCTGGTTTTGCCATACGAGCCTCGCCTCAAGGACGGCCTTGGGGCACCCATGCACTTACTGATACAGGCCCTGGTGAGCTGCATGTATGTATGTTTGTGTGTATGTGTGCGTGCGTATATGTGTGTGTGTGTGCGTGCGTATGATCATGTTATTGTGTGCATGCATGAATGAGCTCTTCTGCATGTAACTCAGTCACAGGAGCCTCGGGGGAGGCGGCATTTTCAAATGAAAGATTTTGCGCTACCTCGCTTGTATTACCACATCACGCCAATCCCTGCATTTCTATTTTCCAGTCCCTATCCTGCCACGCTGTAGCTGCAGCATTGTACCTAATAGCGCCTCGTTGGGTGCTGAAATGCTCAAGTACGCTGCATTCCACCTTATGGGAGAGGGAGTAGCTACGGGCCTGTGCGTTAAAAGAAAATTTCTCATTGCACGTAATTTGCTTAGTGCATTGTTCGAGCAAGAGCGAGCTTGACTTTCAACTTGCGTTTCCTTTTTCATCCTACCATATCAAAGGGCCCTGCCATGCACCACGCATTGCTGTTTCCACTTAGTGTGATCCTGCTCATCAAGTCTTTACCCTTTACACTTGCAGCCTACCAGAGGCTGCTGCTGAAGCGCCTTGTGCCCAGTCTAGAAGCCCCAGACCAGATGCTCAATGCTGACCTGTAAGTTGGGTTTTAAAGTTCAAGCATCTACCACGCAGAAAAAGGGCACTGCCTTGTTTTCATTCTTCGTACATGACTCGTGTGTGTGTGTGTGTGTGTGTTTGTGCGTGTGTGTGTGTATTTGTGTGCGTGTTTGTATGTACGTGTGCAAGTAGGATATGATTGTGGAAGAGTTCATTTGTCAGAGGATTGTTGTTTTCATGAGGTGTTATATGGGGTAAGGTTAGTAGCCTGATTTCTGTTTTATATATGTGAGGTTGGTCCACTGAAAATCTTTAGGTGAATGACTGTTGATTTGGTCGTGTGCCGCTGGCATCAGAAAATTTTTGAAATTTACGAGCTTTGTCCTTTTAGCAATCACCTGTTCCCAAGTGATTATAGGCAGGAGGTACAAGCTATGAATTAAGACCATGCGTTCAAACACAGGAGGCACTAGCAAACTCTGTTATGCACACCCTTTTATCCGCGCGGCCAGGTATGTAAGCAGCTTGTGTGGGAAGGAGTGCAGTAATTTTTGTGTGTCGTGTGGGTCAGCCGTTAAGTTGAACTCGTCTCTTCACACGTGCGACCTCAAAAAGTTTACTCTTGTCGTTGGTACCTGTTTGAAGGATGTTAGCTGCCTTGGCTCCTTGAGGGAGTAAGATAAGAGTTTGGGGAGCAGCGGATTTTTATGTTTTTCTATAATTGTGTAAATGTGTGTTTGCGTGTATGTATGTGTGTGTACGTGTGCGTGTGCGTGTCAAGGCTTGGTCCATCCAGTAAGTGGTGCAGACCCCAAACAGCATCCCTCCCTGACCCATACAGAGGATGGCTGACACACCATATCACTCATTCTTTTGCATGCGGCCAGGTTCAAGCAGCTTGTGCGGGACAGGTTCCGGGATGAAGCACGCGGCCAGCCGAACCAGCTTGCTGAGGAACTAGATGAAGGATTCCGTGCACTGCGTTTGCTAGGTGTGCAAATGTATGCACACACGCACGCACACACACAAGTTTAAATGCACACACAAGCGCTCACAACTGTTTGCAAACACATAAATTTACAGTCGCACACACGCACATGCACATGGGCAGTGCACACAAATATATGTACCTATACACACACACAGGGGAGCAGATATATCTTCACACATGTAGCTCAACGTGCACTACTGAGGTGAGGATGGTTTACTGTTGCATTGCGTCAGAAGGATTGTGTAATAGAAGCTGGGCAGCTACCCAGATGGGGAAAATACTATAGCTGACTTTATATTATGGACAGCATTGTTTGCCCCGACTGTCCCGAATGTTTCTAAACGAAACTAACGCTTCATCAAAATGGGGTAGGAAGGTACCTAGCCTGCGTCAACAGCTTTTATGCTACTCATGTAGAACCTATTACTTCAGGATCATCATGCTGGAATTAGTCAGATATCTTAATCATACCTGACTAAGGGGAGAAACAGTTGAAAGCAATGCCATTGCATGCCAATATGTCATTTGTGCGTATGTGCTCCCAAACGCTGCTGGGGCACGCAGCACGATTTGAAACACTCGTGGCTGGCTCTTTGTGCATGTGTTTCATTCGACCTTATAAAGAACCAATTTCCTTTCTGTGTGCTGCCCACAATTGCAGGGTGTCCAAATAGACGTGACGAGCTCCTTTGACAGGGTGCGAGGGAGTGGTAGAGCAGTCTATTGCGTTAGACAGCAAGGGATGAATGTTCGCTCGCCTTCAAGCAAAGTTTGCAGAGTGCATCCTAAAACGCTTAAAACAACTCCAACAAGTCCCTCGCTCCAGCACCTGTCTGCAATCTACACCTGAAACTCATGTTACATTCAAGGCCCTCAAGTCACAAGCACCAAATTCTAGACCCTCGACTTATCGACTTTGCAGTGCACCATTATAAATTATATACAATCTCCTTTATCTTACAAATCTCCACAACCCAATATCTTGTCGGCTGGCTGGCATTTGAGGAGCACTTGTCTGCAATTGCATACAAGCATACAAGCATCATGGTGCCGATTAAAACAAATGGTGTTTTGGCTCCTTGTCCTGTTTGGCCTGAAACCTGTCCGTTGCATTTGCTATTGATTGCACACTACTTAGCTAATACAGATTCTGTGGTAACTCCATATGAAGATGATATGGCGTGACAGCTGAGAATCCAGCTCAAAAAAATAGGGAGGCACCTAACAAGACTCGCTGAGGAGTTGCTTGACTTACGTCACACGTCATGCCAGTATCGACAAACACACCACTTGCAAAGCATGGAATCAAGCAATTGTTGCTCTGCTTTTTGTGCAGCATTGCTCAATTGGCTCGGGCCAGCTTAGCGGCTTAAATGATTGCGACGCTAGTGCAAATAAATTCTCAGTGTGCGTTTTGCACCTTTTTATTATCAAATGTTCCAGTGTTTGATAAGAAGTCTTCGCAAATTCCTTGCAAGTTGGCTCAGCCTGGGATGAAATGCTAAACTCCCTTTCTCGCCCGTCTATTGGTGTAGAACACTTTGCAAGTGTACTGAGGCCCAAGAGCTGCGTGGGGCTATATTGACGCCCTTTTAACTAGGGACTCCCTGCCTCTCCTCCCGCATCCGACCAAACACAAACATACACACATGGGCCCTCCTACTTCTATTTTTCAGTTTGTCAGGTGTTTTGGGCTTCCATTTGACAGTGTTGCGGCAAAGCTTGGAAAAGGTGCAGCCAGGGGAACAGGACAATGGGCAAAGGCTTCCAAAAATCAGGTTCCTATTTCTTGGGACGGGGTGGGAGAGGGATACCCCCCAAATACAGTCAAATCACTCAACTGTAAGCATGGAGCATGATCATCTGCATGCCTCTCAATTCTCTCAGGTGGCTCCCTTGGGCCCTGGTCATCCTCGGTACGTGTTTGCTTACCTTGTGAGAATCATAAACAACCGTGAGCACCCAATCCAAGTCCTTGGGCGATCATGGTCAATCTCAAACGAGCTTCGAGCGGTAGTTGGACGGATTCCCTTGGCAGAGAATTCGATAGTGGGTGGGTGGCATGGATGGTGTGGGTGCTGAAGTACGCGGGTGGGCGTGTGTGTTTGAAAGTACGTGGTTGTCAGAGATTGTGGATATGCGTGTTTAAGGATGTGTGCGTATGCATGTGGGTATGCGTGTAGATGTGGAAGTAATTAGGGTGTGATTGTGGGAGGTGAGGAGTGTGCTTAACATGTACGTGCATTGCTGCATCAGTGTCTTGTGCTCCTTCATCTCGCTAGTCCACTAGTCCAGCGGACATATTTGCATGTGCTTCTATGGTGTGGCTGAAGGAATCTGTAACCTGTATTCTTGTCCCTTTAATTGTAGTGCTTTGCGTGGTTGAATGCCATCTGCAGGCCAGCAACCTGTGATTCCGCCTTTAGGGAGTCAATGTTTTGAGTATGCCAGCGGCACTGACTGCAACACGCCAACAGGCATGCAAGCCGGATCACTCTTGGTAAGCGTGCTCCTGCAATTGAGCTCAGCTCAAGGTAGGGAAATGGTAATTGAACGGAGCCTGTGCGTGTGTTCTCCCGACAGGATGCAAAACATGGGTATCTTCGGGATTGTGTTACTTTTTCTTGGCATGTAAGAGTGCAGCTCCTGCTCCTCCTGGGACGGATGTTTCAACCCTTAATTTAAACCACCCATCAAAGTACCCCATCGAGCTGCTTCCAGAGAAGGGGGGTTTGCAACTCTGAATTCATCTAAGAAAGGTTTTAAATAAGTACCTGCCGTTCGTTAGCACGCACCTTTATTTTCCTGCTTGCAGGTGAAGATGCATGACAGAGGGATGGGTGAGCCAAGTACGGGCACTATTCACGCCAACATTTCGCCCTTTAAGTTGTTAACTCCCCCAACTGTAGTTCGTAAGCAAGCAGAGCAGCCTCTGTGATTATTTAATAGTAGTAGCACTGTACCATAATCAACAAGGGTGAGTCCCTGGCTTCCTGTCCCCAGATACCAAATCGAAAACTGTCATCACAGATACATCTAAGCAGCACAACTTGCTCATTCCTTTATTAGATTGGAGTTGTTTGAAATAAAGCCTTTTTTGCCCATTAATGTCTGAAATGCTTTGTGACTAGTTGTAGACTGATAGATACGCTGTGTGCGTTGCAGTATCTGCAGAAAGGGTTGCATCATGTAGTACACATGTTGTGTCTAAGTTTAGTTTGGATTACAAAGGCATCATGTAGACACATGTTGTGTCTAAGACTCCGCTGCTTGACAGTTTGACACCACATGAGACTCACCATTCCAGCAGATTTATGAGGACTTATCACACATATTTTGGTGTACCTGTGGGGATTGCTCCTGGCTGGTGGGATGACAGAAAAAGAAATTGCAAGCTATGTTCAACACAAGTTACCTCTCGACCTTCGCTTGAATATTTCCAACAATCTCAGCCGTGCACTTTCTTGCCTTCGCCTTTCTGGCCATAACTTTCTGGCCCATAGAATGCGTCATAACAGGAATGGAAGGCCTTATGACTCAGGATCTGTGACAATTGTGACTACTGGCACTCTGTTCAGAATGAGAACACATTTTGATGGACTGTGCATGAACATCTGGTTAGCCTTTGCACACAGCACCGCCAGCTGGTTTTCCCACCTCAGTATGAGGATAGCCCAACTTGTTTGAGGACCTTTTTGAACAAGCCAGATATGTATGGTGTGGCCTCTTTTGTGGCTGAATGCCTAGCCTTTTCCCCTTGGTTTTTCTAGCGCCTTTTTGGTTTGGTTACAGTTTTTTCCAAGCTTCCGCTCAGATGCCCCCCAGAGGCCTATACAGCGATGTAACCTTACCTTACCTTAAGACTCCGCTGCTGTGTGGATCCATATACAGTCCATGTTTAACGAGCGACTTTCTACATGACGGTAAGGAAAGGTTACATCACTGTATACTTGCCTCAGGAGGCACCTGAGCGAAAGCTGGAAAACGCCTGTAACCACGCCTAGCTAAAAGGGGGAAACGTCCATGAGGAACACGAAACAGACGACATAAATGAAGAAGAGAAAGTGTACAGAGAAAGAGAACGTTTGTTTGCTTCAAGAAGCGCGAACAGAAGGCATCAAGGAAAATGAGAAAAAGGTTTTTATGTGGTGAAGCCCACCAAAGGCGAGCTGTGCAAGAACAGGCAACTCCATGCTACCGACACTCTCCGAGAGCACCCTCCCCTCCCCTGGGGCTTCTCCCCACTTCCCCACCAACAGACCCAGCTGTTTAGGCAGGCCCAGACACCAGCGCAATCCGAGACCATGCAGTCCTTCGCCATTTCAAACGCACCACAGAGTGGCCGCGGAGGTAGCGTATGATGGTAAGGACTTTGAAGGCGAGACTTTCCTATGTTTTTCGTCAACTGATCAATCTTGTAAGCTGTTCTATCTAGGCAAGCAAATCTGGGCATGCCCGCAAGACATCCGACCTACACGTTTCTTTACATTTTTCCATTCTTTTTCTCACAAAAGTCTTTTGCCGCAGCTCGTAAGAACAAACTACAGAGGTCAGCAAGTACGCTCCTCTCAGGAAAAAAAATGTACATCTTAACTGTCACTCCCTTTTTTTGTCTTACTCCGCAAAGAGCTAGCAGAGCTCTTTTTGCGGGTGGGCTCCTTTCTCCCTCCCGTTTCTTCCTCCTTGCTTTCTTGCTTTCTTCGACTTTTCTGCTTCTTGCCTGCCCGCAAGCATAAAGGGGGAGAGTAGGGGGTGCAAGTTTTTTAGACAGAAATGTTAATAATTAGCTGGTGTTGAGCACATGAATGGAAACAATCAAAGAGGCAGTTAGGAAAGGATATAAGGGAAAGTGCTACAGTGCACAAATGCATTGCGTGAAGCACCACGCTTTGCTTGCAGCTATCTCACTTATACGCTTATGCTGCAAACCAACAATTTGCCTTTATGGCCCAGGCCTAGCCAAAACGCTATGGTGTGAGACACCACAACTTACCAGATTCGACTTTCACTGCCTCCTCCTCCTCCTCCTCCTCTTCTACCTCTTCCTCTCCCTCTCTCCCTCTGCTATTCCCTTGCCTCTGTTGATTGATCCCCAGCTTAACTTGGATCGCAGTAAACTCTTCATCGCTGGGTTCTTTGCGTGCCTGTGTTGTGATCAAGGGATGTGATTGATTTTAATTCTGCAATATTTCCTTTACTTTCCATCGTGTGATGTGGCTCCAAACCAAGTACAGTCTTGTGATTACAAAGGGAGTAACCAGCAGTCAAAGACAAGAGGCGAAGAGGGCTGGCATGACATAAAAATAATAATGCAACGTTATTGCACAAAACGACAGTACTAGCAAAAATGCATATTGACATAAAGAGCACTGACTAATCCTCCCACCTTCCGTTTTGAGCCGCCCGGCTTTGATCCATACTTCTCTGCCAGCTGGTCAAAAAAAGCGTCTGCCTGCTTGGCTCGCTGCAATCATGAAACAGAGGAATGCAAGGCAGGGAAGGTATGGACCCGCGGTGGAAGATGGTACAACATAAATGTCAGCTATGCGGATGCTGCTGAATGACGTGATTTAGTGGTAAGTCAGGTTGCAGTGGGCCTGCCTGGCTCGCTGCAATTGGGAGTCAGACAAAAGCAAGGCGGGAGAGGTGTGGACCCGTGATGGAAGGCAATGAAACTGGAACTCTAGCTGCCTCAAACGCTACCTGCTTCAGTCCTGGTCGTGCTGCAGAGACGTTGATCTGAATCACAAATGATGCATGCAAGGGCTTAGCTATAAATAGATTTTGTGCCAACCCGATCACCTACACCCACACACGAGACTCGTAAGCCAGAACACAAAGGTGATTTGCTGCACGGTTCCAATTGTATGTCGGTGTACGAGCCAGCGTGTCTTTTCAGTCTAGGGCCTTTAAACAGTGGTATGCTGATTTGTGCGTTGCTTGCGTACAACAGGAGCCCTCATTTCATCCATCTCCAGGCCAAGCACACTAGCTGCTGCACAGGGCGATGCATCAAGCGCAAACCAGCATTCTCTCTCATCTGCACACCACCTACCTTTTCTTTCATCTGCACGAGTGCATTGCTGCTGCTTCCCAACACCAGCTGCCCGTCGCCGCCCTCTCCACTAGCTTTCCTCTTCTTCTTGGCCAGTGGGTCCGTGGGTCGACGCTTTAGGCTCACCTGCGTGTATTTTGAAGTGGGAGCTTTGACATGCATTACATACGAGATGAAGAGGAGTTGATTAACGTAGGGAGCTTATTGCTTATTCATTACATGGTTGGTTTTATTGCGCCTCCTGATGTAGAGCACCTCTGTCAACACCCCAGCACACACATACACACCCACACACTTTCACACACATATACACACACACACACAAACACACACCCCAGCATAAACCTAATCTACGCAAGTGCAAGTTCCGCAAGAAAACGGATGTTTGCTCTCAAGTTGCCAAGTTGACGCGCTAAGAGCAACGAGTAAAATGAGGCACAACCTTAAGTGCATGCGTCCTTTCCAAGGGTGGCATGCACAGTAACTACAAGGTAGCTGCAGGGTGACCACAGATTGCATGGAAGGTCGTAGACGCTTCGAGCAAGAAAATGAGGTTAAGTTCAAAGATCAGCTTTATTGAAGGAAGCAAACCTTGACCTCACCAGCTTTGCCCACGATGTGAACCGCTTGTGCTTCTTTGCCTCCCCTGCAGCCAAAATGCGGAGACAAGAGGCCGTATTCATACAATTTTGTTTGCACGGGAGTTCCATAACTGTGCAATCAAATTGTAGGGTAATTAAGATGCAGGGTTGGTACCATTAATGTGTGATCAAAAGTTAGGGACCAAGAGGCTGAAAGTTGCGAAATAAGAAAGAAGGGGAGCTTGGTTTCTAGCACACGTGTTACGTTCTTGGAGGGTGCCACCTGGAGGCAGTTCCTTAAGTGCCTGGGCATTCATTACACGGGGTTACAAAACGCGTGTGTACGAGGAACGGTGGAATTGAAAGGACCTGTGCTTTGTATTCGGACACTGAGATGGGCTACGTCACATCACATCACTGCGCAGCTTACGCATCCAGACTGCATCACCATAAAGCAAAAGACCGCTGCTGGCAGAAGGGTACCGCCCTCTGCACATGACAGTCAACATGAAGACACAAGTGCACTTTCCATTATTACATAAAGCAGGTGACAAATGACTAGGGTTGGCCAGAACCGTATATCTGCACCGTATATGACCGTATGTATGGTGATTTCTCTGCTAAAAATACCGTATGTACACCGTATATACCTATAAATGTGTGGTTCTGGCTAACCCTACAAATGACACACGGCTCACGGGGATAGAAGCAAAAGACAGTCAGAGCCATATATTTATAAGCACACACGATAGTGTTCGCAGCATAGAGTGTGCAGCCATCTACGCGCTCACGGTAGCGTTAAATACAGCACAAGTGGCAAGTTATGCTTGGCTTACGTGAGGCCAAACATGCGTGGCAAAAACCAGTACCTGAATCGATGGCATCCTGGATCGTGTCCATGAAGCGATGAGAATCGAGGTCGGCATTGGAGCACATCAGCCACTCAAACACCTGCGAATACAAACGTTTCAGGTGATGCTGCATGCTGTTGCTCGGAGAGAACAGGTTTCTGAGTTGTGCAGTGGGAAGGGACATTTGACTGAAAATCTAGGATCTCGTGATTCTTGTCAAGAGTGCCTTCTCCCAAGACGGGCTGGCATGTATCAAATATCAAATATATTCCAGATATAGGGTTAGTCAGAACTGTGTGGTATGCAAAAAGTGATCAACCTTAGAGATTTACCAAAGCTCCTATGTGCTTCCTCCTGTGTTCACTGTGTGTGTATGTGCGTATGGTTCTAGCCAACCTTACTGTACTGAGTGGGGGGCAGTGTCTACTTAGTGTGTATGTCTCGTGTGTCTCTTGTGTGTGTTTGCTGTGTGTCTTTTACGTGCATGTGTGTGTATGAGAGAGTGTGTGTTGTGTGTGTAGGTGTGCGTGTGTGCAAATGTGTGCGCGTTGTGTGTTTGTATAGTGTGTCTATAATATGTGTGTGTGCATGTGTTGTGTATGTCTAGTAGGTATGTGTGTGTATGTGTCTAGTGTGCGTGTGTGCGCGTGTATGTGTTTGTGTGTAGAGTTTCTGTGTGTGTATGTGTGTGTGCAGTGTCCGTCCATCTGACCCTGCACGTGCGTGCGTCAGCGCGCGTGTGTGGGATCACAATGTATATATGTGAATATGTGTGACACACACGTACACAGCAAGCACACACACGTACACACACAACAGCAACAACAACTCACACAACACACAAAACACCGCTTTTGTTGTCATTCAGTTCACAACACACACACACACATACACATACACACACACACATGCATGCACACACACACGCACACGCGCACACACACACATACACACACAAAGACACACACACTAAAAAAGCAACAGACACGCACGCCGTGTGATGTTTGATATTACGCTTTTGCCGGAAGCTTAAATGGAAATTCCCTTGAGATTTAAAACCTTTTTTCCGTCCATCGCCCAAAGTAAAGCAGTTTAGACAACCTTATTTATTTATAACAGTGAGGCCACTGTCTACGCACTTTCATGAGGCTAGCCATGCAAGCACTTTTGCGAGGCAAGTGTCTTAACGTAGATCTCACACCTTAAGAAAAAGAACCTAGGTCTAAAAGTACATTGTTGGTTGAGCATTGGAGGGGGGCCCTTTCTGGTAGGTAACATTCTTCAATGATCAGAGGAACTGAGTCACTTGACCCAGCACCATGCCTGCGGCGCTCTCACGTCATTCACGCCGTCGCTCAATCAAGAAGCCTCAGAATTGGTGAGGCAGTAGGGTTTTGCTGCATCCCACGTTTCGTTCCTGCAGTAGCGGCCTCCTCATTTCTTTTTGTTTACCCCACCTGCGCCATGTCCCCCTTGAAGCGTGCGTAGTACTTCAGCACGTCCGCTTTCTCTTCGTCTGATCCACGGTAGGAGTCCTGAGAGATGAGTAAGGGGTGGAGAAGAGTGAGTAAAGACAACGCGCAGGTGATCAAGCCAGCCTGTGACAGCTAGCATTTGCCACAGCTTGCTCAACGGAATACAGTCGGGCACATATATAAAACGCAAGATTTGAAGCAATGAAGATGTGGAGGGGTAGAACGTAGAACACAATACCAAATGCTGGCAACCACCGGACAAGCATTCAGAAGAAGCAGACCCTCTGATACAGGCAGCAAGTTGCCTGTAGCCTGTATGCAGGATTTGCTGCTCACTTTCAATCGTGCTTGCAATTCAGGGTTTGGGACTTACATGGAAGTTTTGGATGTCTTCCTCCGTGACCCTTTTGTACAATGCTCGGAAATAGTCGTAAACCTCAGCAAACTTGTCGCCCATCAAGTCCTCATCCGTTTCTCCTGTCTGGTCGTATATTTTTCGCCTGTGTGTGTATATGTGTATGTGTGCGGGCGTATGTGTGTTTGTGTGTATGTGTGTGTTTAGAGTGTGTGTATGTCTGTGTGAGTGTACGTATACCTGTGCATGTGCGTGTGTAAGTGAGTTTTATTAGCGTGCATTGAAGCTACTGTATCAGCTCCTTCATTTATTAGAGCACGATTGTGAGATAACTTACCTGTCAGGGTCCCCCAAAATAGTGTAAACCTTTTGGAGGGACTGAAACTTGACCACAGCCTCCTGTGTGTGCGTGTGTGTGCATGTGTGTGTGTGAGAGTGGTGTGTGCGCGTTTGCGTGTTTGTGTGTGTGTGTAATGTGTGTGCGTGTGCGCGTGTGCGTTACGTGTGTGTGTGTGTGTAATGTGTGTTTGTAATGTGTGTGTGTGTGTGTGTGTGTGTGCATGTGTGTGCGCACAAGTGTGCAATTGTGTATGTATGTATGTGTGAGTGAATGTGTGTGTGTGTGTGTGTGTGTGTGTGTGTGTGTGTGTGTGTGCGTGAGTGAGAGTGAGTGCGAG
>Ga0307945_1003713_pt1 | contig 12356 bp, 13 predicted proteins | sample OrgLakmetagen228_FD_201818 | JGI IMG/M metagenome (GOLD analysis project Ga0307945, IMG submission 201818) | Saline water microbial communities from Organic Lake, Antarctica - #228 | ecosystem: Environmental > Aquatic > Non-marine Saline and Alkaline > Saline | place: Antarctica: Organic Lake...
CACACACACACACACACACACACACATGTATAAGCGCGCACAAAGCACACACAAGTTGCCAGTTCACAGCGCAAAAGGCTTCGCCAACTTTTCAGCATCGCTTGCGATGCTTCCCCCTACTTGTCTGAATAAGATAATATTAAGAAAATAATGTACAAAATTACTGCCCATTTTGGGGCGTCGAGAAATGAAAGTCTGACACTTCCCTGAACAAGACTGTGACATCGTGATGTGCCATTTTTCGCGTTTACATTGCACTAAATACCCAATGTTATCAAACAAAAAATGCGGATTTTTAGGGAATTTTTGGGAATTTTAGGGAATTTCCCCTGGTTTCCCCCCAAAAATGGACACCCTAGTTACCATCTAGGCTTTGACAGCAGTAACGTCAAGGCTCGACGAGGACTGATGAGGCTCGACTAGAGGCTGGCACACCCTTAAAATAATATTTATATATATGGTTTATTTACGGGATTTTGGCCGGGAAATCACCAATATGCGGTCATATACGGTGCATATACCTACATGTTTATGGCCGACCCTAAACGTTAGGTAGGGTCTTTGGAACATGTGCTGCCCTTTGTGTCTTTGGAACATGTGCTGCCCTTTGTGTATTTAAAACACGTGCTTCCCTTTGTGTCTTTAAAACATGTGCTGCCCTTTGTGTCTTTAAAACACGTGCTGCTCTTTGTGTCCTTAAATCATGTACTGCCCTTTGTGTCCTTAAATCATGTACTGCCCTTTGTGTCTTTAAAACATGTGCTGCCCTTTGTGTCTTTAAAACACGTGCTGCCCTTTGTGTCCTTAAATCATGTACTGCCCTTTGTGTCTTTAAAACATGTGCTGCCTTTTGCGTCTTTAAAACATGTGCTGCCCTTTGTGTCTTTAAAACATGTGCTGCCCTTTGTGTCTTTAATTAATGTGCTGCCCTTTGTGTCATTAAAACATGTGCTGCCCTTTGTGTCTTTGGAACATGTGCTGCCTTTTGTGTCCTTAAAACATGTACTGCCCTTTGCTTGTGTCTTTAAAACATGTGCTGCCCTCTGTGTTTTTGAAACATGTACTGCACTTTGTGTCTTTGAAACATGTGCTGCCTTTGTCTTTGGAACATGTGCTGCCCTTTGTGTCTTTAAAACATGTGCTGCCTTTTGTGTCTTTGAAACATGTACTGCCCTTTGTGTCTTTAAAACATGTACTGCCCTTTGTGTCTTTGAAACATGTGCTGCCCTTTGTGTAAAGTCCTAGAACTTGCGTTTATGAGACACACAAACATGTACAACCACACTCAGACACAACACAATGCAAACCACACTACACACTCACAACCACACTACACACTCACAATGTGTGTGATCTACAGGCGGCCTTTGAAAAGGCTCACAAGGCCGCACTCTCATTGTACGACCAACCGCCAAAAACCGTTACCTACCCAGCTGGAGGCAGTGGTCACCAAATGGCCACCTATGAACTCAAGGCGCGAGAGAATGGCCAACTGCCAGTATACCAAGAGCAAGGGGGCAGGGTAAGGGACAAGCTGCGTTTTGTATCTGTCCTGCATTTTATATCTATTAAGGTTGGCCAACTGCCAGTATACCAAGAGCAAGGGGGCAGGGTAAGGGACAAGCTTCGTTTTGTATCGGTCTTGCATTCTAAATGTACCGTAGGGTACCGTAACCAATCCGAAGTTTGAAAACACCCAAATAATAAGCCCCAATGCGAGCAATGCGAGGGGGGCAACACATAATTAATAAACACAATGCAAGCCTATGCGAGGGCCTTCCGGCCCTATGAGCTGCACCTGCATGCGTGTGCACGCGCATGTGCACGCGTACGTATGCGTGCATGCGCATGTGCGTGTGCGTGTGTGCGTTCGCGTACGTGTGAGCGTGCGTTGTGTACGTGCGTGTGTGTACCGTTGTGTGCATACATGCGTGCATGCATTGTGTAATTGTGTGTGCGTGCGTATGTGTGTGTGCGTGTGTGTGTGTATGTGTGCGCGCGTACGTGTGTGCATGTGCGTACGTGTGTACATGCACGTATAGGTGTGTGTGTATGTGTGTATGCATGCGGGTATGTGCGTGTGCGTGCATGCACATGTGAAGGGAATGAAGGCGCCCTTCCTCTTGGTCCTTCCTCCCCAATAGAGGGCCAGCCTCCCAAGCTATTTGTCTTGGATGAGACTTGGGGGCTTGGAGGCCTTGAGAGAACGAGGCTTTCCCGGCCTGTCCCCGTTCATGCTTAAAATTAATTAATTAATTACAATGCGAGCTTCGCGAGGCCCTTGTAACTTAGATATTAAATTGCTCCCGACACACCGCGAGGGGGTCAAAAAAGTTCGCGTAGCGCGGTGATATAAGTACCCTACGGTATTAAGGTTGGCCAGGTGCTGGTGTTTAAAGAGCAAGGGGGCAAGGTAAGGGGCAAGCTGCGTTTTGTATCTGTCATGTGTTTTATATCTATTAAGGTTGGCTAGGTGATGAACCAAGGGCAAGGTAAGGGGTGGGCTGTGTTTTGCATCGGTCCTGAGTTTGTTATTTACCGTACCTTACCGTACTCATCCCGCACCCCAAATTTCAGAAATATTTAGGAGAATCTCGCACCTTCCCGCACCCCCAGAATGTATATTTTTGCCCTTCCCGCATCAACCAGAGGTTGTAATCCAGAGGTTGGTCTGCTGCCGTTGTACAAAAAACAAAGGGGCAAGGTGGATGTGTGGATGTGTATGTGTCAGTATTAATACGTATGTAGCTGAGTGCGTGCCCTTGAGTTTCCAACCTGAGCTTGAAGCGTAAGAGAATGGAATTTTGCCAGTGTATCCAGAACAAAGGACAATCTAATGTGTACGTGTGGCTGAGTGCGTGCGCGTGAATTTCCATCTTGGGTTTGTTATCTGAAAGGTTGGTGCCGCTGGTGTGTACCAGGAAGATAGGTAGGGTTGGCCAGAACCGTATATATACACCGTATAAGACCGTATATTTGGTGATTTTCCTGCCAAAAATACCGTATATACACCGTATATGTATGGTTCTGGCCAACCCTAAACATAGGCATAAAGGGGGGGGGGACGCTTACGTAGCAATGTCCGCACGCATATTCTCCTAAGCTTGAATTGTAAGGGTTCACAAAGGGTTTACAAAGGGGGGTAACCGGCAGCCACATTTGTTGGGCTTAAATTGTAAGAGACGGGCCTGTGGCCATTGCACATAGCTAGGGTTGGCCAGAATCATATATATACGGTGTATATACGGTATTTTTGGCAGGGAAATCACCAAATATACGGTCTTATACGGTGTATATATACGGTTCTGGCCAACTCTACACATAGCGGTGGTTATACCTAGGCGACTCCGCCAGGGCAAACTCTATCAAATCACAAAAACGCACGCTTGCACAAATAAGTACACACAAACACACATACATACACGCACCTGGTACACACTCTTTCCATATTCTGCTGGTGCTGCTTCTGTTGTCACAGCGATCAGAGAAAATGCTTGAGTGTGGGTGCACGTGCACAGCTGCGGTTATCCAAGGCACCTGTGTGGCTGTAGCGAACGTGGGAGACAGCACAGGTGTGTGGTTGTGTGTGTGTGTGTGTGTATGTGCGTGTGGTATGTGTGCATGCGTATATATGTTTGTAGGCATGTGCGTGTGTGTGTGTAATTACGTGTGTGTGTAGCGTTCTTATTTTGGTGAATAAGGGTTTTGAGCAGAGTCTGGGACTTGCTGCAGCACCACTCAGATGCAATTGAGCCAGCCTGACTGTGGTTGTCATTCCTGTTCCCTTGTGGCTGCCTGACTTTGGTGGCTGCATGCTCAGATCAGCCCACAATCACCCACGAGCCTATGCCGTGTGGGTTACTTGCTTATTTGAGAGTCCACACACTCTTTTTCACCAATCTGATCAACCCACACTCACCCACGAGCCTATGCTGTGTGGGTTACTTGCTCATCTAAGAGTCCACACACTCTTTTTCACCAATCTGATCAGCCCACACTCACCCACGAGCCCACGCTGTCTGGGTAATTGCTACCTATTAATCCACACACTATTTTTCCCAGCCCATGCTGTGGCGATAAGCACCTAACATCCCACAGTGTGACCTCCTCTAATCCACGCTGTGTGAGTGAATGATCACACACACACTCGTCCGCGCTGTGTGGGTTAATGATCACTCCCTCGTCCACGCTGTGTGATTAAATGATCACTCACCTGTCCATGCTGTGTTAGTTAGTGATCACTTCAGTCCATGCATGGGGGGTTAATCATTTTGCTACGTTCCTTTGCTTGTGATCTGTAAATCTGGGGCAGACAGGCACAGGAGTTGCACAGTTATTTGAAAGTGGCTCCTGAATTAACGTGCGGAGTGGTTTTACTGCCTGCGTACTTTATCATTCTCTTGTTCTTATAATCAAGTGAGCCATTCCTGTGAGAATTCTTGCCCCAACGCTCCCACCCACTTTTGAGTATGCAGGACCTCAAGCTGGACCTAACTGAACACCCCTGCATACTCAGTTTGTGGCGGTAGGTGCCCAGGTGGGCAGGGTGGAATTCCCTGCCAGAAAATGGATTTTCAAAAGCTCCCCTCTGGTGCCAGCAATTTACCAGGGGTGTTTGCAATATTATTGCGGACATTTTGGTGAAGGTCCGGGGGTCTGGGGTCAGGGTCCGGTTTTGGACCCACTTTTTGGCAGGGGAATTTCAGCCTTTTTCTCCCTGCATAAATTCGAGAACCGGTTTTTGCAGCTGGTTCTTTGAAACATTTATAACAATAATTATCAACAGCGATTACTCTGGTCGCCCACCTGGGCTTGGTCGGTGAGTTGTCATTGAAGATTTTAGATGTTTTTATAGTACCAAGAGAGCCTATGCTTCTTTTGTGGGAGGTTGCTAGTTGATGGCTTTTGAAAATATCAGCTGTCGCTGCCTCCACGGCCCAGCCCCAGCATTCCAGACCATAAACTTGACAGGGTATGCCTTGGGAGCATACTGAAGGGTTTCCGACACTCAGGTGATGGCCAGAAAGCGTGTTTCCGGGGTTTCCAGAAATGCACCATTTTCGCCCAGCAAGCAGGCCCACGCACTAAGTCCTTAGGGGCAAATTTCACCCCCTTTTTTTTTGCTTAAATGGGGTATGGTTTGACCGTAAACCAATCTGGGAACAAAAGAATTGTTGAAATTTGGACTTGAACCCGCATTTCTACACCCATACCACCATTCTGGCAGGGAATGGCACAAATCCAGCCCCTCACTCTCACCCTTGACCCCAAACTTATTAACTCTTATGCAGAAAAGTTACATTTATGCATAGAAACCATTGGGTGACCTCAGATGTGCAGTTCAAGAAAGGGGCATGAATTTCCCCTTTTTTGGTGGGCAATGGCTATCCTGACTTATAAGTGCTATTTTCTCAATATCTGTTTTTCACGAGTTTTATTTTTACTTTTCATCAGCTGCGCTAGGATACAGGGACGAGCACAACCAATGTCTCAGACACATAAATCTTGAATGGACTCCACACCAAACTAATATTATCCTTTGCCCTGTTTCAGCTGTGATAGGATACAGGGACGAGCACGGCCAACGTCTCAGACACACAAGACTCCACTTTTCACACCCAAATATTGTGTATTGTTTTCTTTAATCCTGTTTCAGCTGTGCTAGGATACAGGGACGAGCACGGCCAACGTCTCAAACACACAAGACTCCACTTTTTACACCAAAATATTGTGTATTGTTTTCTTTAATCCTGTTTCAGCTGTGCTAGGATACAGGGACGAGCACGGCCAACGTCTCAGACACACAAGACTCCACACTCCACACCAAAATATTGTTTCTCCTTTCGCCCTGTTCCAGCTGTTCTAGGAAACAGGGACGAGCACGGCCAACGTCTCAAACACACAAGACTCCACTTCTCACACCAATATATTGTGTGTTGTCTCCTTTTGTCCTGTTTCAGCTGTGCTAGGATACAAGGACGAGCACGGCCAGTTTCGGGGGGACGTGGTGACCGTTCGCCACAACGGGAGGAACAAGGGGGAAGCATCACGGATACGAAGCCACCATTCAGACACGACGCGCGTTCTAGAGGTGGGCTGCGCATTCGTGCATGCTCACTGTACCGTTGTGCTGTGCTGTGCTGTGCTGTGCTGTGCTGTACTGTGTTGTGCTGAAATGTGATGCCTCACGTGCTTGGTTTGGGGTGTGGACGTTACAGATGCGTAGAGACCATTCAGATGCGGTGCTCAGGTGGGCTGTATGCTTGCGTTGCCTTGCTGTGCATTTTGTTGTGCGCGCTGTCTGATGCGCAGGGTTGGTCAAAACAACATACCGTAGGGTACTTATATCACCGCGCTACGCGGACTCTTTTGACCCCCTCGCGGTGTGTCGGGAGCAATTTAATATGTAAGTTACAAGGGCCTCGCCAAGCTCGCATTGTAATTAATTAATTAAGCATGAACAGGGGCAGGCCGGGAAATCTCCCAAAGCCATCTCTCAACGCCACCAAGGTGGAAAAACAGCTTGGGAGGCTGGCCCCCTATTGGAGAGGAAGGACCAAGAGGAAGGGTGCCTTCATTCCCTTCACATGTTCACGCACGCACACGTACCCACATGCATACACACACACATACACACACACACACACAAACGTGCATGCATACACGTACGCACATGCACACACGTACGCGCGCGCACAAGTACATAATGCATGCACGCATGTATGCACACAACCGTACACACACGCACGTACACAACGCACGCTCACACGTACACGCACGCACGCACACACACACACACACACACACACACACACACACACACACACACACACACACACACACACACACACACACACACACACACACACGCACGCACACGCACACACACACGCGAACGCACACGCACGTACGCGCACGCACGCACACGTGCGCATGCACACATACGTACGCGTGCACACGCGCGTGCATACGCATGCAGGTGCAAATCATAGGGCCAGAAGGCCCTAGCATAGGCTCGCATTGTGTTTATTAATTATGTGTTGCCCCCCTTGCATTGCTCGCATTGGGGCTAATTATTTGGGTGTTTGTTTTTAAACCTCGGATTGGTTACGGTACCCTATGGTAAAATAAATATACAATAAATCTCTTTATTATAAAATATATTACATTTGCATTGCCTTGCTGTGCATTTTTTTGTGCGCGCTGTCTGATGCGTAGGGTTGGCTAGAACTATATATAGTGTGTACTTACAGACTTTTTGGAAGAAATTTCACCAGATGTATGGTCATATACGGTTAGTTTATACAGTTCTGGCCAACCGCATTGATGCATGTTTTTTATGCATGTTTTTTTATGGGGTGACAAGAGGAGACGTGGACATCATTCAGATTTTTTGATGCATGTATTTTGATGGGGTGACAAGAGGAGACGTGGACAAGAGGTGACAAGAGGAGACGTAGACATCATTCAGACACACCGCTCGTGCTAGACACTCCAACTTTTTGGTGCTTATAATATTGACAAAGTTCGGCACTATGTTTGCTTAGAAATAATGCGCACATTCTGACACTGCCAGAACCTGCATGCATTCAACTTAGTTCCTATAAGTTGTGATTTACGCAACTGCTTTGTTATAGTTGCTCAGTTTCTTTTTTATGGTTGCTCGGTTTCTTTCTCGTATTGCCATAACATACCTGGACGTCAAGTACTCAAGCAAACCCACACATACACACACGTTGAACAAAAACACATGCATGCACACACAGCCACATATATACATATATACTCTTGTAGGATGGCTACGTGCTGAGTGTGATGCATGCACACATGCACACACACACACACTAGCACACACACGGCACATACATACACACACATAGCACATACATACACACATGCATGCAGGACGGCTACGTGCAAGCCACAACAGGTCCATGTGCTGGTTACGAGCTGAGTGTGACGCGCGCACTGGGTCACAAATTCATGCAGGTGTGGGTGTGTGTGTGACAGCAGGTGCGTATGCACAGCTTTTCCTACGTCCGTGTGCAAGATCGCAGCTCAATTGAGGCTGGCCATGTTGTGGTGTGTGTGTGTGTATGTGTATGTATGTGTGTGCGTGCATGCGTGCGTGCGTGCGTGCGTGCGTGCGTGTGTGCGTGTGTGTGTGTCTGTGTGTGCGTGCGTGTGTGCGTGCGTGCGGGCGGGCGGGCGTGCGTGCGTGCGTGCGTGTGTGTGTGTTGTGTGTGTGTGTGTGTGTGAAAAGGTGTGTCTGTGTGTGTGTGTGTGTGTGTGTGTGCTAGCAGATAAGGTTTTCCAGAATTAGAAGGAATTTGTCAAGAGGCAACATAGCAAAAGCTTTTTTAAGATGCAACAGGGCACTAATACAGCTAAGTAAGTGTTGAGTACGTGGTGTGTGCATGCATGTGTGACGTAACACGATTTACGAGAGGGTGTGCATGTGCAAGATCGGCCAGGGCTGTGATCGTTGATTGCGTACGACTGTGCGTGTCTGTCAAGTTTGTTCGACCAAAGATGCCAAAATAATGTTTGAAAGGTGTGCAATTTGTTTTTTTTTGCCTGCCCTGCGCCTGTGGCTAGGGAGTCTGGACGTGCACGAGCTAGGGAGACTCAACGTGCTGATGTTCTTAAAGTTCGCAGAGTTACTCATGCCTAGGGTTGGCCTGAACCGTATATATACACCGTATATGACCGCATATTTGGTGATTTTCCTGCCAGAAATACCGTATATTAACCGTATATATGTGGTTCTGGCCAACCCTACTCATTACCACAAGATGCTATGCTTTGTTTATGTATGTGGCTCTGGTATGCACCAACTGAGGCGTCTGAACGTACTAGTATAAATGATACGTAGGGTCACTGCCACATGTGTGTATGCACTGTTTATGTATGTGGCTCTGGCCGACCTCGAGCATGAGCTGAGGCGTCTGAAAGTGCTGGCATAAATGATACATAGGGTCATTACCACAAGATGCTATGCTTTGCTAATGCATGTGGCTCTGGCCGGCCTTGCGCATGAGCTGAGGCGTCTGAACATGCACGAGCTGGGGAGTTTGAGCATGCTGATTTAAAGTTGTTTATGGTATGTAAGGTCACTCCCCCAAGATGCTATGCGTTTATGCTCTTTTTATGTGTGTGGCTCTGGCCTGCCCTGTGCCTTTAGCTGCGGCGTCTGAACTTACTGGCATAAATGATACGTAGGGTTACTGCCTCAAGATGCTATGCGTGTATGCTCTGTTTATGTGTGTGGCTCTGGCCTGCCCTGTGCTTTCAGCTAGGGAGTCTGAACGTGTTCAAATTAATGATATGTAGTGTCACTGTGAAAAGACGCTACATGTGCCGATCATATGTATGTGGTTTTGGCCTACCGTGTATCATGTGTGTAACACTCACTGCCTGCATGGTCATTCTTTGTGCGTTTTATTTCTCAAACAGCGTTAGTATACATAAAATAGAAAGTGAACGATAAAATAGAAAGTATGAATGATAAGATGCATAAAGGAAGCACTCCATTGTACAAAGCTCTATTACGTTTGCATTAGAGATGGCGGTGGAAAATTTACATGAAACTGGGGAAGAACATAGATTAAAACCAGAAGTGATATGAGAGCTTCTCTCAAAGAACTGGAGTTCAAGTGCTACACACTGAACTCAGCAGTTACGCACACGCTCTGACCAAATCAAGCCAGGAAGGGCAAACGCATCAGAGTACCCTCACACGAAACATATATTGCATCAAACTTGTTAATAACACACGGGCACACGTGCTCAGCATTTGCTCATACAAAACGCACGACATGCACTCATCATCTGTACACACGTACACACACAAAATAAACAACATGCACCCAGCATCCACACATGCAAAAACATACAGCATGCCCACAGCATCTGTGCACAAAATACACACAAAATACAAAGCATTCGACTTGCAACAACATCCACTCATACACAAAACATCCCCACGCACAGAATCATGGAGTGCTGGCAGACCCCTACGTTGCAATGCTGAAGCTGGAGGAGAAGCACTGCTGCCTGGTGGGTAGGGGGCTGAGTAGTGTTCACGGTGATGGGTGGTGTGGTGGGTTGGGTGCTGAGTGGAGTGCACAGTGATGGGTGGTGTGGTGGGTTGGGTGCTGAGTGGTGTTCACGGTGATGGGTGGTGTGGTGGGTTGGGTGCTGAGTGGAGTGCACAGTGATGGGTGGTGTGGTGGGTTGGGGGCTGAGTGGAGTGCACGGTGATGGGTGGTGTGCTGTGAGAGGGCTGTGTGGAGTGCACGGTGATGGGTGGTGTGGTAGGTTGGGAGCTGAGTGGTGTTCACGGTGATGGGTGGTGTGGTGGGTTGGGGGCTGAGTGGTGTGATGTGGTGATGGGTGGTGTGCTGTGAGACGGCTGAGAAGAGTGCACAGTGATGGGTGGTGTGCTGTGAGAGGGCTGTGTGGAGTGCACGAATATGGGTGGTGTGGTAGGTTGGGGGCTGAGTGGAGTGCATGGTGATGGGTGATGTGCTGTAAGAGGGCTGAGCAGAGTGCACGGTGATGGGTGGTGTGCTGTGAGAGGGCTGAGCAGAGTGCACGGTGATGGGTGGTGTGGTAGGTTGGGTGCTGAGTGGTTTTCACGGTGATGGTTGGTGTGGTAGGTTGGGTGCTGAGTGGTGTTCACGGTGATGGGTGGTGTGTGCTATGAGAATGGTGTGGTGTAACGTGGTGAGTGTTATGTGCCTTGAGGGTGTGTGTATGTGTGCGTGTCTGTGTGTGTGCTCATGAGTGTGTGTGTGTGTGCGTGTGGCTGTGTGTGTGTGTGTGTGTGTGCTCATGAGTGTGTTTTTGTGAGGGGGGGTGTGTGAGTGTGTGTGCATGCGCATGCGCATATGATGTACATGTGTATGTGAGTGTGCTGAGCTTGGGATTAGGTACAAACTTCAGTGAAATACATTTAAAACACACTCACACACACCCCACATACACAAACACAGATCTTAGCATCAGACGGCGTGTGGGATGTGATGCAGCCAGATGAGGTTGTTAAAGTGGTAATGGAGAACGCAGGCAAGGGACTCAGTGCATCCAGCACTGCACAGGTCGGTGTGTGTGCATGTGTGTGTTTGGTACATGTACACACGTGTGTGTGTGTGTGTGTGTGTGTGTGCGCGCGCGCGCATGTGCATGTGTGTGTGTGTATTTGGTACCTGTACACACGTGTGTGTGTGTGTGTGTGTGTGGTTGTGTGTGTGTGCTATGTGAGTGTGCGAAAGTGTGTGCATATGTAATCATACTTGAGTTTATGTGTGCGATAATCGCTCCACGTACCAGCCAACACGCCTGCATACTTGCTTGCACATAGGCATGCAGCAATTTGCTCCTTCTCTCGCACGAGTCGTTTACACCGCGCATACGCTACTGCTCACATGCACCCACAGAAAGCGCACTGCCTACATGCACCCACAGACAGCACACTGCCTACATACACCCACAGAGAGCACACTCACATAGCGCACACACACACTTCCTAAATGCACCCACAGAGAGCACACTCACATAGCACACACACTGCCTACATGCACCCACAGAGAGCACACTCACATAGCGCACACACACACACACTGCCTACAAACACTCCCAAAGTGCACAGTTCACCTTCCAGGAACTGGTGCAGGGGGCATGACGACAAACACGCACCACAGACACGCACATATACACGTGCACACGCACACACACGCACATACACACACGCACTCATGAGCACACATACACACACACACACACACGCATTGCAGGTACTGGTGCAGCATGCTGTGCAGATTGGATTGATGGGTCCGCAGCACGAGCAGGACAACACCAGTGCCATCGTGGTTTTGTTTTAGAGGCTGTCGCTTTCTGCACACGCACGCCTTCACAGTTCGCGCTCTGAATGTGCTGGTAAGGCTTGCTTTGGTGCACCTTTTGAGCGTGCTCGTGGTCTGCACAGCATCATTGTGGTGGTCTCTGGATGTCTCTGGATGTGCTGGTAAGGCTTACTTTAGTGCACCTTTTTCGAGCGTATTCATGATTTGCACTGCACTGCATCATTGTGGCGAGGCTTATTTTAGTGCACTTGCTGAGCGTGCACGTGGTCGGCACCGCATCGTTGTGGTGGCTGTGGCTGTGTCTCAGCACACACACACACACTTATTTGTGCGGGCCACTCGGAGCGTTCAACCGTGTGGCACGCAGATCGCAAGGAAGTGCGGTGCATGATGCCTGCGCGAGAGTGGATAAATAAATATGGTTGTGACTTAGAAGGCACTTTGGTGGTGAGGGGGAGTGATAAGTGGTGGTGGGGAGTGATTGGTGGG
>Ga0307945_1003717_pt1 | contig 12345 bp, 18 predicted proteins | sample OrgLakmetagen228_FD_201818 | JGI IMG/M metagenome (GOLD analysis project Ga0307945, IMG submission 201818) | Saline water microbial communities from Organic Lake, Antarctica - #228 | ecosystem: Environmental > Aquatic > Non-marine Saline and Alkaline > Saline | place: Antarctica: Organic Lake...
CCCTCAGCTTGTGTGCTTTGTCTTGTGGATGTTCCCATCTGAGCTCGCTTGTTTACACTGACTCATGGACTTGCTTCTTGCTTCTTTGCGTTGTTTTGCTTTTGTGAGGGCCTGCAGCCCATTTTTGGTTTTGGTCTCCCTCCACGGCAGCTTGGTGTAAATGACAAAGCCTACAGCGAACTGTAGCATAGAACTCCCCCTTGCCGAAGGAATTTCGGCATCGGATTTGGAAGGCATGCAGGGTACCGTGCACAATGCTCCCTGGCAAAAAATTAATTCGGAAATTTGGTTCTGTCGAGCTCTTGCAGGATTTAGGTCCCAAATATAGCGCTATACCTGTGGTTCTGTGCGACACACACATGTGGACACAGGCAAGCCTGTAGAACAGCATGTCCCCTGGCCAAAGTGTTGGACCAAGACTGAGCTGAGCGTGCATGCATGCTTATGTGCGTGTCTGCGTGCGTGCCTAGGCCTGTGTGCGCGTGCATGCGTGCGTGTAAATGTGTATGTGTGGTGTGTGTGTGTGTGCGCCCGCGAGTGCATGCGTGCGTGCGTGTGTGCAAGTTCGTGCGTGCTTGTTTGCGTGCATGCATGCATGCATGCATGCGTGCGTGCGTGTGTGCGTATGCGTGCGTGCACGTGCGCTCGTGTGTGTGTGTGCGTGCGTGTGTGTGTGTGCGCGTGCGTGCGTGTGTGTGCGCGTGCGTGCGTGTGTGTGCACGTGCGTGCGTGTGCGCGTGCGTGCGTGCATGCGTGTGTGTTTGTGTGCGTATGTGTGGTGTGTGAGTGTGTGCGCGTGCGTGTGCGTGTGTGCGAGCATGTGTGCGTGTGCATGCATGCGTGTGTGTGAATGTGTGTGCGCGCGTGCGTGTGCGTGCGTGCGTGCGTGCGTGCGTGCGTGCAAGCACTGCAGGTGTGTATGCCAGCACTTGTGTGCAAGTGCAGGCATGTCTGTGCATTTGTTCCTTGTGGTGCTCAAGATGTCTTGGATGGTACATTACTGGTGCTCATGATCCCTGTGGTGGTCCTCCCATGATATGTGGTGCCTACAGCACTCCATAGGGTACGTGTTTGTGTTCTATGGACGCCCAAGAACGAGTTTGAGCCGAGTTCGAAGCGTGGGCATGAGCCGTATTGAAGCGATTCGGATATTTCAATTTTGACATGTACTAAATTTGAAAAATATTATAGCGCTATATAGCGCTATAAGCAAACGACGATCCCTAGATATAAGCATTATAAATGTTGTATAACAATGCTGCAAGGTCGAATTTGGGGCAGGGGTACTGGGAAAGCAGGCGAGTGGGAGGCACTCACGCAAGGGACACGAAGGAAAGACGGATAAATCTGTCGCTCCATACCTGCTGCGAGTTTCAGCTCGGTTATTGCTCTCAGAGTTGCGGTCTAGATTATTAATAACATTCATATTTACACGGGGCCAATCGGTGGCCTGGTTGAATTTTGGTGGAAATTGTTCACCCCTGACATGCAGCAATTTCCGCCTGTGCTTTTCCGGCTCGATCACAAATTCCCAAATTTACACCAATATTTTTGAGATTTTATTGCGAGCCATTCACTGGGTCTTTCCAGAGGTGGTCATCTGAGGCCCCAAAGGGGGGTGTTGAAATGTGAAGTGTGGTGGCCAAGACTGGCAACAATCTCGCTCAGTTCCCAGAGGTTAGCACCTGAGCTTGAATGTTGTCGGTATTGGCAAAAAGGTCTGATTGCCTGCGGCGTGAACCCTATTTTTCACCACACATAGCAGGCCACCCACATTACCAAATCACATGGTTTTTGGTGTCATAGAGTCCTTATAATAAACAAACATCATTGCAAAAGAAATGGAGTGAAACGGTCAACTAGTTGGGGAAGTAGGCCAACAAATGCTGTTTTCCCTTGCAAAGCCACCTTCCTAGGGTTTTGATGGTCACTTTGGGCTTTCAGCCCTGCCAATTTGCACACAGAGCGACCCACATGAATCCAATCACATCCTCGTGTAACCCATAATGCCAGCTTCAATTATGCCAGCTTCAATTTAAAGCAAAAATGGTACCAATCGGATAAAAGGGCAGTGGATGGCTGGCTTCCGAGTGCAAAAAGGGCACATATTTGGACATTTCCCCAGTCGACCACCTCTGGGGTCTTTCTTCCTTTTTTTTTTTTGCAGGTAAGTTAAATAAGCTATCCAACACAAATTTCAGCTTCCAAAACGGGAGTGGTTGGGGAGATGTGCCCAATTTAGGGGTATTGGCCCTATTTGCCCGGGGAGGGAGGGGTTTTGCATGGGGACGACAGGCAGAGCGGCCCTGCCTTGTTACATTCAAGTTACGTAAGTGCTGAAACCACACACACGGTGACTGTAATGCTCACAGACCTTGCCTTCTCTAGTCACATGTGCGTGCGCGTGTGCATGCATGCATGTGTGTGTGTGTGTGTGTGAGAGACTCGTACCCCTGTCGTAGCTGTGTGTCGAGTGTCGATGTACATCTACAGTAGCTGTAGTGTGTGTGCATGTGTGTGCGTGCATGTGTGTGACCCTGCCTCTGCAATAGCTGTGGATGCACGGGGCTACGTGTTTTGTGTGTTGATTTGCACCTAAAGTTATAACGTAGCATGTATGAGAGCGTGCATGTGAGTGAACCCTACCTCTGCAGTAGCTATGGATGCTCGGGGCTGTATGCTCATCCTGAGGGACTTTGCTTTGCTCAAACACCTGCATGGTCATGAAACACAAGCCGCAGCGTGTGTATGGTGTGTGTAGCTGCGGTGTGTGCGTTTGTAGGGAGTGTGCGTACATGGACGTGTGTGGTTGGCGACCCTAATTGCTTGATCTGTCTGATGCAAGTTGCAGAGTCTATTCTTTAAAATGCAGGGATGCACGTGTGTGGGAAAAGTTCCCTTTGAGCTTTGAGGGTGCAGGCTGGCCAAGCACATGGACGGATCCCTGGCTTGGATCAAAGACATGTGCATGGAGATCAATGACAATATATCACAACAATGGCAAGCTGTTGTGCAGGTGAACAAATATGCAATCAAGTCTGATTTGCATTGCAGCGCAGGCAACAATTTCAAAAGGCGACAACCACACAATGCACGTACGCACGCAGTGCACAGCCTACACGCGCACAGCATGTCCGTACACGCACAGACATTTAGCAATCAGTAGGCACATACATAAGCAAGTGGAGCAAAACAAGGAGCAAAGCCTCACCCCACCTGTTGCTGTCGCTGAGCCGCCTACTCCGTGTGGGCGAACGACTCATGATAGGGTTTCCCTTCTGCGGCTGCTCTAATGAAGGTATGACTGAGGCGCTCGACCGCTGCGTCAATAAACCAGAGGCCCTCCGTTTGGTACGTGCAACACCTGACCAGCAGGGTTAGCAAGAACGACGTTCACACTGCTGAGGCAATGCACGGCCGAGCTCCAACACATGGAGTTCTGGGCAGGAGCACTCAAGCAACCGGCCAAACGCTGTGTAACGAGCAACCAGCCAGACGCTGTGTAACGAGCAACCGGCCAAACACTGTGTAACGAGCAACCGGCAAAACGCTGTGTAACGAGCAACCGACCAAACGCTGTGTAACGAGCAACCGACCAAACGCTGTGTAACGAGCAACCGACCAAACGCTGTGTAACGAGCAACCGGCCAAATGCTGTGTAACGAGCAACCGGCCAAACGCTGTGTAACGAGCAACCGGCCAAATGCCGTGTAACGAGCAACCAACCAAACGCTGTGTAACGATATTGTTTTGGTGATTCCTCCGTATCTAAAAGAGCAAAGCAAGCAGCTTCGGCTTTAGAAACGCTTGCCATTGATGGAAAATGTCTGTTGAGTTGATGATTCTGGAAGAGGCTGCCCAATTGCGATTACAATTACTTTGGCAAGTGCAAGAGCTCACACGGTGCAGATGCTATAGAATAGGATTCTGGTGGCACAAACTTAACCACCCTCTTGGGTGCTGGCATGTGTGTATATGTGTGTATCAGTGTGTGTGTGTCTGTGTGTGCATTTGTGTGTGTGTGTGCGTTTGTGTGTGCGTGTGTGCACATGTTTGCTTTTAGGTGTCTGTATGTGTACTTATATGTATATATTTTAACAGAGTCTCCTCATTCATATGTTCATATGTGTGTTGTGCGCACATGCATGTGTGCGTGAGTGTGTTTTGTGTGTGTGTGTGTGTGTGTGAGAGAGTGTGTGTGTGCGTGTGCGTGTGCGTGTTGTGTGTGTGAATGTGTATACCGTATGCGATTGTGGACTTGTGAGTATGTGTGTGTGCATCTTTGTGCTTGTATGCCTGTCGGCATATACCAGGCACAAGATTAGAGGCAGCATGCTCACCTGTTACGTCATTTGTGCAGTCGATGCCCCCAGACTCAAGAGAAGACGAGGGGGGGCCACGCAAGCAGCAGTTGTGCTTGCGCTCATAGTACTGGCGCCAGCACCTCTGTGTTCATGTGATTGTGTGTGCATGTGTGTGTGTGCGTGTGTGTGTGTGCGTGTGTGTGTGTGTGCGTGTGTGTGCGCATGTTTGTGTGCAGGCACGTGAGTGCTGGTGCAACAACACTTAATCCGGCTCTCAACATGACTCCCAGCCACCAACACACAGGGAATGTACGTTTGCAACTGGCATAGCATAAAATTCGAGTGGACAACGACGTGCTCAAACCCATGGCAGGCTTTGGGGGAGAAAATTTTGTAATCACATATGCGTAAAACACAACCCCTGCCCAAAGCCATGTACTATGCAATGCATTGTATCCTGATCCGCTGCTAATATTTGTGCAGGCCTTGCAGCATCAGTCAGTACCGTCCAAGGAAATGACCATTCCTGCAGCAATCGTAACAAGCTGCCTTACCTCAACTGCTTCAAACACCTCTCTGCAACAAGAACACACAACACCTCACATATAGAACGTTCCCGCAACCTGACACCGAGGTTCTGACTGACCAGGACACTAGGACAGAGTGCTTCAATTGAACGGATGCATTCACTGTCATATGAAGAAAAAGACACTCACCTGGATGGCCTTAGCCGCATCCTCTTTTTTCACCATGCTCATCCATCGGCCCACGTCCTCCGACCGCTCTGAACCTGCTTTGCCCCTTTCCATTGCCGCCTGCGTCACACATGACCACCGCGTGGCACAAGTATCTTTAGCACTTGCAAGCACACGTGATTAACGCGTGGCACAAGTATCTTTAGCACTTGCAAGCACACGTGATTAACGCGTGGTACAAGTATCTTTAGCACTTGCAAGCACACGTGACCAACGCGTGGCACAAGTATCTTTAGCACTCGCAAGCACACGTGACCAACTTTGGCACAGGTATCTTTAGCACTCGCAAGCACACGTTTAAGGAGCGTTTTCAAACTTTGGGTGCCTTCAGCGCTCACGAGTAGCTTGTTTTGCGGCACTCGCAAGCAATCACGGACGCTCACTGCAAGCGTTGTTTATGCATATGAATACTCAATGTAAACGAGCGCTCTGCATACATGTGTGCATGTATTTTGGGTTGACCAGACCCTAAAAAACGACATCTTTGGCTATCGAGCACGTGTCTGAAACAGAAGATCTGCTTCACACAGCATGCATGCAAACTGTACATGATTGGTCCTGGCCAACCTTGCACGTACAATTGCTCGCCGCAAAATAAAATCAACACCCACTGGGAGGGACGCCTCAAACGTGCGTTGTGCTTGGACGCCCTCATTGACATGCAAGTGCACATGCTCAACGCCAAAGGTGACGCTATTCAAGGCACCGTGTTTCTCACGGATCTGGGCGAACGGATCCTGCAAGTTGAAATAGTGTGCGTGTGTGTGTGCGTGTGTGTGTGTGTGTGTGTGTGCGCGCGCATGTGTAAGTGCGCGCATGTGTATGTGAGATATATTCTGTGCGTTTGTATTATGTGCAGACATCTGTGCGCAAAATGCCTAATAACGTACAGCAAACGCACCTGAGCATGCAGTCGCCTTCTTTCTCTTTCACGCTCTCTTTCAACCTTTACAGCTTCCTTTTTTGTTAGCTCATGCTTTGCATAATGGCTCCTGCGCACACGGACATTGCAGCGACAGTGCACAGTGTGAACAAAAACGCCAACGTAACGCCAGCCTGGGTTGGACCTACCAGAAGTGAGCATTCACCAACTCTTTCACGCTCTGTGTTCCAGTGCCAAGCTCTGAGGCCTGTAGGCGTTCTTCCTGCACCTCTTGAGAAGGGGGAGCGGCCATCCGCTACAGGTGTTCCTTGGAGGACCCAAATCCCTAACCAAATCTGCAAATTCCGTGGAGGACCCAAATCCCTAACCCAAATCTGCAAATTGTGGACACGCTGCAAACACACAAGCACAAGTCAGAAAGGTTTCTCCTGGCAAATGAAACAAACTCACTTTTTTCATATCAACGGGACCCAAAAATGATATGTCTTTATTAATTTTACGAAACGCACAATGAATAGCTGGCTCTGACTTGACTGATCATTTTGAAAATATATTGCTCAATTGTGGTCTAGTTGGTCAGATAGGGGGGGCCCAAAACTACATGATTGCACAAAAACATGAGTGGTGAAGCCCCGTTTGAAATCGGTGAAAAGGTGAGTAGGCTCTCAACGAATTTATCCTTGATTGCTAGCATGCCTGCAAGCAAAAGAGCATACATGCACACACGCATATACAGGTGTTTGTGCCACACACGGACAAGTACTACGAGGCCAAAGTCCTCAAGTCAGAATACAGGGGCCAGGGCGGATGGTACTACTTTTTGCATTACAACGGCTGGAACAAAAAGTACGATGAGTGGGTGGAGGCCGTGGGACTGGTCAAGGGGGACCAGGCTGCTGCTGTAGGAGCGCTGGTGCGTGCGCTACTGATCATCATGGTTCATGAACACACACACATACACAAACATACACACACACACACACACCACATACACATGCACATACACTCATACAGAGAGTTGGCCAGAACCAAATATATTTGTATATACCAAGTTTTTGGCAGGGAAACCACCAAATGTACGGTCGTATGTCATATACGGTGCATACTTACGGTTCTGGCCAACCCTACTCGTACATGCACACCCAAATGCGCACACACGTTGACACATCCCCGCACATGCATCCTTTCATCCCCTCCCCCCCAAAACACACACACACTCACACACACAATTTACACACACACTCATTTAGACATGCATCGTAAAACTAGCACAAATTTTGAGGCACGACACGGATTTAAAGACGCACATGCACGCACGTGCGCAAGCGTGCGCACACACATTCACACACACACATACACATACACACACCACACACACCACACACACACACACGCCCACACACATACACACATACACACGCCCACACTCATACACACATACACACACACTAAGTCACACACACACTAAGTCACACACACACTAAGTCACACACACACACACACACACGCACGCACATACACACACGCATAGCATGTTACGTATGCATGTATGCATGCAATAAGGCCTACTAAGCCTGTGACCGTGCCAAAATCAACTCCATCAGATAATCCCGCCTTGTTAGTGCTTCCTAAATCTCTGGCTTTCTTCGTCACCCTCTGTGTGCTACAATGTTTTGGTTTGTGATTGTGCTTTATCATCCAGGTGCTTTCTCTGCACATGTGCCCCACCACCAAACTCCCGCACTTACTTGCAGAATGCATCTCAGCCAAAGTCTAAAAAGGCTGCTGCGGGCGGAGGGGGTGCTGCACGTCAAGCAGCTGCAGTTCCTACAGGTAGAACTGTGTTATGGTACATGTGCACCTGCAAACACATGCACGCTCACATTTACACACACACACTCACACACACCACACATACACATGCTTGCACACACACACATACACACACTCACACACACACATGTATACACACGTGCACACACACACACACACAGACACACACACGTACACACACACATGCAAAACAACACATGTGCTTGCCACACATGCGCACGCACAAACATGGAATTACATACACACAGAAATAGGCACGTACTAGTATCAAAACCTTGCTAACTCATGTATATACTGTGATTTATTTCAGCATGTGCGTTTCCAAGTGTGTCGGTATCCACGCTGTACTAGTCTGATGTGGGGCAAACGCAAATATTATGCGTTCACAAATGCACGTGCACAGGTCTGCACAGACACAAAAACACACACACACACGCACACACCAACGCTGGCATACACACACATAGACGCATGCATGCATCTTTGCGTTCATTCACAGGCGTGCCTGTGTCCACGCTGCCCAACCCAAACATGGGGCGTGCTCAGAGGCCTGCCCAAGCAAAGCAGCAGTCAAGGGAGCCTGCTGCTGCGTTGCCCTCAGGTGCGGAAGTATGTCCTTTTGTGGGTGCATGTGTGTGTATGCCTGAATGTGTAAGAGTACGTGTGTGTGTGTGTGGATGTACATGTGCGTGTGTGTGCTAATGTGAGTATGCATGTACAGATGGATGCCCTGCAGGACGAAACTGGAGGTGTTGATCCTGATGGGACGTGCATTTTGGGCTGTTGTGCATTGACCTTGCACGCCTCTGCTTCCTGCCCTCCTCTTTTGATCACAACCACTCATTTTGCGGCCTGTGCTTCTCATTTTTTGTGGCCTCAACAAAATCTCTCCTTTGCTCTCTCCTGTAAGAGAAAGACATAGAAGTAGCACGTCCCACGTCCCACGTAAGTATGCTCCTCTAATGTTTTGGGCTTCAACAAAACCTCTCCTTTGATTTCTCCTGGGAGAAATAAAGTAGCACTTCTACATTGGTAAGCTGCCTCTGGTTTTGTGGCAGACACACGAAACCTCTCCTTTGCGTTTTCTTGAGAGGAGAAGGAAACTTAGAAAGTGGCACGTCCCAACTATAGGTATGCGGTCATGGGTGCAGAGATTTTCCTCAGAATTTCTGCACCCAAGAGGTTGGGATGACCATGGGTGCAGAGATTCTCCACAGAACGAGGTCCCACTTACTATGTGTGCAATTTGATAAGGCAGGCCTCGTTTCAAACAAACCTTGTTGCTCACTGAGCGCACCCTCGTACACCAGCCCTGCCACATTTGTCTTTGTTGTGGCCACTGGTCTACGTTTTAACAATGTGTGGTGTTTACTGAGTTTTCCATATACACCATAATCAAGTGACGCACCTCTTCTAACTAGTGTCCCCACTGTTGATGGCCTTAAATGGGTTTTGCCAAAAAGGTCCCTCCACTCCAAGCAAAATGGATGACTGAAACAATGCACACCCAAGCGCCCACTTCTGCAAACTTTATGTTTTGGTGATGCATTTGATGTGCGTTCGCAGATGGGCCTGTCAGTACAGTGGGCTTGGATATAGAGGTCCCGCCACTGATCAAGAAGCACCTGTTAGAAGACTTTGAGCAAGTGGCAGAGGGCGGCAAGTTGCTGCCCTTGCCGCGCAGTCCATGCGTGTCCGAAATCATGGAGCGCTACATTGCGGAGGTACGCGTGTGTTTGTGTTTACACGTCTGTGTGGTCAAGTACAGTTACTTAAGTAAATGGCAGAGGGCGGCGAGTTTCTGCCCTTGAAATGCACTCCATGCGCGTCTGAATCCTCAACGCGTTGTAGGAAACGCGTGCTTGTCAGAGCCTTGTTATACTGCAGCTTCGTTTACTGTTAGAAGTTTCCATCATACTTGGACATGTCGCGTTGTGCAATACAGCTGTCTCTACGGCACTTTACATATAGACCAGGTTGAGACGCGTCAGCACGGTATTCGTGGCATAGAAAGAAGTGGCACACAGGCTCATGACATGCTTGAAAGTGTATGGCATCTGTGTGTGTATGTCTGTGTGTGTACATACAGGCCAGACCCTTGCGCAACAGCACGGTGGCTGCGGAGCAGAAATAAGTGGCGCACAGACTCATGAAATGATTAGAAACTCACGTGCTTGGCACCTGTATATGTACAGGCCCGATCCTCCCGCAACAGCACGGTGGATGTGGAACAGGCTCTGGAAGATGTGGCACACAGGCTCATGACAAGGTTCTATTTGAATGGCATCTGTATGTGTACAGGCCAGATCCTCGCGTAACAGCACGGTGGATGCAGAGGAGGAAGTGGCACACGGGCTCATGACTTACTTTGACAAGGCCCTTCCGGTGCTGCTCCTGTACCAGAACGAGCGGGACCAGGCGGCTGATGTGAGTAGGTGGATGAACAAGATCCTATTCGATTCCTTAGATGGCACAGAGGTCATTGAGTGGACTGTCCAACACCCGGCTTGACCGAGATCCCTTGCACCACTCACCAGCCGCTGTGGTTAGAGGACACAATCAAACAACAACTTCAAAACATGAAATAAATTGAAAGCCCACCGTTTAAGCAGCAAGCTTAGGCGGCTGATGTGTGCTCAACTGGACAATCCCTGAGTATAATTTGCAATTGGCTTGAAAGCTCAATGTTAAAGCAGCAAGCTTAGGTGTCTGGTGTGTGCTCAACTAGACAAAACCCCAGAACTTCAAATCCCCTTAGCCTTAACCATTCCCGCTTCCTAGAACACTTCAGTCCCTGCAATTCTTGAGCAAACCTAGTCTGTGCAAATCCCTCCTTTCCCTGAAGTGCCACATTCTGTCCAATGCCAAATGAGGGCGCAGCTGAATTCTCAGCCAGTTTTTGGGCCACAGTGCTTTACACCCTTAGGGCATGAGCGCCAAGCATCGCCAAACTGACACACAAAGCCTCACACCCCCAAACTGGAAACAGCGCTGGCACACACTTTTGCGTGCAGGCCTTGGCCGACGGACGAATGCCACGTGCAGTGTACGGTGCTGAGCATTTCTCACGCCTAATGGTGAAGCTGCCTGACATCATTCCTTTGGGCCTTCTCACCGACGACCAGCTGGCCACCGTGGCCACCATGGTGCAGGTTGGTGGATATCCATTGATGTGCGGAGTCTGATACTTTTTCTTTGTGGTGGGGGAGTTGAACGGTACCCGGTACCCTAGTGGCTCCTTTTCCTGAGGTAATTGTGGGGAGCGGTTTCCACTGCCTGCGTAGTTTTTTCTTATGAATTTTTGGGCTCAACGATGTGTGAGCTGCTTGTACCTACAGCTTTTGTTCGTTGCCAAACATGTACTCGCTCAAACATATCAATGTAAGGTGGATTCATCAGGTTATCCGCTTTTGGATGCCGCAGATTGCCTGCTTGATTCATCAAGGTCACTGTTTCTATTGTGTGAATGTGTTGGTGGGGTGTTTTTGAATGAGATTGGGTATGTGCGTGTTCCTGAACGTGCGATGTACCAGGTATTAAAATGGCTGCCCATTTCTCCTCACTCTACTTCATATGTTCTGCTTAGGATGTGATGCTGTGGATGGCAGACAACGCGAGCTCCCTGTTTTTGACCAAGGATGGCTTCATCAAGAAGCAAAGCGAAACAATGGCCGAATGAAAGCAGTTTTCCCCCTCATCTCGTCCTCTGAGTGGTTGTGTGTGTGCTGATCACTTCTTTCTCCCCCTCTGTCCTTTCTGGCTGTCTACTTCTTTTAGGCTTGGCCACAGAAATAGACTACAAGTTATTTGTTTGAAATCAAGAAGACCGACGATTCATTAAACAACTAGTTTATGATTGGCGCCTTGTAACTGTGTGAAAAGAATGTGCAGCCAGTGAGAAGTTTTCTCCGATTTGCTGAAGGGGAAAGAAAAGGAACCGATTTGGTTACCAGAACCATATGGTTACAATGAGTACAATGGGGGTTGACGTTAAGCCGGGTTGTTTGGCTGATCAGATGCTGACTGGTCTCAGTCAGCCACAATTCCAGGCGCTGATGGATGCTGCACCAGCAGGAAGTGGTCCGGGGGCTTAGCTGAGGAATACTGGGCAGCTTCCTGGAGGTTCCAAACATAAAACTTGTCTCTAAACTTTACACACGGCACCCCAGGGTCTCAGAATTCACATCGTGCGGTGAAGCTTTTGGTTAGTTTAGTTTAGTTTGGATTACAAAGGCCTCCAGCCTGGCATGGCTGCTCAACCTATAGGTCCCAACAAATAAATCAATCAAAAAGATCGACAGCTGCACTAATAAATTTGTAAACTTCTGAGTTATGTTGAAAAACAAAACCTTTGATATCACCTTCAGAAATATTATCAAATAAGTGGATGAACTGGTGCCGTGAATGTTCGGTACCGATACATGAAAAAATGACGTGCTTCTCATCTTGAATATAATAATAAGTTTTTGTGTCAGATATAGTTTCAATTTTCGACACTGGTTGTTTTTGTTTCACCAGCCAATTGCCATCAGCCAGAGACTCGGGCTGTAGGCCATCCTTGTAACCCTTG
>Ga0307945_1003724_pt1 | contig 12334 bp, 12 predicted proteins | sample OrgLakmetagen228_FD_201818 | JGI IMG/M metagenome (GOLD analysis project Ga0307945, IMG submission 201818) | Saline water microbial communities from Organic Lake, Antarctica - #228 | ecosystem: Environmental > Aquatic > Non-marine Saline and Alkaline > Saline | place: Antarctica: Organic Lake...
CAGATTGGTACCCTTTTTGTCCTGGTGGGGGTACCGGAAGGGGGGTTTGAAGGGGGGGGCAGGGGTGTCCACCCCAAAAAGTGTACGTGCCATCCCCGAAAAAAAATCCTCCTGACGTGCCCTTTATATATGTTTTTGTTTACTTGACTTGCATCAGGAAATCCAGTTCCTGCAACAGGGAGCCTGAATATAAGTTACGCCTAGTTTACAATTATTCTGGGAGAAGTTAATTGTAATTTTGTGTATGCATGCTTGCATGCAGACCGGACGTACATGGCATGTGGTCAAGCTCAAAGGGCATGTACTTGGCGCATGGCACCATGAAGCACGCAAAGCTGCTTTGATCATCGCCCGGACTAACGCTGTGCCAGGTATTGCAAGCAGCACGCTGTATTTATATCCAGTACAACCTTGCCAATTTATCCTTTCAAGTTGCCAATGAGATGTTGGGATTGTTACCTCAAGACTGTTCCAGTACCACAGTAGAGAAACATTGGAAGAAGAGGTGGACAAACAGAGCCGGGAGTCTGATTCTTGTTTCGCTTGTTTACAGGGGCAACGTCCTGTTTGTTCAAGTTCATCATACACATCAATCCTGGCCAATCACCTGATTCTTGTCTTCCACAATATTGTCCTTAGATGCTTCCGTATCTTTTCTGCTTTTCCCATCGCAGGTTCCAAAATTGAGGTGCTTCCCAGGCACGGAGCTGTCAATACCCTCGACCAGGTGAGTGCATTTGCCTATAAGATGGGAACAAGGAAAGCTATCCAGGCATAAATCAGCAGATGACAAGCCACAGAGCGAATGCTCATTTTTGCGTCATTTTTTTATTTATCATGGTTTGTGCTTTGGGGTTGGCTGGAGAGGTGAGAGTGGTCGGGAATAGCACAGATGTATTGATAGGGGATGCAAAGAGCTGTTTTTGTGTTTGGGTATACGATGGTAGTGAGGGAACAGGCAAGGCATAAAATGTAGGCACAAAAAATATAAAAATTAAAATAATATCAACCCGGAAGAAGAGAAATTAAAGTAGATAAAACTGCTTATGCTGTTCCTACCAAGACTTGCAGAATGGATTATTTTGCAAAGATCACTTCGCTTGTTTTCAGTGGCTGCTTCCTGAGGCCATTTAGTCAGTATCACCAGGAGGGTGTAAAAAGCATAACATTTGGACGACACGTGTCAAATCGATCAAAATTTATATATTCGGAATCATGACGTCAAGAGCTATCAATTGGTATATATATGAGTCGAATCCGGGAGGAGGTGGGGTGGGGTGGTCCCCTGATGTGGTATTATTTTTGGGGGGGGGATCTCCAGTTTTTTCTGGGCCATTTTCACGAAATTGTAAATATATCGTCGGAATCCTGAGCTCAAGCCTAGTCAATTTGCACCCTTATTGAGAAAAGGTTTTTTTGGGGGGGGTCTGTGGACATGTCCAAATGTCAGAGGCACACGCGTCGGGTGCAGGCTGTGGGGTGAGTCAAGCCAATGGAGCAGCAATTCACCCCAAACTTACAGGATTGTGCCAGCATGAAATAGTCAGTGGAATTCTGAAAAAAAGGGAGTCATGTGGGCATGGGCGTCTGTATCCCATTTTGGCCCCATAATTCTGCGACATTATTGTTTCAGGTCTTGATGAGTATACAGATAGATGCAGAATTCAAAAAGGAGCAGAATGGTACCCTTTTTTGTCTGGTGGGGGCACTGGAAGGGGGGGGGTTGGGGGTGGGTGGTCCCTCAGGGGTGTCTACCCCAAAAAGTATACATGTCGTAAAAAAATTGAAAACACCCTCCTGGTATCACGATAAAATTTTGATAGTATGGAAGCCGCTGCAATATTCTTATCAATGGCGTCACCATTTGGGATACGGTCACTTAAAAGTAAAGGAAGACAAAATTTGGGAAAATTGTTCTGAAGTGTAAACCTGATCATAATCTGGGATTTTTGCAACAGGTGTTGTATCAAGTTGACGGCCGCTTTTCTGTAGTGGAAGGTTCAAGTAAACACAGTAATGCTGTTATTTATTCAAAGTTGCACGGCTTATAGCCGTTTTTGTGGTACCATTCATACCTTGATGTGTTTGCACCCAGAAGGGCGTGTAAGGGTCTGCCGCTCCAGTGCACCTATCCCTGCCAACACCGGCGGCTGTTCCTTTCCTGCAATGGCATCTGCACCTCTGCAACACACGTATCTGGAGCAAGAGAGGGCTGTGCATTGCAGTTTGGATTTTTGCAAATTGCAAAGCTCACAATCACAAATACACCATGCACTCGCAGCTGTTCTCCACTGCCAGCTTTCTTGTGGAGGCTGCGACTGACGAGGTGGCACATCTGCGCTCCAGCTGCCGATTCACCCTCTTATCCTCATCCCACACACCCAGACAGTTGCCTCCTCTTGCTCAGCCACCCCACAGTGCCTCACACTGTATTTTGGAAGCTGCAGGTGAAGGCCATTGCACCTGCACAGGCTCTTCACACACATACACAATAGTATACTCTCAAGTTGCGGAGATATCAGCTGCCATGCTCAAAAAGCTTAGATGCGCTGTTACAGTTATACTTATCTTTCACCATTCTCTCAATTGTATGCAGGTCAAAGGCAGCCGCAAGCGCACTTGCAAGGGCCGCTGTCAGCATTGCTGCTTGCTGCTTCTGCACCTTCAGCTGGCAAGCAGCGCATAGCGTCACGCACCAAGCCCAGCACATTGAAGGTTGATGTGGTGCATCCACATGACAGCCACCAATTTGTGCAGTGCCAACAGCAGCAACGGCAGGTGCAGTGCAATGCAGGGCATCTAGATCAAAAGGCCAAAGGATTCCCAGCTGCTGGCCTGAATTGCGAGGATGAGGCTGCGGCCCCCCTCCTCCTTAATCAGTGGCAGTACAAGCATGAGGTGAGAAAAACCTGAAATGCGCTATTTTTAATGCGTGCCAACGAAATCCCCGTGTGAGGCCTAGGGTTTACTTGACACACAAGCTACTTTGTACTTGTGTCCACCAGGTGGTCTACATACTGCAACAGCTTAAAAAGAGTGAGGACGAGCTTGACGCCTTAAATGATAAGCTTGCACGTGTGCTGGAAAGTGCACAGCTGGAATCGCGGCCGCATCAGGTACCTTTTTTTTACTGGCCTCACACTTTCTTAGCAGGGTTATCTGTGTATTGTAGTACGTCAAATGTCAGCAAGTACAGCTCACCATCTCAACCTGTAGGCATCCCTCGGTGACTAATGCTGATCCTGGCATGCACTTAACGTGCTAATACATGAACAAGGCACGGGGATAAATGCTGCATCACTGCTCTTTCCTGCGGCTGCTGCAGCTGACGTCTGTCACACTGCAAACCCAGCTGGCTTCACAGCGAGGGCCTCATCAAAATGTACTAAGGAGGCTGCAACACCTTGAAACTGAGAGAACTCATCTCTGTGAGGTGCGATGCAACAGATTCTTACATGAGCACTTGCAAAAAAGCAGCAAGTCGCGCAAAATTGAGGGCACATCTCTGCAAGCATGTGCACAAACTCTCCCTTCATCCACACGTTACCGCACACAACGTCTTCCGCCAGGCCAAGGCTGCATTGGTGAAGCGCAAGCAGGAGGTGCAGCAGGCACTCTTGCATGCAGAAGCTGCCTCACGTGAGCTGGAGCAGGTTGCCATCGCAAGAGGCCCTGCACCAGGCCACTTGCTCACCTCAGCTGCCACAGATTTGATGCGCTGTCAAGCCGCACAAGACGCTGCTGCTGGAAAGGTGCGTCACACGCTGGTTCAAACGCTGGTTTGCCACTTCACACCGTCATGTTGAATAACAGGAGCGCAGAGGCAACGGATGAGACTTGCCTTGTATCATGACGCGCTCATACAAGGAGGCATGGTTAGCCAAAGTCTCTACTGGAAGCATGCACTTACACAAACAAACCCAAAAACACGACCTGTTTTGCATCAGGTGCTTGAGTGTGAGGGTGCTGCAGCAGAGGCTGGCACGGCTGAGCGGGGTGTGCGTACGGCTCTGCTTGGTGCTCAGCAGCGTCTGTCCGAGGCGTTGCAGATCACAGCTGCCTTGGGGCACCACCTACGGCAGGTGAGATGCTTCTCTACTATTGGAGCGAGCACGCATACACAAGCTGTTTAAAGCCTTTATATGGTTGTGAACTGCGTCCTGTTACCCAGCATGACATGAACAAAGAAAATGGTGGTACGTTTCAATTGAATGGTTTAGCGTATTGCATCACCCAGCAATTGACCTACGACCTCTGTCCATGCTGTTTGGTACACAGGTCCAGAGTCCAGCAAACGCTTTGCCGCCTGGTCATAAATTTGACAAGCAAGTAGCGGTGGATGCACACACACAATTGACTGAGGCACAGCGTGTTGCTGAACTCGCTCAAACTGAGGTGAGGTGGGCACTGTTAGTGTCGGCTTGCTACTTGCAGGCTGAGGACTGTAATAACGCTAGTTGCCCATCTAGTAATGCAGAATTCTCATACAGCACGCATTGTTGTCTTGTCTGGTACGCAAAAGGTCGCCTAATTGAAATATTTTACTTTGGCAAGTGTGTCACACCGTTTCTTTTTTACCCTTAAGGGTATTGGATGTTTGGACGTGCTCATTGCATCTGCAGGTAGTGCACCTTGAGGAGCGTGCATCTGTATATGCAATTGCAGCGAACCAGGCTATGCATGCATTAGCAGCTTGGCGCGAGGAGGCTACAAGAACTCACAACACTGCACAGAGTGCTACGGCTCAAGCTCTATTTGAACTGGAGGAGCAACGGCACCAGCGGGCAGTTCTGGGGTCAGGTGCGGTTGTTTGTGCTGTGTTCTATTTGTCGGCAGTCTCATGTGGTGTTGATATCTTATTACCACCCGGGTAACTCAATCGCGTTTTCTTTTATTAATAAGATGCAACAACACCTCAAAGTTAATGTATGGGTACTTTTATGTTTGCGGAATTGCTTACAAACAGCCACAGTTGCTTGGCGTAACACCCAAAGTTTCTGTTAATCTCTCTGCAAGAATTCGCCTTTTCAGGAGATTGTCATTCTGCTGTTAAGCCTGCAACCCTTGTAGCAATTGCCCTTGTTTCTGTGGCAAAGGAGACATGATACTTGATACCAAGTTGCTCCTCACCCTTAGTGAATTGCAGAGGTGCTCCTTTTTACCAATCCACATTTGCATCAAGGAGCCACTTTGTATCGTAAAAAACCTGCACTGCACAGCAATGTAGGGCTTCCGTAAACACCTTTTTCATTCTTGCTGTTGCATATGGTGTGTTGTGTTCTTCAGATCTGGCTGCGTTGGAGGAGCAACTGCAGCACCTGGACTACACACAGCAGCAGCAGTATGCGGCATGCTCATCCCTAAAGCAGCATCAACGAGAGCTGCACCATCAGGTGGAAAGTACCTCCTCCCAACTTAATTTGGTGAGCATAATTTTGATCAATTTTTAATTGAAGCCTATTTATCTAAACATGATCCTTACCTAAGCAAGTCGCTTGTATGATGGGCATGTGTCTGAGCTTCAAGCCGATAGTCTCAAACAACTTCATATCGGAGCAGACGTTGCATACCTCTTGAGAATGCCGGCTTACTGTTTCAGATGTACATTGTTAGGGTTGTATTCAGGTGTTGCTCCTTTTTTCCTCTATCTCTGCAGGTGGATGGCCAGATCGAGCGTCTGCAATCACTCAGCGTCGCTCATGTTGGTGAGCTGCAGGCAGCTGCCTCAACGCTTTCTTTTACCTGCACAGAGCTGCGCAAGCAGCTGGATGCCTACCATCCTGGTTTGGTCAACACCATCGCTAAGCAGCTGGATGAGGAGCAACATAATTTGGAGCTGCAGGACAGGCAGCAGCATGAACTGGCCGGGAAGGGGCAGCTCACCATCATGCCGCAGTATGTCGCTTTGGGCCCGCAAGGCATCCTGCGCTTCCCTACCACCGGCATTACCACCTGCTCTGCAGCTCCCTTCAACGCTACCTGCCCGCTCCCGCTTAGCCCCATAGGCATGGCAGGCTTGCCCTTGAACCTCTTCAACAGCAAAGCTGCCCTCAGGCACAGCCTGGTCACGGATACCACAGCTTGTGCCAGTGTTTTCCATTTGCCAAAGCGCTTCAGAGATCAGCAGCGGTGTCTGCAGCAGGGCAGCAGGGCTAGGTTCCCCCACCGTGCCCTTGGTGGGGTAGGCAAGCACGTTGGAGGCCACAAGCCCATACACCCTCCATCTTTCATTTCCAGTTTTCTCTCCTGTCTTCCCACTCCTACAGGCATCGCTAGCAGTAAGCACAGAAGTGCCCTAAATAAAGACAGAAGGCCGCTAAACATCCGAGTGCACCCTCTGATCTCTGCAGCCCACATGACCACGCCCTTGCGCTCTAGCCTCCATCAGCATACCAACAGCCACCTCGGATGCAAGCAGGCAGGCTGTGACTCCTCTCCACCCACCAATTTCCGCAATAGATCACCATCGCCCTCCAGCCTCTCTAGACTGGCCAGGTCAAACTCGCCATCCTCCGGCCTTAGGTACTACGGTGCCAACGGTCCACACACATCTCCTGTTTGCACCTCCCCGTCACGCACAGCCCCCGTCACTACAGCAGACAGAAGCAGTGGCTTCCAAAGAGACATGCACACGTGCATCGCAGCAAGCAGCACAAGAGATCGTGCTAACCTTCAACTCCTCTCCTCATTATCTGACCTCCCTCCCATGCGCAGCAGCACTAACTGCAGCAGCATTAGTAAGGCACAAGGCATACCCCATGCAACTGCCCCTGCGAATGATCTGGCAGCCACACCCTTGGGCAACACAGCGTCACTCAGCCACAAGCACGGGCATGTTCCTTTGGCTGCCCCCCTTGGCTCCACCTCTGCCTTGTCTTTCGACACAGAGGAGAGCCACAAAATTTCCGCTGCTCTGCATGCTACTAAGGGGGAAGGAGTTAGCTGCGGTAGTGGGCCGGCTGACTGTGACAACATGGTACACCAGCGTCTAGAGCAGCAGCCACTCAAGCAACTGCGGCTGCAGCAGCAGCAGCAGCAGCAGCAGCAGCAGCAACTGAAGCAAAAAGCAGATGCGAGTTCTGATCCTGCAGCAGCAGCAGCAGTAGCAGTAGTAGCTCCTTGGAACGGGGAGGAGTGGGATGGTGAACCAAGCCACGCGGTGGCGGTCGCCTTGCAACAATTTCATGAGCGTGGTGTGCTGCATAGAGTGACAAGGGCTTGGGGGCAAAAGACGTTAGCTGCACGTGTGCGTGCTCGCTTGGCAGTGCACAGGTATGTGGCAGTGTATGGGTGTAAGAAAGATTTTTAGGCCTGGCTTTTAAATACCTGCTGAGCAAAGGCTCTTACTTTTATTAGCAGCTCTATACCATTGCAAATGCTATTATTAGCTTGTAAATCACGTTTTAACCATAAATCACGTTTTAACCATACTAGGCTGGAGAGCAGGATGAGCGAGGAACTGACGCATCAGATACTTTTTAGCGATTGCAAAATTCCGAAATTACAAATTAGTCTTCTTGTTTGCCAAGTCTGAGCCCTGTATTGCATCAGATTTGTAACTTAGGGTATACAGATCAGGGGGTACATCAAACACAACCCTCTTAGATATTCTACCAGAGCTCCTGGTGGTGTGCAGCCCCTGCCTCCCAACCACCTGATCACCTTTAAAAAGCTTTTTTGCTTTTATTTTCCAGGTGGGATGTTGTGTGTCTCCGCATCCATTTGGCGGTGCAGAGCACAAGACAACATCCTTTCCTTGTCCATGCCAATAGTCTCTACACCCCTGCGTTATTTTCTTAATTTTCCTGTTCGACCTTGAGGGACCGTGGTGCACTCTTGCAGGGGCTACATGACATGCATTCGGCATAATATGACCGCTTGGTGTAAGGCAACTCTCAGCCGTTGCCAACAAATCGCTTTTCTGGGTGGCCAGTCACGTATGGGCCGCTACTTTACACGCTGGAGGATGTGGGCATCAAGGTGGGCAACCAGGCCAGAGGAAATGCTGCTATACTCACAGTTCGAACTAAACCTGTACAGTTCCAGAACTGTAGCCTGCAGCTCAGAGCCCTAACCCTAAACCTGCACTAAATCTGCACTAAGCCTAACCTAACCTAAGCAGACCCACCTTCGGTGGTTCTGCAGGCAGGAACTGTAGGTTACAGCTTTGAACTGTTGATAGAACTGTACAGGTTTAGTTTGATCTGTGGGTATAGCGTCACTGAATGCCAGGCCATGTGTAACAATACATATATACTATCCGAGTGTCCAGACCGGTATCTTAGTCATAAACGTCTACTTTTACACTAGGGGGTTTCAGGCATAGGCCAAGGCGCTTGTAGCTATATTAATCAGGGAGTGCAGTCCAAGAGGCTAATGCCCATTGATTAGGCTTATTTAGTGCATAAGTAAAAGTCTAGAGTGCAAAAAGGCTCGTACATCACATCATCTACGCCTGTATACGCCTGCGTGTGCCTCATGTGGCTATGGAGCAGATGTAAGGTTTGATGTTCACGATTGTTTGAAGGTCCAGCTTCCAATACAGCATTCCCACTGTGTAAGCCTTGCTGGAATACATCCATACATATTACATTATGTTCATACATCCATACATATTACATTATGTTCAGACCAACCCAACCGAAATACTTATGACATTGCAGGTGCCTCCGCAACAAGCAGCAGCTACTTTCTCTGAGCAAGATGAAGCAAGGGCGTGTCATGCACTTTGCGTTCACAGCACTGCGACTGAGAGTCTTGCAAAAGGTAGGCCTGGCAGCATGGTATCCTTCACCTTTTTCCAGAATGGTACTTAATGGTTCCAGAATATATGATAATAGGGTGTTCTAAACCTTAAACCTTTAACCATAAAACCTAAACCCTAGACCCTAAACCCTAAACCCTAAAACCTAACCCTAAACTCTAATCCTAACCTCTAAATATCAGCTGTTACCCTGGTGCCTGCTCCATTTACTAGCATCTTTGGTCCTGTCTCACCATTGCCTCTGTCAGCTATCAGCTATCAGCAAAATATTCCTGTCTGTTGCTTGCCAATGCGTCTCAGGCCTATGCTGCTGCCTGTGTGGGATCCTTGATGAGCTGGCGTGCTCAATGTGCCTTGCACTGGTGGCGGGGGCTGGTGGAGGCGCGGGCTCTCATAGGGCGTGTGCTTCTGCAGGCTCATAACACATGGGAATTGGCTGCTGACTCAGCACTGATTTTTGGCAGCCAATTCCAGATGCTGCACCAGGTGTGAGGCTTGCTCCTTCTGCCAATAGCAGTTTCTAATATTTGTGACTGCAATGCTTATTTGTGAGAATGGTGTCTGTTTGCTCCAAGTAGATGATGCAAACACATCAATTCTTATTAGTGTCTGTCTGCTCCCCGGGGTATTTCCTGCTTCTCCTTGTCTAGATATGTACTGGCCTAAGAATAACATGTTATTAAAGAACAGCATCAGCATATTGTCCTTCTAATGCACCATGCATGCTTACAGTGGCTTTGTCATGGAAGTGCAATGCACCCAATTGCTGGACTTCCTCGGATCGTGTACTTTTTTGTCTTTATCGCTGTTTGAACCTTGCTGCAGGTGCTGTCACGCTGGGTCAAATTCACACGTGCAGAGGCACTATCCCGTGCTGATCGAGCCCAGGAGTATACCGCTGATTTCCATCACCGTATTCGGATTCTGGTACAGACTTTTCAGGCTCTGCGCAACGAGGTGGGTCGCAAAACAATTAAGAGTTTACCAGTTATACCAAGTAATGCAAAAGGCGTTTTCTCTACTTGCACAAGAGGAGGTCTCCTTAATTTTTCTTGAGGTTTCCTTGGATGCTGTTGTCAGTGCAATACAAGCTTAGGGACAAACCTGTGGCAAACAGTGTCAGAGAATGAGTAGGAGTCCAGACAGAGGTAGAGCAGGTGTTTTGCTAATGAAGCTCTTCATTACGACAAGGTCATTTATTTCAGTCCTTCCTCTTACAAAGAACAAAGGCATCTTTTTGTGATTCAATCCTTGAAATATCGCATGCTTGACCTAGCTAAAGTCACTGCTTTGCTATAACCCCTCTGCCAGGTGGGCAGTGCATGGGAGGACCGGCGTGTGGCTCGCATGGCTGCCAGGGCCTTGCGTGGGTGGTCACACGTAGCAGATCAGGCAGCCCAAGAGCCCAACAGTCGGTCAGCTCTGCGGCTGCGCCTCAGAAGGTGATCAGTGCATGCCAATTGTGTCCTCTCAGATATAAGACCCAGATCTTCATTGAGCTCCAGGGTATAAGTGTTGTAGATTGTGCCGTCCTCACCAAAACAAATGGTGCAAAAGTGATGGAGGACCTTTGAAAGCTGGCATAGGCGGTTGGTGATCATGTATGACCTGCAGATTGCTTTCATGTTTTTATTCTTGTGTGGACGTGAATTAGTTTTTACGCCTTTTGTAGGGTTGAAAAATGAGCAGGAGGGGGGGTTCCATGTACAATCATTGACGCTCTTGGCCGAAATTCCTTTTTGACTTGACCTCAAGTTTGTGTTGATTTTGCTACTGCAGGCCATGCTCCAAAGGTGGTGTGCGTCTGTACTCTGAGCTGGCTGTGTATGAGACCCACCTGACACAAAAGGCCCTCCTTGGCTGGGCTGGCCCTCGGCTGTGGATTTCCTGTTGGGTGCTTAAGTATGGCCTTCCACGCCGGGTTCTGCTTGCGTGGAAGGGCGTCCTGCATGCGTGAGTGGCTAGCATTGTAATGATTTAGCATACTCATGCTGCTCTTGTTGGTTTCCTAGTTAGTTTGCTGGCAGCTGTTATGTGACTTTCTTAATTTGTTAGGATGCATATGCGACCATGATATCCTGATTAAGGAAACGACTTGGACTTTAATCACTGCCATTTCTGTGCACCGCAGTCAAGCCGTGCTAGTGGCAATGGCACGCATGCGTCATGCCTCCGCCGTTCTGCATAATCTGTTCCAAGAATGGAGAGCTGCCACAGCTGCTGCCATTATCAAGCACCACTTTGTCAGATTGGCTGACGCTTGGTAGGTTTTCCCATGAAGTAAGCATATCATTATACGACTTTTGCTGTCATAACGCTTAATTTGCTGCAAGATCTGTCAAAGCATCAAGCCGCAGCCTTTCCGTGGTGCTACACACATTTCGGGATGACCTAGTTTGATTAGTACCCATGCTCCTGTTCCCTTCTTAGGAGGGCGCACACGACTTGCCGTGCAGCTTTGACTTGTCTATCTAGCCATGCTGCTTTGGCTCGAAACCTGCGAGAAGCCTTTGCCACAGCAGTGGTACACCGTGTGAGCATCTTGCGCACCCGCGCATTCAAGGTGCTCGCAAGGCAGCTGGGCGCACATGCTGACGCACAAGCACACCGAGTGAGCTACCTGCAGCGAAGAGCAATGGATGCATGGCGGCTTGTAGTCCTTGCACTATGGTGCAAATCAGAGGATGTTAAACGGGAAGCACAACAGCAGCAGCAACAGCAGCAGCAACAACAACAAGAGCAGCAGCAGCAGCAGCAACAACAACAAGAGCAGCAGCAGCAGCAGCAGCAGCAGCAACAAAAAGAGCAGCAGCAGCAGCAGCAACAACAAGAGCAGCAGCAGCAGCAACAACAACAACAGCAGCTGCAGCAGCAACAACAGCAGCATCATATGCAAAAGGAGCAACAAGAAGTAACAGACAGGGAAGCAGCAGCAGCAGCAGCAGCAGCAGCAGCAGCAACAGCAGAAAAGCTAGGAGCGGAGGAGAGGGAAAAAGTAGAGAATGTTAGATGGCAGCAGCAGCAGCAGCAGCAGCAACAGTGTGAAATGCGGGTCTCCAAGGAGCAGCAGGTCAAGACAGCCGAGGTTGCTGAGCCGGAGTTTCTGGCTGCTGCTGCTTCTGCTGCTGCTAACAAGGCGCAGGCACAGCTGCACGAGCTGGCAGTTGTGCAGGCTGACGGCAGGGCAGCTGTACGACACACAGCAACCCTAGAGGCGGCTAGGAGGGGCGCAGAAACAGCCATGCATTTGCTAGTTAGTGGGAAGGCTCAGGAGGACTGCAAACGCACCGTGGAGGCTGCCTACCAGGAGGCAGTGCAAGCTGCTGCTCAAAAGCTTGTCCTTGAGCTATCACAAGCCACGCAAAGGGATCTGATTTCTAAAGCACCTCCATCTGACTCCATTCCATCTCTCCACCCGCATCCACCAGCAAAGAGCTGCTCGTCTGTGGTGGTCAGCTTGGCAGACTTGAGCTCTCTGTCTGTCACACCCTACCATTCTCCGCGTGCTCAGCAACACCATTTGCAACAGTCACAGACAGTGCTGCTCCATGATAAGCGTAGACACCTTGC
>Ga0307945_1003726_pt1:0-7500 | contig 12333 bp, 10 predicted proteins | sample OrgLakmetagen228_FD_201818 | JGI IMG/M metagenome (GOLD analysis project Ga0307945, IMG submission 201818) | Saline water microbial communities from Organic Lake, Antarctica - #228 | ecosystem: Environmental > Aquatic > Non-marine Saline and Alkaline > Saline | place: Antarctica: Organic...
CCCCCCACACACACACACACTCACACACACTCACACACACACACACACACACACACAAACACAAACACACACACACACACACACACACACACACACACATACACACACACACACACACATATGTGTGAGCACAGTGCCAGACCGCAATTTTTCCCAAATGCCAGCAATGCAGCAAGTCTGGGCTAATTTGTTTTACATCAATTAATCCCTCGACGTCATCCTGATTGACTGATCGAGGTACCTACTTCCTTCATAAAACTTCTTTTCCAGCGCCATACAGCACACAAACCGATCGAACCTCTCTGTACTGCCTAATAAACAGTGTTGTCGTATACGATACGTGCGGTACGGTACGGTACGTACGGTATGAGTGCTGCAGAACTTACGAACTTACCATTTTCAAACTTCTTAAATTCATTCAGCAAGCCTTTCATGCATGCCTGCTTCAAAATACAGCTCAAAACAACCCTCACTGTAGGCTTTTTCCAGCCCCCCACCATGCCAGATCAAAATGGTCCGTTCTTGCCCAAAATTTCTCACGAATTATATTATATAGAAATAATATCATTGGCAATGAAAATGCCATCGCGAATGCCGATAAGCACGACCCCCCCTTCGAAAATTTAATTCTAGTTTCGAACCAGTCGTACCATACCGTACCGTACGTACCGTACCGTACTATAGTACGACGTACGATGTGGGTCCGTACGTGCGTACGCGACAACACTGCTAATAAAGAGCCTCAAAGCTTGAGGGAGTGGATGGTGAAGGTACGAGCAAAGAGAGGAAAGGGAGAGTTAATTGAGATTGAATGGTCATGTTTGGACGCCAGATCCTAACAGCAGAGCCTTGTTAAAATTTGGGTGACATAGTTCTCACATTACAGTATTGGGCCGTCAATCGTAGGTCCAGTTGATTGCTTGGCTAATATTTATGCAGCGTAGCGAGAAGTATGAGGGAAAAACTGGATTCTCCAGACAGCGACGGATAATTCCAGAGGGAGGCGACAGACCCCCCAAACACCTAGGGTATGCTGCCCAGGACTCGCTAGTTTCAGGCTCAGCAGCATTAGGATAGCAGGGCTCCATGCCAGTGCTGAGCCTGAAAGTAGCCAGTCCCGGGCAGCACATACAATCAGCTGCGGAGGGAACCCTATTTTTTACAGGCCATGGTCCAGCCAAATCACCCACCCAACCAAATTGGGTGCTGTTTGGTGCTTTGGGGTCCTTATAACAAACATGCAGCATCGCAAGAAGAATGGAGTGATTTGGCCTGGTGGCTGGTCAGATGTGCAATTTAAGTGGTTTCCCTTTAAAAAGATCAGCCCGATGGGGCCCGATATGGTCAGATTTCAGTCCCCTCCCCTGCAAACCAGCATCTACAAATGCACAATTGTTTTTAATATATCCTGGTTATGTTTTAGGAGAATTATGAAAAGTGGGCGCGGCAAGCACAAAATGGAGTGATCTGTGCCAGAAATCGAGGCTGCCTTTAGAAACAGACCACCCAATCATCCGATTGGCATTTGTACCGTTGCCCCCCTCTGGGATATTTCAGCTGTTACAGCAACATGCACTTCTGAGCAGCCTGTGAGATATCCATTTTGTGAAAGGTATGGCATAATGTGATTATGTTATAATTCTAGTATGGGGGGGCATGGGGAACCCAACGCTGCCTTACATGCTGTCTGTTTCCCACTTGGTTGGAACTCAGCTGATGGCATTGAAAATGATCTGGAATAGAAGCATTTAACACGAAAGACGTCCTTACAAGCTGTCACCAACATGGCATTTTACCATTTCCAAATCACTCATCAAGGAAGAAAACATTATGATACAAGAGACCAGAAGAGCGTTCCTAGATCCCACACGGAATAATTGCCGTTCCAGCAGTCAGTGCTGCACAACTGAACAACACTCAACCCTATTCAACTGTACATACAAACAAAGACAAACATCAAAGTGTCTATATGATCATTGTTCAAGGAATCACCAGGCAATCATGGTCACAATCTCTTCAGCATATTTACAATGACACCTCCACATATGTGCATGAATTTGTGCATGCAGATACCAAACTGCATATTTACATGGTATATTATAACTTATTATGCCTAATGCAAGCTGGTGCCATTACTCCGCGTTGGAAGGAGTAGCATCCAATTCAATAAGATCACTCAAACATCTTCAGCAGACTTATTTGGCAAACTCCACAAAAGGTGAGGTATCGCCATTGTAAAAGGGGGAGTAGGAGTGCCTGCAGTGTGGCATGTCGACAAAATGTATGTTATAAAAGGGTCGGCAAGTAACATGATGTTTTTGGCAACATGTGTAGGTCCCATGTTTGCAATCCTGACGTTAGGAGCCATTGTGTAATTTTGAGCCGACACTGAGGGGAATGCTTCTTTATCAATCTACATGAACGAAGTGGCAACCTTACTTGTAGTCAGGGCCCCTGGGGGTGTACTCGTCCCATGTCACATGCTTCACACCATCGAGCGAGAAAGGTCCAAGGTAGCCGAGCGGAGCACGTGTGCTGACCTGCAATTGATTGATAGAACAAGTTTCTGTTTCAATTTGAATTCATGGTGCAGACTTGTTATCATTCTCTTAGAACTGTTGATACTGGCTTGTCCCCACTTTCACTTGCTGCTCCAAATCATTCAGCCCCACGTGCCTGGTAATTTGCGGTGACGTAGCTGTATTTGTTGAGAGAGTCGTGGAACCAGCCTGCTGTCACTTCGGCACCTACGGTCACAAAGAGACAAGATAGCGAGTAACAAACAATGATAGCAACGGAGGAGGTGTAGCACATGGCAAAAAAACATTGTGATCATCGTAATGTCGTGGTAAATGCAGATGAATGCAAAGGGAAAAAAGGAAGCTGCACAGGTAGTGTGTGGGCGCTCCGCACTCTACTAATCAGTAAAGGCATGCTATTTTGTGCATCATAGAAATGTAAGGCAGAGTCCATTAACTCACTGGCGGTCTCGGCCGCGCCCACTACAATGTTTTCTTGCGTTTCGACCTGCGGTTGAGTTCAAGGGAAAATATTTGCTTGTTACAAACGCGTTCCTAGGCAGGAAAGTAAGGAAAAAATGACGAGGTAAACTTTTAGAGGGGGCAACTGAGCAAGTGCCCAAACACGCTCCTTAAAACATAACAGGGGGAACTTCTCACACATGCACACATCTTCATCGATTTGAAATCAATTTGCTTCAAACCAAAGCTGACGTTACAAGCTACCCAAAAAGGTGCTCAGATTCAGGTTTGAGTCACTCTGTGTACAGTCTGACAGGACCGCGCATATGTAGGGCACCTAGATGGGTGCGTTCCATGGGATGCTGCTTGTTCATTTGCACATCTCACCAACCATTCAATCTTTTTCACCCCATTTCATTTGCAACGATCTGTAAAGTCCCCATAACACAAAAAAACACGGAAATTGATGCAGTAGGTGATTTGTTACAAAGATTTGACAGCAGATAGTATGGGGTTCACGCCCCCGCAAAATTGAGCATGTGCGCCGAGTTTTACACCCACAGAAAGATTCTTAATATCAAAAATTGGAGCTTGCCCAATAGCCCGCACATGAGCCAAAGCGCATATTAAAACATGCCCATTTGGGCCGCAGTTGCCCCCCTCTGGTAGACTCCCATTTGTGTATACACATAACTCACATTGTGCATCATGAGAAGGTCTTGTGCTCGGTTGCTCGAGTCCTCAGAGACAACCAGCCAAGGGGTGTCCTGTGATCAACAGATGGATGCGGCAACGTTGTTAGCTTGACAACCCTTTTCTTTCCTTTGCAAGCTGACTGCATCAAGCTTGATTGACCGAGGTCAACCTTGGCTGGGCACAAGGCACAGGATTTACCTGCATCATGTTGAGATTGTCTGGGTTGGATGGCTTGGAGAGGTCACAGCTCGTGACACTTTCCATGCCGGTGTCAGTCTCAACTTGAGTTGTGTTCTCAATCCCACACACCTGCAGAATACAAGCAAGTATGCACCATAAATGTCAAGCTGTCCATGGAAGGTTGAGCTGAAATTGCTGTAATTCTTAACGCAAATATTGCAAGCCTAGAGCCCTGATTTGCAAGCGTCAAGCTCTGTAACGTCCTTACCTGTGGAGAAATGGCGTAAGCACTGTAATCAGCATCCAGGTCAATGGCATACACGCAGCCACAGTAGTTGTCCTGGACCTGGATGTCATGGAGCTGTGACCTGAAGGGCAGCATTAATGATCAGCACTTGCATCAAGTCTGAAGCCGGTGCTGTCAGGTCAACCATCCAGAGATCCAAAGAGCAAGGAAAAGAACTCACCTGTTGTTCATGGAATTCTCTTGATAGGAAATGGCGAGGTAGAGCTTGTTACGGTGCTCGTCGTGCGTGAGGCCCTCCATCTTGTTGAACTGTGTGGTGGTGCATTTCTCATGTTGTTGCATGTGCTTTATTACGTGACGCAAATGCCATTATTTATGCAAGGTGTCTGAAACGAGGATCAGCGCCAGTGGTGGAGTTTTACTAATCTTGCCAAGCTAGGACATCTGACCAGATTTGACGTGTAAAGAAGGCTTGAAATAGAGAAGCAACACACCTCTGTTGTAGCCCCCATCATGCCCATGTACCGCCTGGTCTCCAAGCCTGCCGCAAGCATCTCCACATTTGGCGTCTCCCAATTCAACTGGCGGTAGCGAAAAAAGTGAATGCGTTAATGTAAATGTAGATGTAAATGCAAATGCAAATGTGAATGTGAATGTAAATGAGACAAATGACACCTTGCTGAGGAGATGAGACAGGTGGCACTTCTGATATTGCAGATTGCAGGGAAATAGATGCATCGTGCATTGTCTGTCACATAATTGGTAACAACAGCAGATGGTAGTAAATCTAGTGATGCTCACCATCAGGCATTCCCAGTTGCGATCCCAGAAAACCAAGGTGTACATGTCATCACAGCTTTTGATGCCGTTGTCATCACTCATCACGGCATCAGCTTTGAAGATGTCAGAAAACCCAAACTCGCCAACCGGCTTGCGTGCTTGCTCCAGCAGCAAATCCTGCGTTCAGCAGTTGCAAACTTTTGGTTGCCTGCAGGCTTTCAACATGTATCCAATACAGCTCCGTGCCGGCTTGCTTGAAGGGTTGCTGTTGAAATTGAAGTGAATGTTGCTGTTGAGCTTGAAGTGACTGTTGCTGTTGATGTGAAGAACTGTTTTCCAGTGTACTCGTTTCCAGTGTGAAAGCAGTAGGAAGCATTTGCTCTATTAAGTGTTTTAGTCTGTAGGTGGGGGGACTGCTCAAGGCTAACAGTCAAACGCCTTGATTGAAGGCTTTTTTCCAGTGTACATCTTGTAGTCCTTACACCATAACTCACATGCTCAAGGCGGCCCAGAGAGATCCAGGATATGCTTGCTTCAAGTGCAGGTGCACCAACCTCATTCCTCTGGTGCACCTTTGCGGCATACATGTGGCCTGCAGTTGCAAGTTCCAACAGCAAAGACGTCATTGTTGATTCCCGTGCGCCTTTCTATGCTTGCCATTATCATGAGTGATCTAAAGCAGTGACGCGTACACCACAAAACCTCAGAGCATAAAAAACACCAGCACTTACCCTTTGAAAGGTCCCGGGGATTGTCAGCAACAAACTTAAGCAAGCCCCCCCCTTTGGCATCGTCTGACAGATAAACTGTCTTCAGGTCAGGGAGGACATACCTGGAAGTACCACCAGGTGTGCACATACATCAGTACATACATGCCTTATTTATACTAAATACTACTATAGAAATGCATCAATCAATATATGCCTTGTTTATACCTGGAAGTGACACCAGGTGTGCACATACATCAGTACGCCTTATTTAAAAGCAGGTTGCAGCTGCTTTCCTTGCTTGAGAAGTGATGTCACACATTGAGTGGTACTAGAACAAACAGGTCACAGGGACTTGTGTGCAAACCACGTACCCAGCTTCAAAGCTTGAGCGGCCCAGTGCAAAGTGCTTGGCAAAAGAGGGCCTCCCCTTATTCAGCGTGATCTCCACATTGTGTCCGTACATGTATGGCTTAAATTGCTGCGTGCAGCAAGCATGTGAGGGCGAGAGTACATGATATTGAACTATAATCTTGAGCAAGAAATATTTGAGCTACAGTGCCAAATTCAATCAGTAAAATCCATGCTGCCTCAGATCCAGAACACAAGCAGGGGCACAGCATACACGCCTCTTACCGTCTTGATCAGTGTGATGTACCATCCTTCTTCTTCAGGGTCGAGGAAGTCAGCTTTCACATTCCACAGGTGTGCCATGTCCTTGGGCTTTGTCATAGATGTGCCTTCTTCTAGCAGGTAAACACCTGCGTTGTCAGACAGGAACGTGCATTAGGCTTTTAGAAAACTCAAGCAAATACAAACAAGGTTTGTAAACAAATTGATGTGGCCAGAAGAGGAGCATGTGATCAAGATTGTGCAACAACTAGCAGTGTAGTGACGAGTGAGTGCATCAAACACACCCGCGCATACGCATACACACACAAACACACACTTACACACACACACCAGCACACAAACACACTTGCATATACACACACACACACACCAGCAAACACATGCATACTACCTTTGTATTTCATCATGTCCACGACCTTGCCATCACGGGGAACTTTATTTGCGTTCAAGTCATCCTCGATGTGGCGCACGTTTAGGTAGTTCTCCTCGCCTGGGGTAACAAGGCAGTGTTCTTTAGGTCGGAGCTTTAGCCTAGGTACGTAGTTAAGAATGGAACAAGTGTGAAGCCAGGCGTAATGAAATCAAAACTGGCGTATCAGCCTATACCAAATCAAGCTCCCTTTTTCCCTCTTTGCTTACCGCCCAAGTGTGAGCCCCTGCGGTAAAAAAAAAGAGCAATGCAAAAAAATGATTTGTAACTCAGATAATCGGATTCTGGAATTGCTTTGCAAAGATGTGCATCAGGAAAGGAAGAAGGCACAAAATATCACGCACCATGGAGTGATTGATCCTGCACATGGCCGGATGCTGCCTTCCTGCAGCCACATTATAGCAGGAGTTGGGTTGTGGGGGCGTCAGCGGTAGAGAGTAAAGACAAGGCGGCAACTCATCTATCCAACCTGTTGTGAGAATTTTGGTGTGAACAAAATAGGAGGGATAAAAACACTTGACATTCAGACGCGACAAAACACGCACCCAATCAGAGGTGTCCACGGCTTCTAGAGTGACTGCACCCAGGTGGCCTTGCCTATCTTCTGCCAGACCAACCACATAGTATGGGGCAGGTGCGGTCTCATACTGCACGATGCCGTACAGCTGACCGTCACTCTGGACACAAGGCAATGGTGGCGAGGAAGAAAGGAGTTACACTTTGGCCTTGTTAGCATTCTTGAATAAGAGCTGATGTCAAAATCACAGTTGTGGCAAAGCCCCATAAAATGCAATCAAGGTGCCACGCACACAAATCACAGAAATTGCACTGCCGCCTCAGCATGTT
>Ga0307945_1003728_pt1 | contig 12331 bp, 13 predicted proteins | sample OrgLakmetagen228_FD_201818 | JGI IMG/M metagenome (GOLD analysis project Ga0307945, IMG submission 201818) | Saline water microbial communities from Organic Lake, Antarctica - #228 | ecosystem: Environmental > Aquatic > Non-marine Saline and Alkaline > Saline | place: Antarctica: Organic Lake...
GCTCAACCTATAGGTCCCAACAAATAAATCAATCAAAAAGATCGACAGCTGCACTAATAAATTTGTAAACTTCTGAGTTATGTTGAAAAACAAAACCTTTGATATCACCTTCAGAAATATTATCAATGCTGTTAAAGTCTCTATCGGTAGGAACCAGTGTAGGGTTGAGCCTGCACTCCTGCTGATTCCCCCTTTTCCTTCCGAGCTGTATTGTCGGATCAAGTCCTTGGCTAAACCAAGCATCATACTCAGATCATAAGCTAATCGGTGGCGCATTCAGACCAAGAAAGGCCTCCAAGGTGGAAAAAACATCCAGCTGAGGAGAGCGTTATTTGCGTTGCTGTGGATCCTAAGTCTTTGAGCAGTTCTCCATCTCCATGCCTTTGCGCACTCTGCTCATACTCGTGTATCTATTTGCTATTGCCACTACTCATCTTTATCTGGCTGCCACACCGCTGTCCCTTCCCGGATCTGGGACCTTTTTACCCATTCTCAGTGTGCTACACGTTGATGAGGCTAGGCTTGAGACCTTACGCAATACAGGGGCAAATTTGAGGATCCCTTCTAATGGTGCCTCAAATATTGCTCACGTGTTGTCAATTAATTACCGAGACTGTCAAGTTTAGGCAATAAAGTTTGTCAATAATGCCATAATGCCAGACAATTTGTCAATAAGACTGGCACATCCAGCTTTTTGAAAAGGACAAGCAGAAACTTTCAACCGTCAATCACTGTCTGTCACACGATTTGTCGTTGCTAACAATTGGGCGTGACATCATGCTGTTGATGATAAGTTATAAAGATCTCTGCACCATACTCAAAGGAGCCTCCATCAGTATCGACACCACATCTCATAGGTCAGGGTGGCACCAGAAAGATATAGAAAAAGAACAAGAACGCAGATAGTGTAAACACTATCGGCATCGTGAGTCAGGGTGGCACCATCCACAACGCACACATGCTGGAGCCATTTGAGGGTTCGGGTCTTCAGGAGCGTCAAAGGCTTAAGAAGCTCACCTCCAACTTCCTTACACACTGCCTCTGTCAACTACTAAGCTGATAATCTTGTCCGAACCAGACGTGTATTTTCCAGTAAAGTTACCAACTGTCATCTAGGAGCTGGTTTCAATTCAAGCCTGCAACTTTCCTAACCCCCCTGTTGGTTTTCCTTCCATTGGGTGATGGAGGAATTAAAAAAAGTCTCGGTACGAACATGGCTCCTTGTCCATGGTAAATTAAAGAAGGAGCGGCTATTCACTGGCTGTGTAGATACAGTTTCACTTTTTCTTTTGCCTGTCAAGTAGAGCAAAACAGCAACGCCAGGGTGTAAACACTTCCGGGATGGATTAGGAAAGTACACTGTTATGTGTTGAGCCATACAGTATCCGGGTGTTGTCCCACACGCTGCTGTCGGACAGCCAAGTAAGCAGCAAACATATCTCCTGCAAAACATTGAAATCAACCGGAGTTGCGGTTGAAATCAACCGCGGTTGAAATCAACCGCTGAGCGGTTGCACAACAGGTTAAAAAACCCTCGGTTGATTTCAACCGCTTCAACCGCACTTCAATTGAGGGCAGTTTTTTCTGACGTCCTGCAAAACAACTTCTGAAGAACCTTAGCAAGGACCCCTGCAAGCATGGTCCGTTCCCGCGCCTCCCACCTTTCCCAAGTTGTCTATTTTGCCTGGTTTCACACTCATTTTGCAAGTTTTACACTAGCTTGCACCCCAGCAGATCACACCACCATCACCTTCTTGCTCCACACAAATTTGCTCGGGTCAGGTATAATTGCTTAGGCTAATGCTCCGTGTTTGCTATAGCTCAACTGCCCTCGCTGGCGGATATAGCTGTGTAACCCTTACCCTTACCCTAATGCTCCGTGTAAAGTAAACTGCAAGGAGTGCGTATGGGTGAGTTTCTATGTAGTGCAGCAACCAGCTAGGCCAGGATGGGGCTCAAACAACCTGGCGACTCCCTACCCTGTGTGGCTTTTGACTCCCTGGCACTTCTATAACCAATGCTTATTCAACTCATTTCGTCAAGTCATCTGGCTTGAATGCGAAAGCAAAGTTTCATTATAGAAGCTTGTCTTATGCCTGGTATCGTTGTCGGCTGTCATTTACTTTGCTTAGGCTCTTGCCTAGCAAGGGGGGTTGTGCTACAACTCTTTGTACAGACCTACCATCGGCTACTTTCAGCATTTTGGCACTTCTATAACCAATGCTTATTCAACTCATTTCGTCAAGTCATCTGGCTTGAATGCGAAAGCAAAGTTTCATTGGGCGAAGGTTTTTCCTTCCAACACTTTTCTGTGCTTTTCTTAGAACTTACATGCTGGTGCACTGTTGTAAGTCAAATATTAAATTTGAACTCAGCTTCCGTTTTGTTTGCATGAACAGCATGGGTCTCTAATGTGGCGCTCCCTTCCTCCCCTTGGGTTATACATTCTGGTGTTCAGTTAACATGCCCGAACTGCTTGTTGTGGCTCTCCATCAGGCTCTTTATTATCTCAGGTTTTGCCTTTCATCATTGATTCGCTCCTCACCTCTTACTTATCACTATCCTCAGAGGAAGATTGATTTTGCTGCCTGAGACCAGTTCTTTTTATACAACCTTACGTTTACTTTACGCTGCCTGATCCAGCAATGCCTATCAGCCCAACCAACATATGTGGCTGCCGGTTACCCCCTTTGTAAACCCTTTGTAATTTCGCTGGAAGTGCTTACAACATGCGATACTTTACTTCACCTGGTGCACGGGCACGATTCTTGCCTCAAATAATTACATGGCAATGAGCACCTTGCAGGAGCGAGAGGGAAATAGTAGCAGATAACATGAATAACAGCAATAAATGTAATGTCCAGTAATATAATAAAGTACCTAACATGTCGTCACCGTTTGCCAAGAAGTCAAGAAGCTAAAAGAAAGTCATAAAAACTTTCATACCATGAGCCTGTATGCATGGGACTTATTCCTTCACTGATAAAACGGGCAGAACAATCTCTCCTAATCCACAAGAAATAAGCACTGGTCAGAGGCTGATACAACATAACCATACGTACACAACGACACCGCAAAACTGCTGTATCGGTTGCGTTTACACTCTCGCACAGCACACACACACATATGCACATACACGCATGTCGCACCCCCAGCTAAAAACTGTACCCCCGGCAAAGGAAGAAACTGCAGATAAATGGCTGATACCCCAATTCACGCCCATTAGCTTGTGCCTAGCAGTCTGCCAGCGAAAACAAGAAAATTACAAGGGTGAGCTATTTGTCGAGTGCTAAGCCTGTGGGGGATTCTAAACAGGCTATATCGGGAAGAAGGTGCACTCCCTACCCTGTGTGGCTTTTGACTGCGTTTGTATGCATGTCAAAAAAAACATCTCCTTTCCAATAATCACAGCGCACACACACGCCACGCAGTGCTTTGCCCTGTTTATCACACACACACCACGCAGTGCTTTGCCCTGAGTATCACAGGCACACACACACACCAATCAGTGCTTTGCCCTGAGTATTACGAGCACACACAGTGCTCAACTCGTACTCCTCATTTGAGCGTGGAGGCTCCTTCTTTGGGGACCATGGATCAATCAGATCGGAGATCACACCCACACAGCGCGGCAAGCCTCAACACGAGCTTCAACAAAGTTCAGATCACAGACCACAGACCACAGACCACAGGCCACAGACCACAGACCACAGACCACAGACCACAGGCCACAGACCACAGACCACAGGCCACAGACCACAGACCACAGGCCACAGACCACAGACCACAGGCCACAGACCACAGGCCACAGACCACAGGCCACAGACCACACCCACAGCCAGCGAGCCTCAACACGAGCCTCAACAAGAGCGAGCCAATGAATGCAACCGCAGCGCAACACAACGAGCCTCAACACAAGCGAATCACCGAGTGCAACCACACACAATCCGCAATCGTGGCCTGTGTGTGGACGCTTCACTCCTTGAAATCAAACTGTCTCTGATGGACACCCTCTGTGTATGACCACCAACTACATGCACACACTGAATGAAACACACACACACACAGCCGAACCCTCTCCCCCCTATCCGTCACAAACCAAGGTCGGGCTGTGCCCTGACCAGAGGTACCAAAGCACACCACGCCACACTAAGGTGCAACAATGGCCTGACGGCAACATTTCGCAACTTAGGAGTCGCAACAGGCAATGCAGCATCCATGCCTACAAGTCTTGCACGACCACCCCCTTACATGCTGACCGCCAAAAGGTTTGTCTTAAGTAGGAGGCACCTAAAGACTATTGTTGATGACCGAGGCCCAGACGCAGGCGCCCGTAGCTGAGTGACTGTGCCTGTGACTTTGACTTTGACTGTGACTTTGACTGTGCCTGTGACTTTGACTTTGACTTTGCCTGTGCCTGTGACTTTGACTGTGCCTGTGACTTTGACTTTGATTGTGACTTTGACTGTGCCTGTGCCTGTGCCTGTGCCTGTGCCTGTGGCCAGACGCCAGCAAAAGTCCACGACCACATCCAAGTGAGAAGGACGTTGCCCTTCTTGAGGGGGGCTCAATTGCCCGAACGCTGCGAGTGCGTGAGTGCATGCTCGCGTGGTGTGTGTGTGTGTTGTGTGTGTGTTGTGTGTGTGTGTGTGTGTGTGTGTGTTGTGTGTGTGTTGTGTGTGTGTGTGTGTGTGTGTGTGTGTGTGTGTGTGTGTGTGCGCGTGTGTGTGCAAGAGTGGGTGTGCGCGTGCGTGTGTGTATGTTTGGTTTTGAATTGAATTTCAGATAGAAGGACCAAAAAAGGGCAATCTTAAAGTGCAAAATAAAAACAAATTCGAGATTCCCACCTCCACTCTAATGTACGTACACGTATTTAAACTCAAACCACCATCCAATACCTCACACCATCACCTTTTGTGAGTGCACAGCTGCGCTTGACAAACAGGCACAGACACATGTCCTGTTTGTCTGTCAGGACAAATAGACAGACAAACATATCTGTCTGTTAGATGTGTTAAGGTCCTAAGGTTCACCCTGTCAGATGACACAAACAATCACAAGCACACGCACACACACATTCTCCCTCACACCCACGCACCTGCACATACTCCTCAATCTTGTTCACGATGGGCGCGTTTGCGTACTTGCGCACGCTCGTGCTGTTGGCAGCAGTGAATGAGCGTCCCATGCTGTAGTCCATCGCCGGCCTCTGCATGACGGCCTCAGAGCCCATACGACCACCTCCTACCGCGTTTTCGTCCTGTGCATGTGGGTTTTGAGTGTGTGTGTATGCATGCGTATGTGTGTATGCATGCGTGTGTGTGTGTATGCATGCGTGTGTGTGTATGCATGCGTGTGTGTGTATGCATGCGTGTGTGAGTATGCATGCGTGTGTGCATTTGCATGTGTATGTGCGTGTGAGTGTGTGTGTGTGTGCGCATGTGTGTGTGTAATGTGCGACAGCCTCAGAGCCCATGCGGCTACCTTCTGGCACGCTATTGTTCTGTGTGTGTGTTTGTATGAGAGAGCATGTGTGTGTGTGTGGGCTTGTGGTGCAGTGCATAGCCTTCTAACTAATTGCCTCAAAACAGCTATCGAATGCGACGTCAGCTGGCTGTAGTAAACTGAACAGCGGGAGGCAAAAGGCATTGCACATGCATAGGGATGGCCAGAGCTATATATATATGGTGTATAAACGATCTTTTTGGCAGGGAAACCACCAAATATACGGTCATATACGGTGTGTATACACGGTTCTGGCCAACTCTACAAATGCAAAACTAAGCATTAAACCTCAATGGAAAGCTGTCTGCAACTCCAGGCAGAATTTCTGTTGCTTTGGACTCACGCATTTGCACATGCACGCACAAACACACGCACACACACGCACGCACACACACACCTGCAACCCAAGCTTGTTCCTCCCGGAGGGCTCCACTCCAAAAGACACTCCTTTGCCTCCTCCATGCTCAGCTCCTCCACTTTCTGCTACCGACCGCAATTGCTGCACGTGAAACATGTGTGTGTGTGTGTGTGTGTGTGTGTGCATGTGTATGTTGAGTGCTGCATGTGGAACATGTGTGTGTGTGCGTTCATAAGTGTGTGAGTATGTATGTGTGTGCGTGTCCATGCTCAGCTCCACCACCTTCTGCTACCGGCCGCAATTGCTGCACGTGAAATAAGTGTGTGCACGTGTGCACGTGCGTAAGCTTGTGTGAGTGTATGTGCGAGTGCTTGTGTGTGCTTGTGTGTGTGTGCGTTTGTGCCCTACCGAGCCTTTTTGATCGGGGCCTAAAAGCGTCACACCAATCACATACAAATTACATTAAACTTTAACACTCAGCCACTGGTCAGTCAGCATATCCCGACTGCATAACGACCTACTCACAATCAGCGCTTCTGTTTTGGGCGCCTTGAACTTGGACAGCTGTCAAGTAACAGCTCCATACAGCTAGCTGTATGGTACTAACTAATTTTTGCTCAGAGCTCCACCCAGCTAGCTGTATGGCACTCACTCACCCACAGCTGATGCTAAGAGCTCCACCTATCTAGCTGTGTGGCACCCACTCACCCACAACTGATGCTTAAAGCTCCACCCAGCTAGCTGTATGACACTCACTCACCCACAACTGATGCTTAAAGCTCCACCCATTTAGCTGTGTGGCACTCACTCACCCACAACTTTTCTCAGAGCTCCACCTATCTAGCTGTATGGCACTCACTCACCCACAACTTAAGCTCAGAGCTCCACCTATCTAGCTGTATGGCTCTCACTCACCCACAACTTTGCTTAGAGCTTCACCCATCTAGCTAAATGGCACTCACTCACCCACAACTGATGCTTAAAGCTCCACCAAGCTAGCTGTATGACACTCACTCACCCACAACTGATGCTAAGAGCTCCACCCATCTAGCTAAATGGCACTCACTCACCCACAACTGATGCTAAGAGCTCCACCCATCTAGCTGTATGGCACTCACTCACCCACAACTGATGCTAAGAGCTCCACTCATTTAGCTGTATGGCACCCATCTAGCTGTATGGCACCCATTGAGCTGTATGGCACCCACTCACCTGTCAGACTGATAGGATGGACCGCTCTGGACGAAGTAACGATGTTCTAATTCCTCTATTGGTCTGGGTCTTGTCGATTTGTACCGGCAGGTCTAAAGCCCATGACCAGCACTCACATTCAGCGCTTCTTTGTTGGGCGCTTTGAACTTCATACCAATTACGTGCAAGTCGCATTAAGCTTTAACACTCAGCCACTGATCAGTCTTCATATCCCGACCGCATGACGACCCACTCACCTTTAGCGCTTCTCTGTTGGGCGCCTTGAACTTCATACCATTACGTGCAAGTCACATTAAGCTTTAACACTCAGCCACTGATCAGTCTTCATATCCCGACCGCATGACGACCCACTCACATTCAGCGCTTCTCTGTTGGGCGCCTTGAACTTCATAGTGGGGGCTCCTATGACGCTGCCCTCTCGGGTGACCATGACAGAGGACTCTCGGCCATGCAGCACCTCCTCCTGTGCGTGTGCGTGTGTAGGTGTGTGCGCGTGTGTGCGTGTGCGTGTTAGTGCATGCTAGAGTGTGTGTGTGTGTAAGGGAGGAGTTCCACGAAACTCAGCACCTAATTGGCCCCAATTCCTAAATCGATGCGGGTAGCAATTTTCGCTGCCTGCGCGATTGTCTCTCTCTAAAATGCACAACTAAGTAATAAAAATGCCCTCAACGTAACAACCTAATGATTCTTCCTATCCCCATCCTTTTAAAATGCGGAAGGGGGTACACGGAATCTTCTTATCCTCATCCTTGTAGGATGCATAAGGGGTTACAATCATTCTTCCCATCCCCATCCTTGTACGATATGCAAGGGAGTATACAGGATTTAGTACAGGCTGTTGCACTTCCCAGAGAGCATCTACTGAGGGCACTTTAGTCGGTGCATCACGACTGAATGATAACCACATCTGCTCTACAAGTGTGTGAATAATAACCACATCTGCTCTACAAGTGAGACACCAAAAAGTTTGGCAGCAGGTGGCGGCGCTTACCTGTAAGGTCTGGAGTTGGCCCTTGCGGCTCACACTGCCCTTAGAAGGAGCAATCTGCGAGCAAACACATACACACACACGCATGCACGGATATGAAACAGAGCACGTGCTCGTGTGCATTTGTGTCTACAGTCTGGAGTTCCCTTGCCGCTCAAACTGCCCTTGGAAAGCGCATTTTGCGGGCACAGAAAAAGGCACACAGAGGGAAATAAAATACGTGGCAGCATGTGTGTGTGCGTCTGCAGTCTTAAGATGACCCTTGCAGTCCACACTGCCCTTAGAAGGAGCAATCTGTGGGCACATACACACACGCGCACACACGCACACACATGCACACACACGCGCAGACACGCACACACATGCACACACACGCGCACACAAATGTACACACACATGCACAAACACACACGCACACGCAAACGCACACACACACGCACACACACACACACGCACACACACAGGAAATACAACACGTGGTTGAGTGCGCATGCGTCAGTGTGTGCGCACATGTAGATGCGTAGCACGCCCACAAGGCACGTGCGCGCGTGTGTGGTCAGACAATGCACACACACACACGCACACACACACATACACACACACACACACACACACACACACACACTAGGCGTGTGCGTTTTCACCCTCGCCTGTACACAAATGATAAATGATACACAACAGACCCCAAGGGTAGCTCCTTGTACAGCAGACACTTTTGCCTGGATGCGTTCTATTGCCACACACTTCTTGCCTGGATGTCTTTTACCACCACAGGTATAAACACTCAGGTACATGCACACGTAAGCACTCAGGTATAAGCTCAGATGTAAGCTAATCCCTATAGGCACTCAGGTACATGCACACGTAGGCATTCGAGTACATGCACATATAAGCACTCAGGTATAAGCTGAGGTTTAAGCTTATCTCTATAAGCACTCAGGTTCACACACCCAAAACCCTCGGGCATATATACGCTCAGGAATTAACATTAAAAACATTTACAACCACGCCTCTCCTCTCCTCTTGTTTGGGAGGAAAGCCCCAGCACTATACGGCCTCCCCCCCCCCACCACACACACATACGCACAAAGACCAACACACACACATACACACAAAGACCAGCACACACACACACGCACACACACACACAAAGACCAACACACACACTTGAGAGAAAGCCATACATACTCATGCACCCACATCCACACCAACCTACACATCTTAACACACCCACACCCACATCCACATCCACACCCGCACCCACACCCACCCACCCACATGCCTGAACATATGCACACATGCACGCACAAACGTGCACACACACCCACACCCACACCCACGTACCCCTGCCCTTGATGCCTCCTCCCGCCCAGATGACTTCCCAGCCTTCTCGTTTCCACCCCACATTTTGGCAAACAAGCTGCTGTACTTGGAGCCGCCCTTGCCTTTACTGGCATCCTCCTCCATTGCTAGCTCGGCCAGCCTGTGTGTATGTGTGTGTGTGTGTGCATGTGTGCGTGTGTGTCACTGCTAGCTCGGCCAGCCTGTGTGTGTGCATGTGTGCGTGTGTGTGTGTCACTGCTAGCTCGGTCAGCCTGTGTGTGTGCGCTTGTGTGCGTGTGTTATACTGCTAGCTCGGCCATCCTGTGTGTTTGTGTGCGTGTCATTGCTAGCTCTGCCAGCCTGTGTGTATGTGCTTGTATACGTGTGGTGTGTTGCGTGCGTGTTTGTGTGTGTGTCATCGCTAGCTCTGCCAGCCTGTGCATGTTGTTGCGTGCGTGTGTGTATATGTGTGCGTATGCACGTGTGAACATTCATGCCTGCTAACTCAAAAAGTGCTACCAATGTGTTAATGTGTGTAAATGTGTGTATGTGTGTATGTGAGTGTGTATGTGTGTTCATATGTATGTATGTGTGCATATGTGTGTAATGACGGTGCCCATTGCTGCCATTTGTGTGCACGTTATAGCTAGACAGGCATTTGTGTGCATGTTATAGCTAGACAGGATTTTGTGTGCACGTTATAGCTAGACAGGCATTTGTGTGCACGCTATAGCTAGACAGGCAGCTCACCCCTAAATGCACCGCTCACATGCAGATTTTAGCCTGCAAACACACACGCGCGTACACACGCACACACACACATACACACATGCACGCTCACACATACGTGCATGCACGCTGGCACACACACACACACACCTGTCTGCATGGGACTGCTGCTTTGACGTTTGTGAGGATGATGACGAGGCCACATTGGTGTTGCTGGGCGGCCGTGCCCCAGATTGGCGAAGGGCGTTTTGAACCATGGCGTTATTGCTGACACTCATGCTCTTGGAGCGTGGTGCGGTCAGCTGCGCGGTGCGTGTACATGTGTGTGTACGCGTGTGTGTATGTGTGAGTGTACATGTGTGTGTGCGTGTATGCGTGTATACATGTATGTGTGTGTGCTTGTGTGTGGGCGTGTGCACGTGTCTACAAGTATGTGTGTGTGCATGTGTGTGGGCGTGTGCGTGTATGTGTGTGTGCAATTGTGTGTGTGCATGTGTGTGCGTGTGTGTATATGTAAGTGCATGTGTGTGTGTGCAGCGCTTGCATAAGATACCTCCCTAGTCAACACCTATGAGCACACTGCGTCAGCACCTATGAGCACCTATAAGCACACTGCGCCAGCTGCACCTATGAGCACACTGTGTCAGCTGCACCTATGAGCACACTGCGTCAGCACCTATGAGCACTTATGAGCACACTGTGTCAGCTGCACTTATGAGCACACTGTGTCAGCTGCACTGATGAGCACACTGCGTCAGCTGCACCTATGAGCACACTGCGTCAGCTGCATCTATGAGCACACTGCGTCAGCTGCACCTGTGAGCACACTGTGTCAGCTGCACCTATGAGCACACTGTGTCAGCTGCACCTATGAGCACACTGTGTCGGCTGCACCTATGAGCACATTGCGTCAGCTGCACCTATGAGCACACTGTGTCAGCTGCATCTATGAGCACACTGCGTCGGCTGCACTGATGAGCACACTGTGTCAGCTGCACCTATGAGCACACTGTGTCAGCACCTATGAGCACACTGTGTCAGCTGCAAGGAAAGCTGGAGCTGGTCTGCTCTACGATGCTTTTAAGAAAAGCCAGGTGGAACGAATTGACCTGGCATTGATCGCAATGTATTGTTGAAATATTTCACTTGATCACTTGATAACTGTTTACATACAACCCTGGTTGCTATATGAGTCATATAATATGACATATGAGCACACACACACATACACACACACACATGCGCGTACCTGTGCGTCGCCTGATCATACGCATGTGTGTGGTTTGTAGCAGGTGCTGATTTTGGAGGGCTGCGCAGCATCACTGCTGAATTTGGAGGGCTGTGCAGCATCACTGCTGAATTTTGCCTTGTTCAACACACACACATACGCGTGCGTACATAACCGCACAAGTGCATATAGTCACAAAACACACACACGCACGCACATTCATTCACACACACTCCATGCCACCACCCACAAGGTGCACGTACCTGCGCATCGTCTGATAAGACGCCCATCTGTGGCTTGTAGTATGTGTTGGAGGACTGAGCATCACTGCTGGGGTCTCGCCCCATGCTGTTGGAGGGCTTGGGTCTGCACGTGTGTGTGTGCGTGTGTGTGTGCGCGCGTGTGTGCGTGTGTGTGTGCGTGTGTGTGTGCGTGTGGGTGCGTGTGTGTGTACGTGTGTCATGGAGTGTGTGTCGTGTGGTGTTCTAGTTGAAGTGTACGTACATGTGCTTTTTGTGTGTGTGTGTGTGTGTGCGCGTGTGTGTGTATGTGTGGTTGAGCTGTGTGTCTGTCCAGGCCAACCCATACTCTGCTAGAAATGTGCTAATCCAGTGCCAACCCTTCAAACAGAGAGTGCAGAGGGCCACAAGATTGTACACAGCGCAGGCTGCAGTGTAATATAGGATTTTATGCTGTTTCTTTGCAGTGCTCCGTGCAGACACTCATACCCACACCTACCACATAATGCACCCACCCACCCACCCACATACATGCATGAATGCACTCACTCACCCACCCACCACATACATGCATAAATGCACCCACCTACCCACCCACCCACCCACATACATGCACAAATGCACCCACCCACATAAATGCATAAATGCACCCACCCACCCACCCACCCACCCACATACATGCACAAATGCACCCACCCACCCACATACATGCATAAATGCACAAATGCACCCACCCACCCACATACATG
>Ga0307945_1003730_pt1 | contig 12326 bp, 17 predicted proteins | sample OrgLakmetagen228_FD_201818 | JGI IMG/M metagenome (GOLD analysis project Ga0307945, IMG submission 201818) | Saline water microbial communities from Organic Lake, Antarctica - #228 | ecosystem: Environmental > Aquatic > Non-marine Saline and Alkaline > Saline | place: Antarctica: Organic Lake...
CTTGTTCAGTCTGGCCTCTTTCTCTTCTTGAAGCTGCCTTTTTTTTGCTATAGCTCAACTGCCCTCGCTGGCGGATATAGCTGTGTAACCCTTACCCTTACCCTTACCTTACCTTATGCTGAGAAGGATGGTGCTTTAAGATTGTTGAACAGTGCCCTGGTTGGAAAAGTGCCCAAATTTATTTGAGCTCCTTGATATAAAATTGATACAGATGGAAAGAAGACTTAATTTTAAAGACATACTGGAGCATTTGGCGATGCTGCAAAACGCAAGCCTAGTCCCGAGCGGGGTCATGTTGTTGCATTTTCGCGATGAGCAGGAAGTTGAATACATCGGTGGAGCATAATTGCATTCCAGTCACTTGTTGTTGTGATGACATGTGCTCAGTGCAAGCGCTGTTTGAGGTTGAGAATGGCAGGTTTCAGGAAGTTCCGACAGACATCTTGCATCACCCATAAGGACTTTATAGCTGTGGAAGTTTGCACAACGGCCATGCCTTTTCACAAGACTTGCTGATGATGAGTTGCACGACCTAGGGTTCCCAAGCGCAGCGCCAATATTTTGCAGATGCTACAAGTCTGGAGCTACAACAACAATTATCACAGTTTTTTACACGTTTAATTTACGCAGCCTAGCAGTCGCACATTTTGACTGATGGCTTTATCTGTAGATCCTGTAAATCCTGAATGCCAGTCAAAGTGAAAGCATTCTAGATAGACAAACGAAACCTTCAGGTAAGCTCTCGTCAAGGTTCTTAACTTTTGCCCAGCAGTTCCCCTGGGGAGGAGATCAGTCACGTCAAGAAATCTGCCTAATTCTTGGTAATAGCAGCTTTGCCCAAAAAGGCAAGAGCACCTTTTGACTAGTATGATTCTTTCGTGTTACGACACTGTCCTTGTTTTGCCCTCTCCTGAACAACAACAACTTGAAGTTCTGCGAGATGCCCCCCAGAGGCATATAAAGCGATGTAACCTTACCTTCAATTCTGCAAGAGGGCTTGGAATTCGTTTCGTGAAGTATGTGAAGGGTATCATATCCACTTTGGTCAACTTTGGACGGCCGACACAATGAAGAGAATTATATACATTGCGGTAACGAAGGCCTATTGAAGCTTTGACCACGATAGTTTTGAGTCAAGCGAGTCCGAAGGCACAAACATCTGGCCCCAAGAAAACATTTATTACGTACGATCAATCACAAATTTGCAAATATGACCTTATAATCCTAGCCAGCTACCTATGGCTTACTATCGGCATCTATCCGAGAGCACCAGACAGTTTGCTGGCCACCGCAAGCGCGGAAATGACTACAATGATCCACAGGAAGTAGTTGCTGTTCATGGCCTGCGCAACAAGGGCGGCGAGGGAACTTTGTCATGAGTCTCTCTGTGCCCTGTTTGTGATGCAGGCCATGCGCAACCTACTTGCTTTTGCGGAAGTGCATTAACATATCCAGCACCTAATTTCTAAGTTTCCTCAGCCCCTTCCTTGCTCTCACTCTCCTATTCCCCCTGCTGTGAACATTCCCCCTTGTGCCACTCCATCCCTATTCCCTCACACACCTTGTTGGGAGTGCCTCCAAATCCAACGTACTCGTCTCTTAACCGTGTCTTCATTTCCTTAGATATGTTGTCTGTGGGCTTCTTCTTTGCCTGCAGGGGACAATGTGTGGTTACAGCTCTTGGCTGAAATGCTGGAGGTGCGTCGCGATGTGTGTATTGTGTGTGTGTGTGTGTGTGTTGTGTGTGTGTGTGTGTGTGTGTGCGTGTGTGTGTGTGTGCGTGTGCGTGTGCGTGTGCGTGTGTGTGTGTGTGTGTGTGATATGTGTGTGTGTGATATGTGTGTGTGTGTGAAGAGAATATGTACGAGTCACCCCCAATGAGCACACTAAAACTCAATATTGAGGGTAATTCCAGAGGGTAATTCCAGCCTGCCACTTTCCAACCACACATTCGAGGTTGTGCCAACTGCGTGCCCTGCCAATGCTTGGGCCAGCACACAGCTAGTGTCGAGACATACATTCACGCTCGCACCTGTGCGGCATCCGCGTACAATGGCTGACCAGGCACTTGGGGGCTTGCCTCCTGCCCTTGCGTGGGAGGGCTCGGCTTCTGAATGCCCTCCCCCTCTTTAAAGCTCCTCCCACTCGACACCCTGGGGTTTGGGTTGTTGTCCGCTCTCCTGACGACCAGGGAGCCCCGAGAGGGACCGCCCTTCAAAAGGTACGTAGAAACAGCTTGTCTTTGGAGTAGCATCGTGATAGGTATATACTTTTATAATTTTATAGCAGACGGGTTACACGGAATTTACAACTGTTCAATAAGAAAATTTAAGTATGTTGTTACCTATGGACGTGCAATTGCCGGGAATCATGCAGGCGCAAGCGCCGGGTAATGGCGTGTGCTCTCAACAACAGAACACACACATGCACATGCGCACGCACGCACACTCGCACACACACACACACACTCACACACACACATACACACACACACACACACACACACACACACACACACACACACACACACGCACACACACGCACTCACACGCGTGCACACACACACACACACGCACGCGCGCGCTCAAACACACACTTAAACACACACGCACACGAGCACACACACACACACACACACACATAAACACAACACGTACACACACGCACGCACACACACATACACACACGCACACACATGCACACACACAGATCCGGCCATGACTACCCTTTCTTGGATAGGCGTGGGGCTTTCTGCCCTTTGCCTCCTGCTTGGAATTGCCGTGTCCATCAAAGCGAGCTTGGGCCTTCACGTGCAGCTGATGGTGTCAGCGATGCGGCAAGTTTGCTTTCTGTGCTTGCTCGTCAGCTCATCAGATATTGTGTTGCTGCATTCGGTTCTTGCGACAGCGGACTTCCGTTCCATGCCTTCTCTTCTGTGCTTGAGAATAATCAGCACCCCCCTCTTAATCAGCGTACAACAGACAATCACCTGTGTCCCTCGCAGGATGGTTGTGCAGCTTAGCTTACTGGGAGTCATCTTGGTGCCTCTCTTTGCTTATAGGTTAGTATCAGTTGCTGAATAACCCGTTTAGGAAGGCTGGTTTGTAATGTAAGGCTTGTTTTGCACCCTGCCCACATCAATCATCTGGTTGCTCACCTCATTCTCATTTGCACGCAAGTACATACTCATTTAAACACGTATAATATACATTGTCTCACAGCACACACACACGCACACGCACGCCTGCACACGTGCAGCTCTTGGTGGATGGTGCTCCCGTACTCGCTGTTTATGACGCTTGTGGCTGCTTTGGAGGCGTGTCAGCGCCCAGCCTATTCATACCAAGGCCAATATCTTCACACGCTGCTTGCCATGTCCATGGGCTCCTGGACAATGATCACGTACACCGCGCTGGTGGTGATGCAGCTCAGGCCTTTGTGGGAGGCCCAATACGTGATTCCTGTGCTGGGCATGCTGCTGGTACGTGTGTTTTGCACCCCTCATGGTGATGCAGCTTTGGGCCACTGTGGGAGGTTCACTGTAAGATACAGGGTTAAGGACTATTGCTGGATTTACATGCTGTTGCGGAGGGTGAACCGGTAAATCAGATATTCACTGGGAGGGCAAGATGGAAGAGCTGGCGTGGAATGGCTGTGTCTGTAGGAGCATGGCTATAACCCCCAAAATGACTGCATGCGAATACTCGTTATATTTGCACAGGTTGATTGGGTCAGGTTTGAGACACACACACAAATTGACGAGCTTTGGTCAACTCTCACGGGCACTGCACAGTATCCTTTGTTGTCCTTTTTGCCTCCTCTGGGCTTTCAGGAAAATTAGGCTCTACGAGCAGCGTGCAGGCTTTCTTGGCCTCCAAAAATGAGGTAGCTGAAGCAATTCAAGCAAAGAAAAAAGGTCACTGCGCTCTTCTCTCAGCATTTGCCTATCAAAATAACGCAAATTATGACAGGCGTCACTAGTTCACTTGCTTTTAACAAAAATAGAGCAACATCAATTATGCTTAGACCATTTCTACAACTTGCAGGGCAATGCAACATCTGGAGTCGCCATCGGCCTAAACACGGCTCTGCAAGATCTGGCATCATGTGAGTAACAGGAAGAGCGAATGCAAGGATGCATTTCCGAAATTGTTTTGGTCACACATTTAGACAGTCAGATATTATTGTTTCAGCATGTTTTTGGTGTTTGTCACAGCTGCGTTGTTCAATCAATCCCTTGGGCTGGCCAGAATTGTGCACGGGATTCCTGTACACATATAAACTATATATACAGGGTTGGCCAGAACCGTATATAAATGTACATACGGTATTTTTGGCAAATAAATCACCAAATATACGGTCATATACTAATCGCCCCCGTGAAAAACCCACCCTACCAGTCTCACTTAGCTCTCCACCCAATTCAAAGCCCCCTATACCTCATCTGAATGCCAAATACTTGATGTTATATCTAAATCATTGACATTTTCTGGATATTTGGCATTCTGGGGGGTTCTGTGGGGCCCGCTGCGTACTTTGCACCCACCTTGGCAGGAAAAAGGTGCATTTTTGAGGTTGCTCCGATCGACCTCTGCTTCAGGATGTAAGCATTATAAATGTCATACCAACACGGTACGTCATAACAATGCTGCAATGTCAAATTTGGGGCAGGGGTATTGGGAATGCCGGCGAGTGGAAGGCACCCACACAATGGACAAAGGGGAAACAGACAGGAAAATCTGTCACTGCAAGTTTCAGCCAGGTTTTTCCTCTCAGCGTTGCTGGCAAACTACACGCGTCAAATTAAATTGAATGGGGCGAATCGATGGCCTGTAGAAAAAGCGGTGTGTTTTTTCCTGAGTGTCGCAGCACAATATTAGTGTTGCGTTCGCGACCACAGCTACTCCCGTTCCCACACTAACACCGAATGCTAGTCAGTATGCTTGATTTTATTTTTGGGGACTGACAGGTCGTGGATTGGCACACAGGTTGTAAAACGGGAGTCAATCTTCCAGGTCCGCCCAAATATCTCCCCAGCCTCTGCACCTCTTCCGAACCTTCAAGGATCTGCTATAAGAACAAAAAATTAGCATGTCTCAGGTCACGGAATGGTGGAGTGGGTGCAGAGATGTGCTTGTGCAGAGTTAAGTGAGACTGTTTGGCTGGCAGGGGGTTGAGTTTTTCACGGGGGCGACCTACTGTGTATCATATACGGTTCTGGCCAACCCTACATTCACCAGGGTTGTTCAGTTCGAGTTTTGGTCAAAAGTTCGGGTTTGCAAACTTTTGCGCATCTTAACAAACTTTAAGGATGCCGTTCGGGAACTATTGAAAGTTTGTCAAACTTGAACCCTTTTTTCGAATTTCTGGGTCCAAAATTGCAGTCCAAAGTGCAAGAAAGAGCCTCGATGGCCGTCAAATATCCTGGATTTTTGTGTATTGAGTTAAGTTATATTCAAGATATGTACATATGAATATGACCACGTAAAACCAGCGAAATCCTCTATATAGTGCACATCAAATTGCTCAAACAGCTCGAGGCTTTTAAAACTTTCACAAATCTTATCAAACCCTTGCTCCCAAAAAAACGAACTGAGCAACCCTTGTATATACCGCACAATATATAAAACCGTAAACTTTAGAAATACCGGATAAGTGTAAAACATTTTAAAGGTAAAATGAGATGGTACGTATAAACGGCGTATATATTTACTTATATGGTTCTAAACAACCCTACTTACGTGCCTTTTTCTGCACTGATATGCAGCTCAACCTCTCGCTGTACAAGTCATAACTTGCATCCTGGAATAGCTAGTCCTCAAGCGAAGACACACATCTTAGCTCTAACCTCAATGTCGATGCTTATTTGAATACCTGCTTTTGTAGCAAAGGAGCACATTGAGCTGCTCCTGTCTTTGGGAGCAAACCGTGCAGAGGCGACTAAGGTGAGAAAAGGCACACATGCACGTGCATTCCCATTGGGCACGTATCTAGAGCAGGCAGAGCCCAAGGCTAAAAATACTCTCCCATGCCCGCTCGTTAAACTTATGAGTTTAGTGTGAAACACCTGAACTCAGGTTCTTGCAGTGTAGCATAAAGTGAGATGTCCTCAATTTCTGGTTTTCTCCGGTTTTTGCTTCCCTTCTCCATTCTTTTTATTCCTTGGAGAACACAACTCTCTTTACCATACTTCCCCCCCTCCCTCACCTGTTTTCTATATTTTGGTCCTTAGTTTTCTCCCGTTTCTCCGGTTTCTCTGAGTTGTTGTGTTCTCCTTAGTAATAATGACAGAGCCCTATGCATCTCACGATGCAAGCAAAATAGAACTTGCAATTTGAGTGCGTGCTCACACAAACAGACGCACACCAACACACCCACACACACACACTACCAGGTAACGCTGCGATGCCCATCCACATTCTTCCTCTCCCATGTCATAGCTTGTATACCGGACATTGCTCTCCTGTTTTGCTTTGTGTTTGCTTGTTTTCCCCTCAACAAAATATTGCTTACATGCATGACTGAATAACCCCTCTGCACCTGTGCATCTGATGAATTCTCCACAGACGATTGTCACAAAGGCGCTGAGCAACGCCATGATGCCCACCATCAACATGATGGCAGTCATGGGCCTAGTCTCTATTCCTGGAGTGGTGAGATTGCAACCTGCACGGCGGTGCCTTGACTCATTTTGCTGACGCTGCATGCCATTGAGGTTGGCGTTCCGTGCCTCTTGTTCTTGCGCTGCTTTAGCTATAATCCACACACATGCAAAGGTTCTCCTGAATATGGTAACCTTGCCAAAAATAACAAAACAAGTCGAGTCTGACTTTTGGTGCTGGGAAGGTGGAGGAGGAAAGGCCATAACTACTGCGTCGGTATTTTTCCAATTTACCTGCCTTACATCCTGCGGTGACTTGTGAAAATAGCCACGGTGGGATTGATTTTTTCTCAGATGGTGTATTACATTTGTTACCTTTCTTCCTTTTTTCACAGATGACCGGCCAAATCCTGGCAGGAGCTGATCCATCAGATGTAAGTTGATAAAACTTACTATTTAGACTTGGCTTTTTCCCACCCTATAACCTGTGCTGAAATCATTGCTGTGAACAGCTCAAATCGTTGGCTCTCATTTACACCAGGCATCAGAAGTGCATGCTCGCTTTGACTCTCCCCTTCTACCCTGCACCAGGCAAGCAGGTATCAGATGATGATTGTGTTCCTGATCAGTGGCTCTACAGCAATCACGGCAGTGGCTGCTGTTCACATGGCGGTGAGTGCGCGTCGGGAACCACTGCTGATCCACATGCTTTCTTAACAAAAAGAAATTTAATTGTTAACCAGCATAATGCAGGTACTGTACCTGTGACAATGACGCATATTATGGCTGCCTATCATGTCGGTTGCCACCACATGCGTATGGCTCTTCAACATAGGGCTCGCACAAATCATTCACACATACATACGTATGCAGGTGTGGCACATAGTAGACGAAGGATCGCACTATCGTCCTGATCGCCTTCTTCCCAAACAAAGCGCCACTGACTCATGGCGGCAGGGGGCCAAGCGAGCACGCATGTAAGCAAAGACTTCATCCAACTGACGTCATGATTTAGGACATGAATACTGACGACTGAGGAGGAGCAGGGTTTGACATTCATGGACGTGATATACATCGTACACAAAACAAATGCTAAAAAATCTGAATACTTGCAGGGTTTTGGGGCGCACCAAAGACCTGTGCCTCACCTGCTTGTGTTGCATCACGCCCTCCTTGATGGCGTCTTCCAGCTCAGCGTGGCAGAAGCGGCCGCCCCCTTTGTCACGTTATGACGTAGAGGGATACGGAGGCGAGGAAGAGGACGAGGAGGAGGGGCTGCAGGTGTGTTTGAGTGTTTTTTTGCGTGGATAGCGTTGCTATGCTTCGTTTTATAACGGCAAACCCAGAGGGGGGCGGCGACTTCTTGTTTTGTCTGCAGCTTTGTCCATTGAAGTCATTATCCACACATCTTTCAGCCAGTCAAGATTAATCTGTCTGCATCATGAACACACATACACACACCCATGCACACATACAGGGGGACAGGGGCGCACAGCAGGCTCTCATGCAGTTCCAGACCCACCCTCAAGGCAATCATATGGCCGAAGGCACAGCTTATCCCCTGTCTAGCGTGCCAGCACTCAGCACTGGAGTGCCCATGCCCATGGGGCAACCCAATAGCCAGGGTTTGCCAGAGGCTGGCCGTGCTGCGGTAGCTCAAAACCCAGGTTTCCCGTCTGCACCATATGGCAGCTATGAGGCGGGCAGCCATCCAGGTACCCTTGCAGGAGAGCTTAAGGCATCACCCTCTAGGGCACCTCCTCACCAGATGGTTCCCCCATCTCCGGTACTCTTCAATGGAGACACTGCATTGGACGGGCAGACACCACCCCAGGCGCCACGTTCGCGCCGCCTGTACAACGCTGCATCAGCTCTAGGGATGCGCATCGCCAATGCAGCACTGGAAAGGTGGGTGCGGAGGAGAGTTTTGGCAAGCCATTTGTTGGGTTACCTACTCAGATTGTCAAAAGGATCTCTGGATCATACGTGTCAGAATGTAGCCTTGATGTAGAAAGGCAGTCTTTAGTACTCACATCTTATTTTCTTCTGTATAATTGTTTCAGGATGGGGTCGCAGCCACGCACACAGTACGTACCACTCTCCTCGGGCGGCCGGACCAACATCGACGTTAGTAGCAGAGAACTGGGTGGATGTATACAGCAGGGTGGCGGTGCTGGAGAGGGAGAGGCAGGCATGGTTTCAGGATCTGCAGATCAACAAGGGGGAAGCGACATTGAAATTGATGATACCTTTGGATCGCCAGAATCTTTCTTTGATGCTCAGTCAGTGGGGGGATCGTCAAGGGGGTCATTTTCGAGTGCTACAGGCACATACGCAAGAAGAACCAGTACACCTGACTTGACGCTTCCTCCCTCTCGGTGATGAACCATAATCAAATATCATAACTAGATGGTTCACAAAGTTTGAAGCCAAACGAAACCCCCTTGTGGTCTGGGCAGAATATCACGTCAGAATGTGGCTTCTTGAGTGCTTACCAGAAAACCAGGTTTTTGGCTTACTGAACAAGTCGCATAGGTAAGCCAAAGAAGCCAGGACGGCAGGTAAGCAGCAGTACTTGAAGCAAATAAGGGTGTATTCGATAAATGGCGTAGTGCTTGGTAATGCTTCCTACTTCCTTAGGAAGCCAAGCAGATAACCCAGGATTAGTAAGCGTGATCATGTGCCTTGGCTTCTCAAGTAAGCACAAAACAAGCCTGTTGAAGCTGCTTAGTAAGCCTAATAAGCTCTGGGAAAAGCCGTGTAGGAACAAGATCAATAAAATATATAGCGTTACAATAAGCCAAGCCTGACCAATAAGCCGCAAATAATCAGTAAGCCAAGCCTGGCAGTTCATTTTTGGCACTGAATATTTACGTATTGAGCCACCACGCTCTATCCAGGGCCTCATTTCACCTCAAAACACGACAGGGGTGTTTTTTTATGAGGGAAATGCGGGAACTTGGTATTCCACCCTTTTTGGCACCCCTTTTTCCTGATTTTTTCTCAAGAAAATGTAGAATGCCGATCATACATCGCGGTGCATGCAATTGCCGTTCAAAATTGGCAACATTTTGGCCGCATTACATGAATATAACGGTTAATGCAAAATGCGAGCTCATTAAGGTGTGCTTACACCCTTACACGCACACACACACACACACACACACAGACACACACACACACACGCACAGCAAACACACACACACACACACACGCACACACACACACGCACACACACACACACACACACACACACACACACACACACACACACACACACTCACACACACTCACACACACACACACACACACACACACACACACACACACACACACACACACACACACACACACACACATACACACACATACACACACACAGCAAACACACACACACACAAATACACACACACACACACAAGCAGCAAACACACACACGCACACACACGCACGCACACACACATACACACACATACACAAACACGCACAGCAAACACACACACACACACATTCACACACACACACACATACACACACACACGTTCACACACACGTTCACACACACACACACGCATAAACACCCACGCGCGCGCACACACACACATGCACACGCACACAAACACACACACACACACGCACACACAGACACACACACACACATACACACACAGGCAAGCATGCAAACACGCAAAACGACTTAACATGCACGAGGGCAAGCTGATTTGCTCACAGTCAACCTCCTTCTACCTCCTCGCAAACGCTTTTACAGGCCAGTCATCCAGCCTGCCATGCCAGCCATCAAGGTCCTCTATTTTGCTAAGGCTCGTGAGGTTGCTGGGGTGGCAGAAGAGACGGTGCAGCTGCAGGAGGGTAATGCTTGTGCTCACAGCGAAGCCCTTGTACAAGGAATCGTGCAACGCCACCCAGGTCTGAGCTCTGTGCTTCAGACATGTGTGCTTGCCATTAACCAAGAGTATGTGCAGTTGAAAGAGAGGGTAGCACTGAAACAAGGGGACGAGGTGGCTGTCATCCCACCTTTGAGTGGGGGCTAGGATTGTTTTCTGAAGGTTACTCTTCTTGTGTTCTTCTGTGTCGCCAACAAAAGCCTGCTGCAGGCTGATCTTCTTCAACACTCATCAGGAGCAGGAATCAGGCCAAGCTGCAGCCCTCCTGATCCCCATGACTTCTTTCTTCCTTCAGTGGTGGAGCAGGTTTGCGTTGCCCAACGTGGCTCCTTTTCTTTGAATAATTTGGGGGGTGGCTTTACATTGCCTGCGTAGTTTTTGAACTGGCGCCTTTCTTCTCACCTTTGTCTGACACGGTGTCCACTGTGCTGTATAATGGCTCAACCCATAACAGTGTTCTTTCCTGATTTATGCCGGAGATGTTTACACTATGGTGTTACTTACTTTTTACTTTCTGCTGCTGAACAACCAGTGGTGGTTCCTACTCACTAGTTATGAGGGGCGACTATAATTGGACAGCCATTGTAGTTAGTGTAATGATTGTTGTCCGGTCCATGTCCATCTACTTTATAATGTTTAGGCACGCACGCGTAAACTCCTGTTTTGTCGTTGTTGTAGCCTGCCAACTCGTCCACATGTTTTTACGAAAAGTTAGTTCAAGCTTTGAAATGTAAATGCATGGTCAGAATTGAAGAGAAAATGAATGTTCTTTGTTGCGAACTCACTACCGCTACCGGCGTAATTTATCAAAGGATTTTGTTTTGTGTTGTGCACCGCTGAACAGATAAGAGCCATGTTGGATCTGGTGGTGGGGAGACACAGGTCTGCACTCCACCTGGAGTGGTATTGCTTCAATTTTTGAGGGGGTGACGTCCAAAGTCTCACCTAGTATACATGACCTGTTGTTCTGCAGTCTCACAAAAGCTTTACAGGCATCAATCACTCCTTGGTAAACAACACACCCCATATCAATGAGGACAAGTTGCCAATCGTTGTACGACGTATGCAAGGAGGATGGAGTAATAAACAACTAAGCAACTCACCACTTTACAGGTATAACAATGTGAGGAAAGGATGCCACTTCTCTTCTTCGACATAATTTTTTATTTGTGTGTTACTTAGGTCAAGGGGAGATAGCAAATTTTCTACTACGAGGCTAGAAACAAGGGGTTACAAGGGGTTACAAGGATATCGATGGCCTACAGCCCGAGACTCTGGCTGATGGCAATTGGCTGGTGAGACAAAATCAACCAGTGTCGAAAATTGAAACTAATTCTGACACAAACTTGAGGAGTCTGTATGAGTCTTGATTCAGGAATGCATTGATCTCAAAATCAGTGATACTGTGATGACAAACCAAGAAAGGAATAAATTCAGAGCTCGAAGGAGCAAACGCACTCAGAGTCTTAAACATTCCTTCAAAAAGGTCTCTGTATCTCATGCGCAGCTCGCACACTCCAGCACACTTGCAAAAGAAAAGCACATGCTTCTCATCTTGAACTTCTCCACACTCACATTTATCACAAATGCTAGAACCACCATGCCATTTGCAAGACTCCACTCTCAAATGGTGTGCACGCAATCTGAACCTGCTGAAATTCCTCAACACATGTTTGTCCAAATTCTTGTACAAGTAGGAGGGGATAGAAAAAGGAGAACCTTTAGGACCACTCTCAGAACTCCCACACCACTTGTGATACGTCACTGCTTTCTTGTTTACTGCGCGAGGACATGAAAAACCAGCTTCCCTCCATACCTTC
>Ga0307945_1003731_pt1 | contig 12325 bp, 13 predicted proteins | sample OrgLakmetagen228_FD_201818 | JGI IMG/M metagenome (GOLD analysis project Ga0307945, IMG submission 201818) | Saline water microbial communities from Organic Lake, Antarctica - #228 | ecosystem: Environmental > Aquatic > Non-marine Saline and Alkaline > Saline | place: Antarctica: Organic Lake...
GTGTGTGTGTGTGTGCGTGTGTGTGTGTATGTGTGTGTGCGCGCGTGTGTGCGCGTGTGCATGTTTGTATGTGTGTACGTGTGTGTGAATGTATCTCTGCAACAGTGTGACTACCTGTGATTGCAACCAAGCCATCGGGCTTTAAAAACTTTAAAAAACTGTATAAAATTTGCAGTAGGAAATGTAAATTTGTTGAGCATCTCCGAGGTGTGAATTCTGACAAAATGCACACACAAATACACACACACACTCACACATACACACACACACACATTCACAAATACACACACACAGACATACATACACACACAGACACACAGACACACACACACACACACACTCACACACACACACACACACACACACACACACACACACGTCACACACGCACACGCACACGCGCACGCGCACGCGCACGCGCACACGCGCACGCGCACGCGCACGCACACGCACACGCACACGCACTCGCACACGCACACGCACACGCACACGCACACGCACACGTACAGCAACCAATGGGAAACTATGGAAAATGGATTTGATAACAATTTCTACTTTGCTTGTTCTCAGAGATGTATAATTACGTTTCCCCAGCAACTGGGTACTACGCTCCTCCACCTGCCCCTTCTCCGTACGGTTATGCACCACCGCCTGCCCCTTTCCCGAACGGCTACGCACCACCACCCGCTTCCTACGGCTACACACCGCCTCCTTCCAGCATGCCCTATGGGAATGCACCTCCTCTCCACCCCACTCAGGCACCCTGTAACAGAGAAGGCAGAGACATGAATCGCTATCCCACCATTGGGGCTGCTAGTGCTCAAGAGAAGGAGTCAGCAGCTCAGGCAGAGGCGTGCAACACGGCGCCAAGTGCCCCGCCCCCTCCTCCTGGTCTGATGTCTTCTGCAGCCTCAAACACTCCTTCGTACGCACCCCCTTACGCTCCCCCTTACTCACCTCCTTACACACCACCTGCTCATCCCCCGTATACGCCCGCCTATGTACCCCCTCCAACCTTTGCTCCCACCTACATCCCCCCTCCTGCACCTGCACCTGCTGTTGGGGGTCCTCCTCTGAAAAAGGTTGGTTTGCACATAGGTACGCAGAACGCACATGTACACGACAAGGTGCGTATGCTTAGGTTTAATTTCCTTGCTCTTGGAGAGCCCATAATAAACGGTGGAACATACGTTTTGTGTCTCTCTGTCTGTTTGTGTGATTCAGTTTGGGTGATTCGGTTTTCTCCGAGGAAGGATGATGTCATCAAGTGGCAGGCATTGCGATATAAGATACAAGTAAAGACCATAATCACAAGCAACACAAACTCCCCCTGTGTTTGCTGCAGGCCTTGCTGATTGGTTGCTCCTATGCAGGGACAAGGTCTGCATTGAGGGGGTGCATAAATGACGTCAAATGCTTGAAGTACGTCGTGCTATTCTTACTCGTAACTGTAACAGCAAGATGTGTGCCTCATCAAAAAGACCTGCCTATTAGCACGCCCTGTCATCTCTTTTTTTTGCCATCGCTTTTTCCCACAGTGAAGGACACCATGCTGACCTCCTAACTCGCAGGCACTTGTTGATCACGCGCTTTGGCTACTCTGAATCTTTGATTGTCATGCTTGAAGACTGTAAGTGTTGGTGGAGGGGGATATTTCTGGCAGGGCAAAAAACAGTTGTTATGCGTCATGGATTGTGGGTAAGTGCTCATGAATAGGGTTGGCCAGAACCGTATATATACTGTATATGACTGTATACCATACAGTACTTTATATCACCGCGCAAAAATATCGTTTTTTGCCCTGCAGGGTGACTGCGTGCACGAAAAATATCTATTTATTTTGGGGGTGCGGGATTGAAAAACGGGGATTATTGGCGTATTTTGGAGCCTCAGGCAAAAATCCCTGTGCGGGGTTGGTGTAAATTAAATATTTCCAGGGTGCGGGGTTGATGCGGGAGTAAGAAACTAAATTTTTTTTTTTGAACCCAAGTCTGTACGGTATCTAGTAATTTCCCAGCCAAAAATACCGTATAAGTATGTTTCTGGCCAACCCTAGCTGTGAAGCCTTCTGCTGGGTGGCATTGATAAGAGAAGTGCTTTCAAATTAGAAAGTACTGTATGAGTTCTTACTTTTCTCTTCTGTCTCACCAAGTGAATGCTCGCTCTCTTGCCCTTTAAATAGATGGCCCCTGTTTTCTGCAATCTACCAAAATCTTGTCTGCATTAAACACTCTAGCAATCCTCTCGAGGAACCATGTCATTCATAGTACACCATCCAATTAAAATCATTCTGCCTGCCACCTCACAGCCCAAAGGCATCCTGATTTCCTGCCTACACGGGGAAACATTATGCGAGGCATTCACTGGCTACTGATGGACTCAAAGGTACGATTAAAAGAGAAAGCTGGGATTGTCACTTTTTATTGGAGAGGAAAAAAATATTTGTTCCACCTACCATCTCAACAGTGCTGTCCGCATAAGCACCTTTGTTTACCAGGAGTCTGAATGGCTTACTTGCGTCTCTGTGCTGTTTGCAGCCGGGGTCTTTCCTGTTCTTTTCCTTCTCCGGACACGGTTCACAAGTCGAAGACACAAAGTGAGTGCTCCTTTTTTCTTGTGCCTGCATACCTTCAGCAAAAAACTCTCCCTCTGTCCTGGCCAGCAGCACCCGCTTTGTATACATGCTTTACTCGTTCAAACAATTTTTTTGCAGTGGGGACGAGGAAAATGGCTTGGATGAGGTACGTAACTTCCCTTGCGTTGGTGCATTGTTGCCAAGCCCTAAGCAGTGACTTCATACGTGTGATAGCTTCTCTCAGTCGTAAGTGCAATCCAGGCCCAAATTTTCCACAAATTTTCAGTTCTACAGCGCCAGCTGGGACTAGAGAAGCACATCATGGTTGTGAAAACAACACGAGTTTGATTTCAGCCCCACTATCTTGCAACTTTTCCTCCGTGCTCTTAACTTTTTTGTTTTGGATTCACGTAGACTATTTTGCCGAGTGACTACGCTACAGCAGGAATGATAACAGATGACGAGCTGAACGACCGGATGGTCAAGATGGTGATGCCCGGTAAGGCGTATTTTCAAAGAAAACATATAAAGGCCCTTGAGCAAAAGTGTCGATCGTAGTAACTATTTTTGCAGTTTCAAGCCAACAATTGCACAACCTCCTTTGGTTTTACTGAGCAGGTGTGACCCTCAACGTCATAATTGATGCGTGCCACAGTGGAAGTGTTTTGGATCTACAGTACCACACCGTTTTCAAGCCTGGTAGACCGTACGTCTGGAAAAAGGGCTCCCATGTGTAAGTTGATATGATACCCCTGTGGTGCCAAATTTGGCTCTGGCAGGGCTCTTCAAACCAAAACACCATCGCCAACACATTCATTCCACTTTTGGGCAGGCGTGGAAAGGCGACTGCAGGAGGGCTAGCTCTAATGTTCAGTGCTTGCGAGGTAGGTGTAGATGATGGCTTTGATATTTACGTATAAGCCAGGCAACAGGTGCGTCCATTTGTTGTACCTTTAAGAATAAAGATGGTCTGTTTGCAGTAAACAGAGTTGGTAACAACGACTGCCTTTACAATAAATTTGTAGTGTCAAGTGCAGTGCTAGTATTGCCTTCTTGATAAGGCTCTGAACCCCTGCTTTGAGTTCCTTGTTTGGTTCGAGTACTCATATAGTTATTGTTAATCCAATGCAGGACTCAGAAGTTGCGGCTGACACCTCATTAATGTCTGGGACAGCCCACACTGGTGCGTAAACAATCTCAACTACCATGCCTGTAACTTGAGGAAGTGCCTACTACCACGCCTGTAACTCAAAGCTGCTTCTACATGAAAATGCCTCGATCGGCACTACCCATAAGCTGACAAGGGCTTGGATCTTGGCGCTCTTCTTACATTCCGGATGCATAACTCAGTCGACCATTCCTTGGTCAACCATGTTGAAGACATACGCAATAAATCACTCAATCAAACACAGGTGCCGCCACCTACGCATTCATTCAAGCTATAGAGAGGGCTGGGACTCATCAGTCGTACGGGCAGGTAGTCCACCTTGCTCAGCAATTTACAGACTTCAGCGCTTCCTGCAATGCCTGATCACTAGAACAATTCTAGAGAATATTTGCGTACATCTTGCGCAGGTCTTGGAAAAAATGCACCACTCGCTCTTGGAATTGAAGATGAGAAGCAACCCTGCGAGAGCTAGTGGTAGCAGTGGGGATGTGCTCTCCTTGTTAGCCTCGTAAGTACCAGCAAGGCAGAAAGAACTTGTCTGTACCTGTTCATTTGCCTGCTTCTCTACAAAGGTAACTGTGCTTCAGTGCCCTGAGTCCCAAACAAGGAAATTTAGTTCTCTGGCTCACCCTCAAGCTACATACATAACACACAGCTTGCAACGCTATTACAGTTTGAATGACTGCAAAATAGTTGCGGAAAATTAGCCACGTAGCTCAACAGTTAGGCAAGTGCTTCAATGCAGACCGTGTGCCTTTTTGGGGCCTGATCCGCTTGTCTGCAAGGAAACATAAGGAGTTAATCAACACACGCTTTAAGAGGTAGACTTTGTACCTTTCAATACATTTAGCTATGGTTGTTTTGTTGTCGCATTGCAAGAGTATGCATCATTTTAAATGTTGTGTCTAGGATTTTGCAGGCGTGGATGCAGGTCTCTATTTAAAACTGAGTCTTAGTCTCCAAGGTTGAAATGCTTGCTCTTGACCATTTATACTCTTTTACACCCATGAATTTCCCACCAATCCTCACAGGTATGCGTGCAGCAAGAGTCCAGAAACTGTTTCAAAAGCAGGCCACGTTCACACCCTCCGAATGACTTATGATAGCATTTTTTGTGGTGAAAGAACTTTGCAGTGCCCAGAAGTGAAATGAGGCTTTAGGCTGAGATTTCAAGGTCGGGATTTACTAAGAACTCAAAATTTATCCAGTTATATTTATTCCATTGAGTATGGCCTCCTCCTGTTTTCACTCATGTGCAGGTTTGCGTCCAATGGTGGTGTCAGCAAGAGCGGACAGACCCCAGTTTTGAGTTGCAACCAACCGCTTGACATAAGGGCAATGATGCTTATGATCTGAAAACCACCGGCTTGCTCTTGGATAATGGAAAACAGGCAGAGCTGCAGCAAGGATGCACTTATTGTTAGCATCTATAGATTTTAGCCTGATCTGTAGTACGCAATGTCTAAGTCACTTAAGCATATAACTTCCTTGTTGCACCGCTTCGTGCTTGTGATAATAAACTCATATATTCTTTGAAAAGCTTCACCACAATGTTCAAATAGCTGATACCGTCTACGTGTCTGATGCTTCTTACGAAACGTGCTTGGTACAGTGTAGATCATGTACGTACAATGGACTTTGTATGCATAGCGTGTAGATCATGTACACTAGACTTGGTATAGCGGTCTAGTAAAAGTTACTGGCGTGATCTGCTGATTATTCCTTCTTTTTGATTATTGCTACCTCACTACTGCTTCTCCTCCTTCCTTAATTATGCTGGGTGTAATATCACAGTATCACTGCTTACCATCAAAGATCTCAACAGACTTCAGTTTTCCAGCTAGCACTTTATTAATGAAAAGAAACTACGCAGGCAGTGAAGGCCACTCCCCACATTAATTAAGGAACAGGAGCCACTTTGGTACCGAGTACCGTAAAGCTTCTCCACCGCAAAAAGGAAAGGAAAAATCAATGGGGATCAAGAGGGTTGCAGGCTTGGCCTGAAATCGGCTCCTGATGGGAGTTGATAATAGTACTGGAAAGGGCACGTCTGGTATGATCAAGTTTGGCAGCAAAGTTCACAGAGTGCACATGGAGCTTGGAGGCAAGCTTCTTAACTCTTTGAGAATCGAGATCCAGTTCCTTGAAAGGCATAAGAGTGTGAGTGTTGTAGATGGTGCCACCCACACCCAAAAGGATGATGTGGAGAGTAACGGAGGCTCCTTGGAGAATGGTGCAAAGGTCTTTGTGCTGTTCCTTTGCGGCTTTCAGGCAGCTGGTTCTGAAGTCTGGTGTCCTCACAGTACTTGACCTCAACGGATGTCACGCCGAGGTTTGCTGAGGTCTTTAGGTCGGTGCTGTCTGGGGTTGGTGGCTCTACTGGTGGCTGGCGGTGCTGCTGGGATGCTCCCAGTCAATTGCCCCCTGCCACTACAAAGAGCCCACCCCCCTACATTAGTTTGTTGTTCTTGTGTTTTTGCAGCGATGGGAGTAACCAGCACAAAATCTGGGCGGCTGAGGTAAATCTGTCTTTATCTGGGAAGCGGGATGGGAAGAGCCATTTGGGAACAATTCTACTTTCAGCTGTTTCAGGAATCTGGAGATTTTGCATGGTCATCCGTTCGTTGCTGCCTATATCTTTGGAGACAATGCATGATTCTAAGGAGCCTGTTTTGCTGATAGCCTTGAAGATCACTCGGCATGCTAAGTTGTGTCTTTCGGTGGTCATATTCCTTATTTGCGTGTGTTGGCACCCAGACAGGATGTGCAGGGCAGCCACTGCAGTCACAGCTGTCTACTTGTGGGCAGAGGGGGCAAGTTTGGCTGACTTGTTGAGAGTTTGAACAATACCGCATGTTTTTGGTTATATAGGGTGCCTGTTCTATATTTCATAATGATAAATTTGGTCTTAAAGGGGACATAAGGATGATGTTAGGTAAGCGTTGCTAGTGGCTCCATTGGCATTGCCGTCCTTTATGAGGGTCTGGTAGTTTGCATAGTAGTTTGCTTAAGTTTTGCAGTTTTGGCATTTCCCAATTTATGGAGAAGATGCATATGTGCTTGAAGGGCGTCACGGTGGTTTGGTAGGTACCAAAGCCTTGGGGGCGGAGGATGGGCCATGTTTGTTGTACGGGTATAATTATGGGTTTGTGTTTGGTTTTCTGTGTCTTCTTTTGTAAGCCAGGGGATGTTGTAGAAGGGATTTCCCTCAGGGCCTGCTATTCTGATGGAGGTGTCAGCAATGTCGGAGTAGGTGGTGGCTGACTTTTTAGCAAGGGCGTCGGCATGTTTATTACCAATAATACTGGCATGGGACTTTACTTTGAAAAAGTGGATGGGTGATGGTGATTGGCGGATTGCTTTAGCAATGGATTGAAGGACATCTCCTTGGATGTGGTGGCGATGGAGATTCGGGTGTGAGAGCTGCTTTTTGAATTGGTGCAGTGATGTAAGGCTGTCTGTGGCTATATGTGAGTAGCCGTGTATGACTGCAGCTGCTAAAGCTGCTAGCTCTGCACGTGAGATGGTGTTGGTTATACCCATGCCTTTTGGGTTTACATAGTGGGAAACATTTAAGTGAGGGTGGTAAACGCCTGACCCGGTGTCTTGCCCTACTTCATTCTTTTGGAGGCTGCCATCAGTGTAGGTCCAATCCCACCAATCTTCTACCTTACGGGTTAGGTTTTGGATGAAGCTGTTTTGGGGTGCTTCATCGATATTACAATTATTAGGTTAGTCAGTGCTATTCAGGGCAATTGTTTTATCTGGGCCTTCTGAGGCTTGAGGGTGGTCATTGGGAAGCTTATTAAATTTGTTAAGTCCGGAGTGTTGTCCGGAACCTAAGGCTGTTTGGTAGGGATGGTAATGGATGTTTTGAATTTCCCACTTTGCCTCAGGGATTTCTTTGGCAATTTCCAGTAGCCGCTTTTGTTGTGAGCAATAAGGCAGACCCTGCCCTTGGTGTTCCATATGGCAATGACCTGCAATCCCCAGGAGTGTTTGAAAAGTTATATTTGTATGTTGTTCCAGAAGGGCACTTTCGCGTCAGGTAGGTAGATATAGTATGAAGGATTATGAGGAAAATATAAATATTACCCTTGCCTACCAACAACCGCTGTAACACAGTTGTACCATTTCACCACAGTTGCAGCAATTATACAAATATTGTCGGCATTAAGACGCCACAAGACTCACAATTGCTCCTTTACATTGCCAATTTTATTCCATCTGTGCAGTGTTTATTCCATTTGTGCAATGTACATCTCATCTCACAGTTCAGTACGTCATCCACACAGGCAGGGGGAGGGGAAAGAACTAACAGTTCATTCATTGATAGTCGTTCATTCATTCATTCAACACCCGTGGACTGCTCACAGCCAGCCCAGCTAAGCCCCACCCAAAAAGAGGGAATTGCTGCCCCTTTTCTGAATTGCACATCTGAGGTCACACAAAGGTTTCTATAAATTAAAGTAACACTTCTGTGAAAATTAATGAGTTTGGGGTAAGGGTGTAAGTGGGGGGCTGGATCTGTGCCATTTCCCTGCCAGAGAGGTGGCATGGGTGTAGAATTGTGGGTTTTGGTCCGAATTTCACCAATTCTTTTGTTCCCAGGTAGGTTTAGGGTCAAACCGTACCCATTACAGCAAAAAATAGGGGGTGAAAGTTTGCCCCCAAAGGACTAAGTGCGCGTGGGCCTGTTTGCTGGGCAAAAATGGTGCATTCCTGAAAACCCTGGAAACATGCTTTCTGGCCATCACCTGAGTGTCGGGAGCCCTTCAGTATGCTCCCAAGGCATGCCCTGTCAGGTAACATGGTCTGGAATGCTGGGTTTGAGCCATGGTGGGCACCAAGAGCTGAGATTTTCTGGGCCACTTCCACGGGATTTTAATATATCATCGGAATCTTCAGCTCAAGCCAGTCGGTTGCCACCCTTTTGGAGCAAATTAGGTTAAAGGGGGGGTCTTGACAGATCTGTGGACATGTCCAAAAGTCAAAGGCACACGCGCTCGAATGCAGGCCGTGGGGTGAGTCAAGCCAATGGAGCAGCATTCACTCCAAATTTCCAGGATTGTGCCAGCACGAGACAGTCAGTGGAATTCTGAATAAATAGAAGCAATGTGGGGCTGTGCTAGCCAGTTGTGGGTGCCTGGTAGGTCATGCGTGCATGGGCGTCCGTATCTCAGTTTTTGCCCCATAGTTCTGCAACACTTCAATTTCAGATCTTGATGAGTATGCAGATGGATAACGAATGAAAAATGGAGCAGATTGGTACTCTTTTTGTCTGGTGGGGGTACAGGAAGGGGGATTTGGGGGGGTGGGTGGTCCCTCAGGGGTGTCTACCCCAACAACAACAAAAACAAAGAACTGCCTCCTGCTGCCTGCGTAGTTTTTTTCTTTTGTGAGGAGCAGCACAAGCACAACAAGAGGGCCTGGAACATTAATCATGGTCTTGTTCATCACTCCCTTGCTGCGGGCCTTGCTGCTAGATGGGGTCTGAACCAGCACTTGCCTGGCTACGAATGTAAAACATGCACCCATTAACCTAGGCCACCTTTTAGCTCACTTTTCCTCTTCCTGTCCTGTGGATTTGTTTCTTGAAAGCGACTCGCTGCGCTTCCGTAGCTTCAACCTACAGGGGAGACTTTTGCTTGTAGCCTTAATTTGAGTTGGAGTTGGTTTTGGCGCATCAGTCATCGTAATGGCTTATTATTAGGTGTTTTCATCCTGGCTTACTCTTACCTTCCCCTACCTCTTGTTGAGGGGTGCCCTGAGGTTTTGTTCTGGATGTGCACGAACTTGGCTGCACCCAGTCTGCTGTTGTTATTTTTCTCAATCTTACCCTTCCTCTTGTTTCCCTTCCTCTTGCCTTTGTATGCTCCGCGTGTATGTCATAACTATTTTGTTCCAGATCTGCAGTCCTTTCTTTTTTCTTGTCTTTTTTCGCCTGCCTCAGCTTGTTTTCAGCCTCGTAGTAGGGAGTTTGCTATCTCTCCTTGACCCTTGACCTCTGTAACACGCCAAAAATGAAGAATCAGCAATGCCATCAAGAGACTAAACAAGCTAGTAGAAAGCATTATCTTACACAACTTTAATCATCAAACCATCATTTTTAGAGGTACTACACGCTACATGCTTCGTTATTGGCGCAATGGCAACCAAAAGCTCTGGTAGAAAGAAAATGAAGTATGCAGATAGTGTTAACACTACCAGCATGGATTAGATTTGGATGCTGTCGTGTTTTCTCCACCACCCAATGGATGCAGAGACACACATCCCACTTGCAAATTGAAAACAGGAAAGGCTTTTTTGTGGGAATCAGGCGGTGGGTCCCGCAGAAGCCTGCACACCAACAGGAGTATTGCTCAGATATTTGTGGGGTGTGTGTTTGAACTCTCGTCTCATTTGTATAACTTTTGTTGTGCCAGAATTATGTTTTGTATAGGTAAAAAACCAGAGGGGGTCATCAACGGAGCAGATGTCCAAATATGTGCCCTTGTTGCACTCGGAAGCCAGCCATCTACTGCCCCTTTATCCGATTGGTACCATTTTTGCTGTAAATTGAAGCTGGCATTATGAATTACATAAGGATGTGCTTGAATTCATGTGGGTCGCTCTGGGTGCAAATTGGCAGGGCTGAAAGCCCACAGAAACCACTAAAACCCTAAGAAGGTGGCCTTGCATGGGAAACAGCTTATGTTGGCCTACATCCTCAATTCGTTGACAGTTTCACTCCATTTCCTCAACAATGATGTTTGTTTGTTAATGACTCTATAGCACCAAAAATCTTGTGATTTGTTCATGTGGGTGGCCTGCTATGGATATTGTGTGGTAAAAGATAGGGTTCACGCCGAAGGCAAACAGAAAAATTTGCCCCTACTGCTACTGGCAACATTCAGGTTCAGGTGCTCCCTATGGGTACTGAGCTTGATTGTTGTCAGCTGGGGCGCCCATACTCAGTTCGCATTTTAAAAGCACCCCTGTTTGGGGCCTCCGTTGACCCCCTCTGGGTAATTGCAGCCTTTTTTTTCCAGAACCTCCGGCACAAAGCCTGTTTGTACATTGCTGAAAGGTGGTAGTAGTCGCACTTGTGACTGAAGGCCTTTTTCGTACACCTTGTAAACCTTGTTTGTACATTGCTGAAATGGTAGAGGGTAGGCAAGATGGCTGCAACTTCCAAGAAGCTGACATTTGAGCCCAATTCTTTTCATCTCTGATTGAGGACACAGACTTCAGCCAGGCAACCACCTCGTCCTTGCTGATCTTCCCACTAAACCGCCCTGAGGTCATCTAACATTGGGTAGGTATGTGGGCTTCGAGCAGGCAAAACATGATTATATTTATATTTGGGTTCAATAGACCGGTAAGTTGTAACAAGCAAGCGCTCCCCAAAAAAAATTAAAAGGAGAGAAGCCAGATGACAACAATAATAGGAAAACTGGTTTGTTGAGGGCGTTATATGATGCCCAAATTTTAATTTGGTTCTAGCATGCTCCTCGGGTATGGGCGCCCTAATTGGCACTTTTCAAGCTCAGCCCTGTTATGCAATGCACCTGAGCTTGAAACTAGCCAGTCAGCAAAATAAAAAAAAGAAAATTACGCAGGCAGTGAAAAACCTCCCCGCATTAATTAAGGAAAAGGAGCCAATGGCTAAGTTGCTTTTATTTTGGCTTACTCTTAGCTTCTCTTGCTTCTTGTTGAGGTCCCCGAGGTGTTGTTTATGTAAGTGCGCAAATTTGCACTCAGCCTGTTATTCTGTTTCTTTATTTTACTAGCCCTTTGGTACATAAACATTCGAGTGCACAGCTTTTTCCCTCCTCTTGCCTTTGCATGCTCCGTGTACATCATATCACTCTCTTTTCCAGATCAGAAGTCTAGACAACCAAAAACTTCCAGAGGTGGTCATCTGAGGCCCCAAATGGGGGTGTTTTTGAAATGTGAATTGAGTATGGTGGCCGGGACTGGCGGCAATCAAGCTCAGTACCCATATATATACCCATAACCCAGAGGTAGATAGCACCTGAGCTTCAATGTTGCCGGTATTGGCTAAAATGTGTAATGCTTGCAGCGTGAAACTGCTGAGTACTCGCAGAAGTACTCTAGTTCTTGGAGGCGAGTGCAACCGAACGTCAGTTAGTACTCTCTTGGCACAGCTTGCGCTGAGCTAACCATCCTTTTTATGCTTGTGCCTTAGATAGTTGGCAGCTTAGTTTTAAGATGGGAAATAAGTACGAGAAAAGGAGCTGCAGCCAAAGTGCCCCCCCAAGCGCCCGCAGCCCAGCCCCCGCCCGCGGCCCTGCCCTCCGCGGCCGCCCTGCGGCAGGAGGAAGAGCAGCAGCAGCAGCAGCAGCAGCAGCAGCATCAGCTAGACGTCCTCCACCGTGGCCAGACCCCAGGGCGAGGAGCAACTGCAGCATAGGTCCGGCAGCGTACAGGCGAGCGTACAGGCGAGTGATTGCGGTCCGTCGGAGGTTCTTGTGTCTGATGAGTAGGGAGTTTGAGGTGCCCGAGGGCGTTGCGAGTAAAGAGGGGGTTCTGCCCCTGTTGTACTGTCCGAGGCAGTTACGTGGCGGGTGGCCTCGCTG
>Ga0307945_1003734_pt1 | contig 12317 bp, 15 predicted proteins | sample OrgLakmetagen228_FD_201818 | JGI IMG/M metagenome (GOLD analysis project Ga0307945, IMG submission 201818) | Saline water microbial communities from Organic Lake, Antarctica - #228 | ecosystem: Environmental > Aquatic > Non-marine Saline and Alkaline > Saline | place: Antarctica: Organic Lake...
CCCCACCCCCACACCCACACCCACACCCACACCCACACCCACACAGCAAACAATGAGCAGACAAACCTCACTATATACTAGCTCACACTGTCTAAAAATTTCAATTGCTCAGGGCAGCAGGTTAAAGATTGCACATTGCACCATTGAGTTTTAAGCGTCAATTCTCCAGCTTCTGTACGTCAATGCAAGCTCAAAAATGTGGGACAGCAGAGGCAAAGCTTGCCAGCACATGCAAAAGCCTGGGAATCAGGACAGCATACTTCAAAAGCTAAAAATGGTGATGTGCCCAGGCACAGGCAGCCATGCTGCTTGAGCATTTAAAACCTGCTTTGTCTGCATATGATATCTGACACAACACAAAGGACTGCACACTCACATCTCGGATGGTGAAAAAGTTGCCCAAGGACTTGGACATCTTCTCACTGTCGACGTTGACAAAGCCGTTGTGCATCCAGAAACGCACAAAGTCCGGACTGCTGCTGCTGCTGCTGCTAGGAGTGGGTGTGGATTAGTGATCAGGAGTTGGGGGGTGCGAGTGCATGGTGTCTGAGAACACAACTGCAAGTGCGTGAATTCTATGAATGCACTTAAATGTCTTTGTGCTTGCATTTGCGAGTGTGCGTGCATAATATACACTGTATATACAGCGCGTGTGTGTATGTGCCTGTATGTGCATTCCTGCATACCTGCCATTCTCACTGGTGCTCGTGCTGCTCCCACTGCTAGAGCGGCTGTGCGCCTCGGCTTCATGCACCCCTCCGCAGCAGCTTACCGCAGGACCCTGTGCCGCCCTAGATTGTGCCAGCTCGTTTTCATGGTGAGGGAACACCAAATCCCGACCACCTGCGTGTATGTGCGTGTACACGTTATGCGTGCGTGTGTACTTGATGAGCTTGCTTGTGTCTCTGTAAATGTGATTACATAGTGGTGTTGGCAGGAAAATGCTAGCAGACTGAAACTGTGAGAAATGTGTCAACTGAGAAGAGATGATGGTGAATCCTCCTCCCGTCTTTGAATCAGTATAGAAAGAGAAGAGACTTTTCTTCTAGCGGTGGACCCACTCTGCAGGCGAATGAACAGGTACTCTGAGTTCCTTCATGTTATGCTCTTTGGCCTTAATAAACAGAACAACGCTGACCAGAAGGGCATAATTTACAGGCGCTGCTGCTTAAGGACAACCAGACAGGGTAGCACGCACTTATCTCTTGAAAGATTGGGGCCATTTCTGCGTGCTGAAACAACATCAACATCTGAATTCACACAAGCAGTGCAATCCTGCAGCCGAGCTGCCTCAGGGAAAGCAGCCTTGCCCCACGGCCTGTTCAGGATTGACACAAAAGCACAGGCACGGCGTTTGACAGTGTAAAGACATCCTGACAACCTCACACTGCTTTCGTGATTCAACGTTGATCTGCAGCCGGTACGTTCCGTACACCTCTGGACTAGCAGGGCCCAGCAAATTACCATTGAAGTCACACACACTAAACATACAACTGAAACCCCAGCACTTCAGTCTAGGCAGCACCCACCTCTGCAGATGCCTGTGATAGGCTCCATTACTCTACTTTTCTTCTTCCGTGCGCTATCTGCTGCGTGCAGACCCACGTGCATCTAATGACACTCCCACCACTGTGAAAGTCAGGCCCCACCAATTTGTTCTTGTGATTCCTCAATGCAGTACAAAACACAAGCGCACCCTCACTTCCGTGACGTCAACGCCAACAAAAGGCCCTGTCCCACTGTACAAAAAACAATCCGCCCTACATAAGGCTCATTACAACACAGTGCACCCCCACTCTGTGGATGTCAGCGACGGGATCCATCACACCTATTTCGAAAGCAAACCACTCTACGTAAGGCTCAATGCAACACAGTGCAACCCCACCTTCGTAGATGTCACTGATGGGCCCCATCACACCTACTAAGCAAACCACACTAGGTAATGCTCAGATCAACACAGTGCAACCCCACCTCCGTGGATGTCAATGACCGGCCCCATCACACTGTTGATCATTGAGCTGCACTCAATGTGCCATCCCGGCCGGCCTGGCCCCCAAGGACTGGGCCATGAAGGCTCTCCAGGCTTGGCAGCCTTCCACAGAGCAAAGTCGGCAGGAGAGCGCTTGCGCGTGTCAACGGCCACACGCTCCCCGGCCCTGAGCGTGGAGCAGACAGGGAGAGTGTAGGCTTTTATACAACTTTGGTGATTGCGCGTGATAATGACCACACGCTCCCTGACCCTAAGTGTGGAGCATACAGGGAGAATGTGGGCTTTGGCTACTTTTTGGTGAGTGATTGTGCGTGTTAATGACCACACGCTCCCTGACCCTGAGTGTGAAGCATAAAGGGAGAGTGTGGGATTTTGGCATTTTTTTGGTTAGTGATTGCGCGTGTTAATAACAAGACGCTCCCCTGCCCTGAGCGTGAAACATAGAGGGTGGGTTACAGATTTGCACAGAGCAAATTAGAGAACCCAGTCAGTGGGTGCCTGCGCAAGCCAGCTGCCAGGCTCTCAGTTTACCCTGAGCAAGAAGTTGGTGATAATTCTGTGCAGGTACTGCATGGGCCCACTCCACACTATGAGCAAGAAAAGGAGCATCTTGGGACCAGAAACGTTAAAATTCTGTACCACGCCACACACACACACACACCTGCACAGGCTTCACAAAATGGCATAGTATTGGCGAGGAAGTGAGCCAAAAGGGAAGGAAACGGATTCATGGAAATTTTGGGCGTTTTTCCTAACTTTCAAGGCTGACAAGATGCGTACTCCTGTGCTGTTTGGGAGGAGACCATACAAAGTCCATGGTGCATGGGCCTGCAAGCCGATAATAAAAGGATGCTTGTACAATGTGCACGCAGTGTGGTGCCTCATTCAGCAGTACAAAGCTCCGACTCACCCGCTATTTTCATGTCAACGTTAGAGCATGTCCACATTATTTGTGGTGTCTTAACCAGCAATTCAAATCATACCCACCCATGGAGTACCATAATCACAACAATACCGGCCCCTTGGATTTAAACCATTCCTAACTACTCGTGGCGACTCGTCCAGCAACACAAAGACCACACCCACCTGTTATCTTCCTGCCCCCTCCCAGACAGCTTGCCGTACCCCGGCAAGGAGGCCACATCGAAGAACACGTCCGCACCAGTCACGTAGGCATGGCCATTTGCAATGATGCTGTTGATGGTCTCAATCATCTCTGGGATGAAGTCGGTGGCACGGGGCTCGAGGGAGGGGGGCAAGCAATTCAGCGTGCGCATGTCCTGTGTTTAAGTTAGTAGCGAGAACGGCCTATGCTGATAATGATCAGCGCAAACTTTGGAAAACTTTTCACCTACAAACTTATGCTCACGCCAATCAGAGCCTGAATTTAGGCACAATGGTACAATGAGAAAGGGGGACATACTGTGCGATGGATGCAGAACAATGTGGTAGCCAATTATGATTGATGAAACAGCAGTGTTTTTGGTGTATGCTGCACAGCAATGCAGCGACACATGTATACTATGTATGCATAATTAATTCCATGCACAGGGCGAATGCGTTTAACGGACGTAGCCCAAGCACATCAACAGGGCGTTCCTTCAAGCAAAATTGAATGAATGAAGCTTCACTAATTTGAACTTGAAGAGAGAGACTGCAGCAGCACAAGCCAGATTCAGGCTAGCAGAGAGGGCAGTGCACAAGTGACCAAGGGGCTGTGGACACATCACAGTCCAAGTGATCTAACTCACCTGCGACAAAGAGAGCTTGCGCATCCAACCCCGCCTGATACTAACTGCCAAGCATCCTACTGAAAGCCAAGCATCCTTCATAAGCGAAATTGCCAGGACATCGTATAGTAACACTGGAAACTCACTTCCTCCGTATGACCGGACGGTTGGCCAGCCCTACTCATAACCCTAACATGCAATTTGGTCATGACTGCCAACCCAAACAATTTTATGTGGCACGCATGCGCACACACATGCACGAGCACCCACACCCACCCACACACAACACACACGCACCTTTTGAAACTCGTCAATGAACCGGCTAGCCAGCTCCAATGGCTGGTCCCCATTCTCAGCAGCGCGCGCAATGATCTTGTCATCAATGTCAGTGAAGTTGCGCACGTACTGCACTTTGTAGCCAAGAGCCAAAGAGAGCATACGGTACAGGATGTCAAACGCCACGTACACACGTGCATGACCTGAGGGGGCAGGGGGAAGGCAAAGAAAAATCGTTCAGCAAGGGCAGGGCAGAGCCTCTGGTGTGCTTGGTTGTTAGAAGCAAAAGTACAAAAAGGGCAGGTGGAATCAAGAGCGTGTTGGTCATGTGTAAATGTGTGTGTGGGGGGGGGGGGGGAGGATGTATGGGCGTTTGGGTTTCTTTTACCACCTGGACTTGATTGGTACGGCAAGCTAGCATAAATTACAGGAGGCCACTTGAGCCTGCTGCTGACAAAGATGACCGAGGATAAGCACATACGCACACGCACCAATGTGGCTGTAGTCGTAGACGGTGACCCCACAAACATACATCTGCACGGTTTCTGGGGACGTGGGGCGTGTGGTGAAGGGCTCCTTCTTCCGTGACATGGAATTATAAAGCTGCAGCTGATTGCGGAGCAGCAGCACGTCCAGGCTTGATGCTTGAGGCACGGCGCTAGCGCTGCTGCTGCCTGTAGCTGTGTGTGTATGTGTGTGCATGTATGTGTGTGTTTACATATGTGTGCCCATATATGCACGTAAACGTGTGTGTTTGTGTGTGTGTGTGTGTGTGTGTGTGTGTGTGTGTGTGTATGTGTGTGTGTGTGTGTGTGTGTGTGTGTGTGTGTGTGTGTGTGTGTGTGTGTGTGTGTGTGTGTGTGATATTAAGGAAGAGAGTGACACTGATAAGCTCCGATAGTTTACTCACCTAAAGAAAGCTGCCGCTTGGATGAGGGCATCTTCGGACTGAAATTACTGACTTGCAAACCATTCCTCTTCCCCACTCCTCTCCCACCACAGTGCCTGCAGCTTCTGGCAGCCTTCATTTTATGTACCAATTGCACCAATAGATAATTGTGGTAGGTGGTTGTGGCTCCTAATAATTCTGTTATTACCACAGCTCCAGTTTATATCCTCACTCAAATACTTTCTCCAGCATGCTTAAAACCTCTTCCACAGCCTCTTCTGTTCTTGCCCCTCAGCGGATGCTCAGCCCCAAGCTTGTCTTACGTTCCCTGGCGCAAGCCTCCCCTGTCAGGCACGGTCTCTTAACAGGTCAGTAAATCGTGTGTGCGCAACACAATATTCTGGTAAAAAACTTCACGCATGCAGCGCGCATAATGCACCAGTCATGCATCACAGTCAAGACAACAAAGTTCGCCATCCGCAGGCCTGAAACAGCAGGCACGCCCTTGCCTTTCTCAAACCAGTTCTCCTGTCCAGAGCAGCAGCACGGTGAGTTCAGAGGGTGGACCCTTGTTGGAAATTACCACCCTGGTACCTTTTTGCTGATAGTATTGCACGCCATAATAGGTTACAACATTTAAGGCTTTACTCCCACACGCAAACACATACACCCCTTTAGCAGGCAAGCATGGCTCCATCTGCAGCAGCTGTACAGCAGCCCGGGCTGCTGTCTGAGTTTGTGCAGAGCAAAGAGCAGGTAACAAGGTGCAGGTCCTTCATGTTCCATCTTCCTTCTTCACAGAGCATGATGCAAGCAGAGCATGCTCGCTTACACACGCACTCACACACACAGACAGACACAGACACACACAAGCGTGCACACACGCACACACTCACTTGCACATGTACACACTTAAAGCGTTCAAACACGCGCGCACACACACACACAAGCGTACACACACGTACAAGTGTAAACACACACACAAACAAACACACACACCACACAAGACAAGCGTACATACACGCGCACGCGCGTACACACACGCGCTCTTACAAATTAGCATACAAATGCATGCATACACACTTACACACCTGCACACTCATAATACGCACATTTGTACGTGCACGCGTGCACCTATGTGTACCGTATGCCCAACGCCCACTTGTGCAACTCTCAAATAGGCAAAATTCCTGCAATCCAATGCCCCTGCCAACCCTACCACTCATACTAACAGTACGGGTGCTACAGGAACATAAGCACATAATTTCAGACACAAACTACACTAGTGTCTACACACTGCACAAAACTTACACACACTCTATCACAGCATACAGCATACACTCACTTGCAAACATACCCTCTCACGTACACACCACAGTATGAGGTATTGCATGCACAAAGCCTGGCAGATCCCTCTGGCTTCTGGGGTGCGGTTGCTGAACAGTTCCATTGGGACCAAAAGGTGCGTCACGGGAACTCATGGAATCGTCAGCGATTGCACAGTGAGATGTTAACGAGTTCTCTAGCAGTGTTGGTCACAAGGGACCATTGCTGCTTACTGCTAAGTCACCTGCTGTTTTGCGAGCGGGTGCATTTACCGTCACGGATCTGCATAATTGAAGCAATCTTTGACAACTCACTGGCTTTGGTGTGTTGCCTACATTGCTAGATCACAAAGCAACATTTTTACGCAACATATTTACCTCACCCAAACCCACACCACGCCACACATACATTCACACACACACACGCACACGCACAACAGTGGGAGCCGGACCACCACACTTTCAACTTTGACGTCACCCAAGGGCCAATTAACGTGGAGTGGTTTAAGGGGGGGACCACCAACATCTGCCACAACGCGCTGGACCGCCATGTATGTACCGGAGCTCATTCTAAGGCACACATTATCAAACACACACGTACACACACAAACACAAAGGCTCCAAATTACATGGGCGCTCACGTGCACATACACAGATTTCAGCACACAGTTGCGTGGCCCTTTCTGTTATAACTATATTGCCTGTGATAAGCCAACCTTCGGGACTCGTTTTGTTGTGAGCCACGCATGTAAGCTACGCAGGCTGCTGTTGCGTACTTTGATGCTGTTGTTGTTGCTGCTGCTGCTGCTGCTGCTGCTGCTGCTGTTGTTGTTGTTGTTGTTGTTGTTGTTGTTGTTGTTGTTGTTGTCGTTGTTGTTGTTGTTGTTGCTGTTGTTGTTGTTGTTCCATGTGTACGGTTGGCCATCCAGCGACCGTGTATGACTCCATACTTGCAGGCTTTGCTGTCAATAACTCAGTGTGTACACTATTTTTGATTTTGATAACCTGATCATGTGGCACAACCTGCCTGTTTCTATCGCTACGTACCATGCCCACGTGGAATTGAGCTGCAGACAGGACCGCAGCACAATGATCAGCAAGCATTGTTCCCATTTGTTATCCTACATGATGGATTTAAACTGCAGTTGGTCCGAAGCGCAGCTGTTTGTGTATAAGACGGACGTGCCCTCCATGTGTCTTGTGTACGTACCCCAACCAATGAAACACACACATACACACACGTCCCCCCTGGCCTTGCAGGTGGAGGCTGGGTTCGGTAGCCAAGACTGCTTGCTGTTTGAGGGCAACGAGCCTGGCCACAGCAGCGCCATGTCGTACAGCCAAGTGCTGGATGAGGTCTGCCGGGTGGTGAGTGGTGGTGCAGTGCTATTTCAGAAGCGGGCTACAACAGCCCAACTGTGCCTCATTTTGGTCCTGTGTCGTACAGCGAAGTGTTGGTTGAGGTGGTGAGTGTTGGTGTTGGTGTTGGTGTTGGTGCTCGTGACGGTGAAGGACATATTCTGAGGGCTACAAAGGCCTATCTTCGGCTGTTTTTGAACCTGTCTGGCAACCAAGCACCGGGTAAGGAATTCTGCCTGGTTTCCTTTTAGCTGGGTGAAAATTAGTGGGAAATAGGAAATAAGCTAAAACCCCCGCGAAAGGCCCATAACCTGGCTGTTTGAAGTACAGATATGGGGAGTGCTGACCTCCGGTTGTGGCTGACCTCTGGTTGTGGCTGTTTGAAGTACGGATATGGGGAGTGCTGACCTCTGTCTGGTTGTGTCTTATAGCTGCGGGACTGTCAATTCCAAGCTTACCAAATTCCTCCAATGGTCTGTTTTTTGGGTTGTGCAGTGCCAGGAGGTCAAGCTTACTTGTGTATATGGAGCTGGAAGAAAACAAACGTGTCACGCCATCCCTAGCAGGCCCAAAGTGTGCATGGTTTGACTCCGCTTGAACCTTATTTGCATCTAATTGTGGACTTGAAAAAGAGTACACATGTCACACCATACCTTGCAGGCCAACTGGCTGAAGGCCCACGGTGTGGGCAAGGGTGACTGTGTGGCCATCTACCTACCCATGGTGCTGCAGCTGCCCATTGCGATGCTGGCATGTGCACGCATCGGTGCCGTCCACAGCGTTGTATTTGGCGGCTTCAGCGCAGAGGCGCTCGCAGGTGCGTGTGTGTGCTGTGTGAGGGTGTAAGCTTTTGGGTCTGGACCTGTGCTAATGTGTCATATAATATAAATTAAATCATAACATGTAAGCATTTATATGATGCTTACTGGTATGGCTGAGCGTGTCTATGTTTGGATTGTGTATGGGTTTGTGGACACATATTTGCAATTGCATACACGCTATTTTCCCAGAGGGTATCAACTGAGCAAATGTCCTGAAATGTGACTTTTTTCATACAAATCATGTTTGAATGATATAACTAGATGGATCATAAAGTATGGGGCCAAAAGGACCACCCCAGTGGTCTGGACAGAAATCCAGTTCAAATTTTTGCACTGAATGTTTACGTATTGAGCCACCACTCTACCCAGGGCCTCTTTTCACCTCAAAACACGACAGGAGTACTTGTTGTATGATCTGGAATCGTTTCACGTGCTGAAAACCGGATTTGGTGGAACTTGGTTTTTCACCCTTTTTGGCACCCCTTTTGCTGATTTTTTCCAAGGGGAATGGGCCAAAATAGGGTACCTGGCCAACTACTGCTCCATTTTGCCCCATTTTTGTTGCAATGCTTTTCTTTATTAGAATGTAGACTAATCATATATAAATAGGGTACCTGGCCAACTACTGCTCCATTTTGCCCCATTTTTGTTGCAATGCTATTTTTTATTAAAATGTAGACTAATCATGTAAAAATTACACAAATCGGGTCAGTTGATGGTAAGATATGACAGATTGGTGGTGAAAAGTGGGGTTCATGCCGCGGGCAATTAGGCATTTTTGCCGGGACTGGCAACAATCAAGCTCAGGTGCTATCAGCTCTGTAAACTGAGCTTGATTGTTGCCAGTCCCGGCCACCGTACATATTTCACATTTCAAAAGTACCCCCGTTTGGGGCCTCAGATGACCACCTCTGCTATTTCCAATTGGATTTTCATCAATGTCAGTGAGTGCACAAAATCTCTTACTCGTGCATGCATTTCTGGTGAGCTGCGCAAGTGTAAATAAAGTTGTAAGTTGTATAGAACTGTGCTGCGCAAGTGTAAAGTCGAACTGTACTTTGCTGCGCGAATGTAAACTTGTGCTGTACTTTGCTGCGGGGCAATGCACCCGCAATGTGCAGACGACCATTCACGTTGCGGCTTAAAGAGCACACACGTACTGCATGGGCAAAAGTAGTACAGAGTAGTGCGGTGACACCAAAGTAGTACAAAGTACAGAGTACAAAGTACAAAGTACAAAGTACAAAAGTACAAAAGTAGTACAGAGTAGTGCGGTGACACAAAAGTAGTACAAAGTACAAAAGTACAAAGTACAAAAGTACAAAGTACAAAAGTAGTACAGAGTAGTGCGGTGACACAAAAGTAGAACAAAGTACAAAGTACAAAAGTACAAAAGTACAAAAGTGGTACAGAGTAGTACGGTGACACAAAAGTAGTACAAAGTACAAAAGTACAAAAGTACAAAAGTACAAAAGTAGTACAGGGTATAGTGCGGTGACACAAACCGCAAACGTCAAATGTCAAAGCTCTTGATTTGGCTGGTATTACAACCAGATGCAAATGGCGTGCCAGGGGTGAGCGGTGCCGTGTGCTTGTTAGACTGGATGCTTGACTGCCCATGTGCATGTCCGCCTGCAAGATCTAGTTGCCGCTTTATTGGCCCCTCGATCCTTTGACTAGCTTCTTCTTCTGTCGATTTAAAGGATGCGTCAAGTCTGCTTTGACTGGGGGGCTGTGTGAGCGTGATTGGTTAGAAATGCTGCTGTTCTGTAAGATGCCTAGGTTGCGTTGATACAAAAGCATTTCCAGCACGGAGCGCACTTGCCAGGTTGTGCGGGTTGGGGTTACGCCTAATTTGACTGCTTGCTGTTTGGTAGGTGCTGCTTGAATTCACAAGTACATGGTCTGTGCATTGGCAGTGTGCATGACATCCAATGAATAGCTGTGTGTCCGTCCATGATTGCTGTATAGGGCGCATGGAGGACTGCAAGGCTCGTGTGCTGCTGACTTGCAGCGGCGGCATGCGCGCCACAAAGAAGATTGAGCTCAAGCAGATTGCAGACAAGGCAATCCAGATGTGTGCTGCACAGGGCCATAAAGTGAGTATTTGAGTGTGTGCGTGCGTGCGTGCATGAGTATGCGTGTGAGTGCGTGTCTCTGTGTGTATGTGTGTGTGTTCACTACATTGCCCGACTGAGTTGAAATACTTGAGACCTTGAGCCGAACCTGTTCGGCATGTTGGGTGGGCAATGGTGTGCTTGTCACTTTGGAAGCGACCTCCCTTGCCCATTATTGCGCAACAATCTCATACAAAGTGCTCTCTCTCTCTCTCTCCCTCTCTCTCTCTCTCTCTCTCTCTCTCTCTCTCTCTCTATACTTCTCTCTCTCTCTATGTATATATATATCTCTCTCTCTCTCCACACACACACACACACACACACACACACAAACACACACACATACACACACACATGCTTCTTCCCAAAGATCACGCTCACACGCATTCTCGCACAAGCACCCCATACACTCATATCTCATATCATACCCATACCACATACACTCACGCACACACGCACACCACACACGCTCACACCCACACCGATATACGCACCACATACACTCATACCCACGCCACATTTGCTCACGCTCACACTCACACTCACACTCACACTACATACGAACACACACACATGCACACACACCACTCTGACATCTGTGCAGGTGGACAGTGTGCTGGTGTACGCAAACGAAAGTGAAGGGGTGGCTGGAGCTGAGCTGAACACGCCCTTCACTCCTGGCCGCGACGAATGGTGGCAGCAGGCGAGCACACCGCAAATCCTCGTTCCCTCTTCTTGATCACAGCCACGCTTTTGCTTTGGAGATATACAATTGTTTTGATATCGCAGCCTCCACTAGCATGGAACTCCCAAATCACGTGCTTTAAGATGATAAAGCACGTATTTCACGTGTATGTACACACATGCACGCACTTTTTATGCATACACATACACACACATACACACACAGATGCACGCAGACGTGCGCACACCCAGAGACACACACACACACACTTAATTACCCTGTGCTGGCAGGCCCTGCCAGAGCACCCTGCCCTGTGTGACGTGGAGTGGGTGCCTGCAGAGCACCCCCTGTTTCTGCTGTACACCTCAGGCTCTACAGGTGAGAGAGCTGTGCAGCCTCCAAAGGGTTGCTACGCACAAGAAGTGATGAAGGCTGGTGAGCCTGAGTTGCGTGTGTGATAGAGGCTGGTGCGTGTGTGATAAAGGCTGGTGCGTGTGTGAAAAGGCTGGTGCGTGTGTGATAACGGCTGGTGCGTGAGTGATAGAGGCTGGTGCGTGTGTGATAAAGGCTGGTGCGTGTGTGATAGAGGCTGGTGCGTGTGAAAAGGCTGGTGCGTGTGTGATAACGGCTGGTGCGTGTGTGATAGAGGCTGGTGCGTGTGTGATAGAGGCTGGTGCGTGTGTGATAAAGGCTGGTGCGTGTGTGATAGAGGCTGGTGCGTGTGTGATAAAGGCTGGTGCGTGTGTGATAAAGGCTGGTGCGTGTGTGATAAAGGCTGGTGCGTGTGTGATAGAGGCTGGTGCGTGTGTGATAGAGGCTGGTGTGTGTGTGATAAAGGCTGGTGCGTGAGTGATAAAGGCTGGTGCGGGTGTGCTACGTAAGGGATGAACTACTGGTGGGCCTGAGTCGCACGAGTGATGAGAACTGAAGGGCCTGAGATGCTTGAATGGCGTATACTTGGTGGCCTGAGTTGCGTGAGTGATGAAGGCTGGTGCGTGTGTGGTACATGAGTGATGGAAGCTAGCAGCCTGAGTTTTGTGAGTGATGGATGCTTGGGGGCCTGAGCTATAAGGGTGATGGATAAGAGGCTTGCAAGTGAAAGGGCTGGGGGGTCTGTATCAGATG
>Ga0307945_1003736_pt1 | contig 12314 bp, 21 predicted proteins | sample OrgLakmetagen228_FD_201818 | JGI IMG/M metagenome (GOLD analysis project Ga0307945, IMG submission 201818) | Saline water microbial communities from Organic Lake, Antarctica - #228 | ecosystem: Environmental > Aquatic > Non-marine Saline and Alkaline > Saline | place: Antarctica: Organic Lake...
TGCATGAATTGATGCTGCACGGGCATTGCATGAATTGATGCTGCGCGGGCATTGCATGAATTGATGCTGCGCGGGCATTGCATGAATTGTTGCTGCACGGGCATTGCATGAATTGATGCTGCGCGGGCATTGCATGAATTGATGCTGCGCGGGCATTGCATGAATTGATGCTGCACGGGCAATGCATGAATTGATGCTGCGCAGGCATTGCATGAATTGATGCTGCACGGGCATTGCATGAATTGATGCTGCGCGAGCATTGCATGAATTGTTGCTGCGCGGGCATTGCATGAATTGATGCTGCACGGGCATTGCATGAATTGCTGCACGGACATTGCATTAATTGTTGCTGCACGGGCATTGCATGATTTGTTGCACAGGCATTATGGATTGTTGCGCGGGCATTGCATGAATTGTTGCTGCACGGGCATTGAATGAATTGTGCCAGCGACTGTGGGTTAAGTTTGGTGCTGTGGCATGTTTACATGTTTGTTTGCTGGGTCCAAAGCATTGTCTGCAAGTCACCATACTGAAGGGCTTACAGACAGATTTGCCGTGGTATCAGTTACCGAACCCTTTCATCATTCCATACTTGTGTGCACTTTTTGGTTTTGTTGTTCGGTGAATTTGGGGTTCAATGCGTTTTGTAAATTAAATCCACACACCAGACACAAGTGGCTCACAACATTCCAGCTACGACACGCGTTGTGTGGTTAGCAGTCTGCACCAGATCGCACGCGCACCTTGTAGATCCATTCCACGCACCCAGGCACAAAAGGCGTGCGGATCATCACAATCATGTCGAAATTTAGGACGTCGTACACCTGGACAAGGGACAAGCAGCCGTGTTCCTTTTATGGAAACAACATGATTGCAATGCCTCCTAAAGCACGCATCACAATCATGCCGAAACTCAGGACGTGTAGGGTCGAAATTCAGGACGTGTAGGGTCGAAACTCAGGACGTGTAGGGACACAATTCAGGACGTGTAGGGTCGAAATTCAGGACGTCATGTACACCTGGACAAGGGACAAGCAGCTGTGTGGAGCATGAAATCAGCTTTGTTCATGCCTTAATTTAGGCATCATTCACCGAAACAGCAAAGCACATTTTGTTGTGGAAGAATGCAGAGTTGTGCTCAAAGTTAAGAATGTGTTGTACTTTTAAAGCATGTACCAATGCAGGCCGTTTCTGCCACCACAGCAAGAAGTTGCGTCACGAAAAAGACGAAAGGTCTAATTTAACAGTGCTGCCCTGCTAGATAAGGGTGAGGCATCTGGCCACCTCCGTAAGCCAGGCACATCGATTTCATTAGACAAGCACATTGGTTCCATAAGACAAGCACATTGGTTCCATAAGACAAGCACATTGGTTCCATAAGACAAGCATATTGGTTCCATAAGACAAGCACATTGATTCCATAAGACAAGCACATTGATTCTATAAGACAAGCACATTGGTTCCATAAGACAAGCACATTGGTTCCATAAGACAAGCACATTGATTCCATAAGACAAGCACATTGGTTCCATAAGACAAGCACATTGGTTCCATAAAACAAGCACATTGGTTCCATAAGACAAGCACATTGGTTCCATAAAAACAGGCACATTGGTTCCATAAGACAAGCACATTGGTTCCATAAGACAAGCACATTGGTTCCATATGACCAGCACATTGGTTCCAGGTGATGCAAGGGCCAGTCTTGTCTCCAGGTGCAGCTGCTGGCAATGCCAGCTGCAGCATAATGATGCAGAGGTGATGCACTGATGCACCAGATGCCGGCCAGGACCGTACACATACAGCGTACATGGCCGTATGTATGCAGTTTTCACTGCTGAAGCTCCGTACCTTCACCGTATGTATACGTGTGGTTCCAGTCAACCATATGTAGGGTTGGCCAGAACCATATATATACGGTGTATACACGGTGTTTTTGGCAGGGAAATCACCAAATATACGGTCATATACGGTGTGTATATACGGTTCTGGCCAACCTTAACCATATGTCTCACCTTGACAGTCTTGTCCCGGGACAGGCTGGCCAGGAGGTACCCATCAGCACTGCAGGCCAGGTCTGTGTCAGCCAACCAACAGGGGCAAATCTTTGGCACAGCACAGTCTGATTTCAGCATGGCCATATTTAGCGTAACAACTACAACACACAAACATACACTCACTCACATACATACACTCACTCACTCACACACATGCATGCATACACACAGACACAAACACACACGTAGACATATTCACTCTCGCACACATGCACGTACATACACGCCCACAAAGTGCACGAGTGTGTGCTCCTCGTACATGTAAAGGTGGTATGCTGTGCAGATTAAGCATGAAGTTCAGACTTAGACCACTCTGCACAGCGCGCAAAAGCCTGTGCCTTGTTTGCTGCACTTTTGTACCAGGAACGAAAGGATTGCATTGCAGAACGACATGGTCCTTTGCCACCATCGGCCAGGCAGACAAGCCATGCAAACCTGAGCAAGTAATCACAGTTCCATTCAGCCCTACAACGACTTTCACCGGGATACAAACGCATCAAAAACCACATGTATGGCATCAAAGCTTTGTCGGGGACCTTACTTTGAGTCATGTACAGAGCACATTGTGTAGAACTTTGCTGTTAGCCCTCTTCCAGTCATGGTAGCACTCACCGTCGACAGCGCCCACGTGGGCACGGTACAGCTTAACAAATTCGATGCCCTCCTGTCACGGCGGCAGTGTTTGAAGCAGCGGGGGGCAAGAGCATTCAGTTGGCTGTGTGCACGTGCTTCTGGTTCCTGCTGCTTCATTTACGTGAGCTGCTGACAAGCTGAGAGTACCCGTGTTGCACTTCTTATTTTCGGCGTGAGGTTACATAGGCGGATACGCTGATGTGCGGCAGGTTGCTGTGTAATACTCACGTGCATAGTCTATCAATTCTAGCCTGCCGTTCGTTTGTTACAACAGAATTAAGCAGGTTGCTGTGTGATACTCACGTGCATAGTCTACCAATTCTAGCCTGCCGTTCGTTTGTCACAACAGAATTAAGCAACCCTGAAAAAGACAGCCGCACCCCATCACACCTGCTGCTTCTTCCAAAACTTCAGGCAGCCATCTACGGATGCGGTGACGATGAAATCTGAGGGCGTAACCTGAATAGAACAGGCAAGTTAGTTGGCCCGCAGGCTGCATTCATAAGCAAAAATGGATTGATGCTTGCAATCTGGGTGTGAAGATGTACATTGAATGTGCATTGATGAACAAGCAGGCTGATACGCACAAATTAAAAGTGAAAATAATCAGATGGATGGGATGGCCTTAAAGGTACTATTTCTTTGACCCTGCATGCATGCACATTGTTTCATTAAATACCAGCGTGTCTGCTGCATGACACACAGCGTATAGAGCAAACAATTCCATCAATATCTGCATGCACGCACCATGACGTGCGTGACCGTGTCCCTGTGCATGAAGCTCTTTTCATACATCTGCGCGCTGGGGAGCTGCTTCAGGTACTGATCCTCGAACTCCAGCACCTGTGGGCGCGCACACACTAGACGCTACGCTTACGCAATTCCCTTGAAGGTGATGGGTACAAGCGCTCACACCTTTCTCTTCTTGGCCTGTGGCGGTAGGACCGGCCCAACTTCAGGGGCCTCTTCATCCTCGGCAGTAACCTCTGTTGGCCTGGGAGGACCTGCCTCATCCTCAAATTCCTCTCCTGCCCTCTTCTCCATGGTTTGAAAGTTTACGTGATTAACTGATTTCGGGAACTATTTATTCATTTAAATTTGTTAAATTGAACCCGGGTCACAACCTTTGCACCTTTGCATCGCCTGTTTATTTCTTTATATTTAGGTAATTTCGTATGAACATACCCAATATATAATGGTTACCTAACCGTGGAAATTTCAACGGCGCATTCCATCGGCCTCATCCTCTTCCTACCCTTATTACTTTTTTAAGATTGTTGATTCTGGGGCAGTTTTAGTCCTCCTTAGCACTTTCCCGAAACTTTCCAATTTGTTAGGAACTGATCAAAACCGAGAGGTTTACCACCAACAACAGGGTAGGGTTGGCAAAAGGGTAGAGCATAATATGTTCTCTGCTTATTTCTGGGCTTTATTTGGTCTACGCAATTTCTGAAGCATGACAATGGTATCAGGAACCCTTTGCAGGTCGCACACATGGCGTTTTTAAAGAGAATTTTGGGAATTAATATACTTCTGCAAACTGGTGTGTGCTTCGAGAATGCGCACAGGAACCCTTGCAATTTTACTGGTTCAGGTCAGCTATCAAATTTTGGAACAGGATGGTTGAATCAAACAGCAATACTTTACGCGATGTTATGAAAGCAAATATTTCCCTTGGGAATTCTGGCGCTTCTAATTGTTGGACTAGCAGATGAAGGATGCTTTTGGTGATTTGCAGAATGGTACTGTTTACAGAAGTGACTTATTTCAATGCAGGAAGCTGAATATTTTTAATTTGCGCATAGACTTGAGATTCAGGCATCAGGCAGTTTGGAGAGAGGCACATGGTCAAGATCCTCGCTCTTGTTTAAAAAAGTCTGTGCCTTATCACAACTGGTTTGCTTTGCCTGAGAGACCGGTTTCTGATGCACGTGCACCATTTGTCTTGCCGGAGTATTTAAAGATGGCTGGCTCTGAGCAAAAGTGTCATGAGGAACGTAGCTCGGTTCAGGATTCGAGGACATGGGTTGAAGTGTGAAACTGGTTTACATGGCAGGAGTCCGGACAGGAGTGCACGTGTTTGCATTTTGTGTAAAAACGGGGATTATATTTTAGATGAAAAACACGTTGTTTTTCATGTATCGGTACCGAACATTTACGGCACCAGTTCAGCCATTTCTGAAGGTGATATCAAAGATTTTGTTTTTCAACATAACTGAGAAGTTTACAAATTTATTAGTGCAGCTGTCGATCTTTTTGATTGATTTATTTGTTGGGACCTATAGGTTGAGCAGCCATGTCAGGCTGGAGGCCTTTGTAATCCAAACTAAACTAAACTTAATCTTTAAAAAAGTTGCCCCTCTTGCGTACACAGTTGCCACTGCACAACTTTTTCTCTACACATTCTAACAGGCTCATGAAAAATACAGATTTCCATAAAAAATGTTGTCAACACATCATGACGTGCAACAAAGGCAGAACTAAATCCCTTACGACACTTCATTTTATTACAGAGTAGCAACAGTTCATCCCAGTGTCATCATCAACCACGCATGTCTATATCTTGCCGTACATGGCCAAGGTTTCTTGTTTAAGACACTTTGAAACTAGAATCCTGCAGGACACAAGACCTGCCATAGGAAAGCAACCCACGTACACCCATCCAAACATCAGGGTACATTGCTAAACAATGAACACAATGAAAAAAATGAGGAAAAACAGCATAACACCAAACACCTTGAGCACAAGCCATCTGTTGGAAGATATGGTGTTTAAATACTTGAGCAGCTGCGCCTGCGCGCTGGTCACATTGGACAGGGTGTCGTCAATGTTTTCGTCGATACGGATGGCCATCTCACCCTGCAAGCAATCATGCAACATTGTTTGTGAGCACGTGTGACGAGCTTTTCACACTGATCAGTGCAGCATGGAGCAATCAAGCATTTGGTCGCCACAACTAGTTATAACAGCTTGGAATGATCAATGGTATTGCCGAAATTGCTTTTGCAACTGAACAATGCCTGCATCCTGTTTTCCGCCACAAAAAATGGTTGGACTCCAGAGCCTACACTTCTTCTTCCTCTTTTCAACATCACAACCATTACAACGGCTTGCCTTCTTCTCGCCTAAACCCTTATTCAACAACCCCCACCCCCCGCAACTTACTTGTTGTGAAACCATCTCCGACAGCTTGTTGAAAATTCCACCCAGCTCCACAATTGTGGACTCCACGTTTTGCAGCGCCTCAGCCCGACTGGACATGTACGTGTCTTGAGGGGCCGACAGCGTGAGCTGCTGTTGCTGCTGCTGCAGGAAGCTGGGCACCGGGGCAGACTGCTGCTGCTGCTGCTGTTGCAGGAAGGGGGCCTGTGAGGATGAGGGGTCGGTGCTGCTGCTCCCGTACTGCACATGCAAGCATATGTAGGTTTCGGGTCAATGCAAGCGGAAACCGCTGTCCTCGTTACTTTCTGGAAGCATCCCAGGGCATGCAACCGTAGGTGCAACCAGCTCATGCTGCTCATGCTGCAACAAGGACCAAAAGACGCATACAACTTACCAACCACAAACATGCACAAATACACACGTTTGTAGTACACACGTTTGTACACATGAAAACTCAGTACCTGCTGTGGCTGAGGGCGGTGCAGGAGAGGCATGGCTGCCTCTGCATCAGAACCAGGGCCGGACGAAAACAACTGGCGGCGCTCTTTGTGGTGCTTCAGACTGTCCGTACGCACTGTCAGTACGTCCTTGAACTCCTGTGTGAGGTATGTTGCGAGTGTTTTACACAGGTCAGGTGTTTGGATTTTTGCTCACAAACAACATGCGCTGTGGATCGTGGCAAAGTGGAAGTGGAAGGAGTACATGTTCAATCAAACATTGCATGCATGAACATGTGACGCGCGCCCTTTTTTAGGTGAACACATATCAAATCCGCTGCCCACGTCTACAATTTCCAAATGCATAGAAAAAGGGTGACAACTGCAATGCTAAACACAGCATCATCAGCTGCAATGTTACACACAGCATCAACACCAATGTTACACACAGCATCATCACCAATGCTAAACACAGCATCATCAGCTGCAATGTTACACACAGCATCATCACCAATGTTAAACACAGCATCATCAGCTGCAATGTTACACACAGCATCAACTGCAATGTTACACACAGCATCAACACCAATGTTACACACAGCATCATCAACTGCAATGCTACACACAGCATCATCAACTGCGATGTTACAGCAATGTTACACAGCATCATCAACTGCAATGTTACACACAGCATCATCAATTGCAATGCTACACACAGCATCATCAACTGCAATGCTACACACAGCATCATCAACTGCAATGCTACACACAGCATCAACAACTGCAATGCTACACACAGCATCATCAACTGCAATGCTACACAAAGCATCATCAACTGCAATGTTACACACAGCACCATCAACTGCAATGTTACACACAGCACCATCAACTGCAATGCTACACACAGCATCATCAACTGCAATGCTACACACAGCATCAACACCAAGCCCGCCTCTGTACACACACGTGTGCTCCTGAACATGAGCATGGCATATACTTAGGGTTGGCCAGAACCGTATATATTCACCGAATATGACCGAATATTTGGTGATTTTCCTGCCAAAGGTAACGTATATACACCGTATATATATGGTTTTGGCCAACCCTACATATACTGTAATCGCTCTATACGCTGAAAAGCATGTAGGTACCAAGGTACGGCACCCTACCTGGTACAAAGGTGCACGGCACCCTACCTGGTACAAAGGTGCAGAGCACCCTACCTGGTACAAAGGTGCACAGCACCCTACCTGGTACCAAGGTGCACGGCACCCTACCTGGTACAAAGGTGCAGAGCACCCTACCTGGTACAAAGGTGCAGAGCACCCTACCTGGTACCAAGGTGCACAGCACCCTACCTGGTACCAAGGTGCACGGCACCCTATGTGGTACAAAGGTGCACGGCACCCTACGTGGTACCAAGGTGCACGGCACCCTACGTATCACAATTGGTTGCCACTGTGCCTGTGTGGCAGCATCCTTAATCCTTACATGTATCTGCATCTGAGATCATGCAAATGCGTGGCACGACACTCCCGCTGTAAGTTGTTACATACATCAGTTATTATAAGCCATCATATATATTATATATGAGTATGTAATATATATCATACATACCTGCGTGGCGTCCTATCATACATACCTGCGTGGCGAAGATATACCATACATACCTGCGTGGCGTCCTATCATACATACCTGCGTGGCGAATATATATCATACATACCTGCGTGGCGAAGATATACCATACATACCTGCGTGGCGTCCTATCATACATACCTGCGTGGCGTCCTTTAATCTGCTGCGCAAGCTGTCCACCACAGTGAGTGAATGGTCCTGGCTTTGCTTGTTGGTTTCATTGCCCTTTGCAGACAGGCGCTGCAGGTCTACCAGCGAGGTGTTGAGCAGCTGGATGTCCTGTTTGATGATGTACGTCAGCTCACTGACCTGCGTGCGGAAGCAGACGCAACAAGTTCTGTTCAATACCAGTGGGTACTCCAATTTGTTAGCACTTATATCTCATTGGCGAGTGCTGGCAACAGGTCTGGCAAACAGGGGTGAGCCAAACCACTTTTAAATGCGTTTGCCATTTTGCTCACAGACCTGCGTGTGCAATTTGACATGAAATCGCAACCCCTTGATGGTCTTCCAATTGATGGGCTTTCGATTGATGGGCTTCCGATTGATGGGCTTCCGATTGATGGGCTTCCGATTGATGGGCTTCTGATTGCGGTAGAGGTGCAGAGTGTAGAGGTGCAGCCAAGCCAAAAGCCAGGACGTAGGGTTGGCCAGGACCGTATATATACACCGTATGTGACCGTATATTTGGTGATTTTGCTGCCAAAAATACCGTATATACATCGTATATATATGGTTCTGGCCAACCCTACCAGGCACAAAGGGAAGGGATGTGTGTTATTATCTGAGCCGCACATCAAAGCACATAAGTGTAGTGCACTTGCAAGCCTCAGGGTGCGCAGTGCACGCACAAAGAAAAGGAAATTGTATTCTGTGGTGAACTAAACATACATAGGGTTGGCCAGAACCATATATATACGGTGTATATACGGTATTTTTGGCAAGAAAATAACCAAATGTACGGTCATATACGGTGTATATATACGGTTCTGGCCAAACCTAAAAATACATGTAAAAATAAATATCTGTGTCTGAGATACCGGTCTGGACATTTGAAGATGTATCGTTTCAAAACATGTATACCAACCACAACCGACGTGACAATCTTCACCCTTAGTCCCAGATTTCATCCTTCATACATATATACCAACCACAACCGACGTGACAATCTTCACTCCTAGTCCTAGATTTCATCCTACATACATATATACCAAACCACAACCGACGTGACAATCTGCACGCCTAGTCCCAGATTTCATCCTACATATATGCATACCAAACCACAACCGACGTGACAATCTTCACTCCTAGTCCCAGAATTCATCCTACATACATATATACCAACCACAACCGACGTGACAATCTTCACACCTAGTCTCACCTCTCGCACCTGTGTCATTTAAGGTTCAGCCGCTCCGAAAACTGGGTCAAATGAACCAGGTATGGCAGCTAAGTGGTACACTTTTTTAATGCCCAGAAAAGTGGATTAAACCAGGTGTGGCAGCTAGCTGGTACACAGTATGATATTATGATGGCACCCAGCAAAGTGGGGCAAACCAGGTGTGGCAGCTAGCTGGTACACGTTTTGATTGTGCCCAGCAAAGTGGGTCAAACCAGGTGTGGCAGCTAGCTGGTACACGTTTTGATTGTGCCCAGCAAAGTGGGTCAAAGTGGGTCAACCAAATATGACAGCCATACATACGACTGCGCTCAGTAGAGCATGAGCCGCTCACACGAACCATAACTCTCGTGCAACGGAACAACCCACCTCAGCAGCTGGGTCGTCAAACATGGATGTGCGCTTGGCTAGCTGTGCCAGCTTTTGTAACTTGACAGAGGTGCGTTGGATGGAGTGCCCAATGTCTGCTGCACGCCTGTATATTGGAGTGGTTACTTTACGTGTGGGTATAAGAGTAGGGTTGGCCAGAGCCGAATATGTACACCGTATATGACCAAAACATTGGTGATTTTCCTGCCAAAATACCGTATATACACCGTATATATAGGGTTCTGGCCAACCCTGTATACGTGTGCACTTTATGTGTGGGTGTCAATGCATTTGCATGGGTGTGTGTGTGTGCATCTTTTTGCACAAGCGTGAGGGGGTGCTTTAATGGGTGTTAAACCCTCCAGCAATTATCATTATCTCATTATCGCTAGCCATGTGCATGAGAAAGGTGTGCAGATGGCTGTGTGCGATGTGCATTCAAATAGTGTTTCCATAATCAGAGTCAGTAGGTTGCCCAGGTACCGAGCTAACTGCTTGGCATTACTACTACTTCTTTGCATACTACTACCAAGCTACCTGCTTTGCATTACAAAAGTGCTCCTTTTTGAACTCACCGTGCAAATTCAGAGTGCTGCTGTATCTGGGTGCGAGGGTTAGAGGAGGGGGTGGACATGGGAGCACCTCCCATGGTAGAGGACGACGAGGGTCCGGCCAAGTGCACCCCCATGGGTCTGTTGCTACTCATTGGGCCAGGGCCCACGCCATTGGCAGCATGCCCCCCTGCGAGTGTGTGTGTGTGTGTGTCGTTTGTGCATGAGTGCATGCATGCAATCATGCGTGCATGCAGGTGTGTAACCATGTGTGTGTATGTGTGTAAGTATGTGTCTTTTGTGTATACGTGTGTGTATGTGTGTATGTGTGTGTCTTGTGTGTATGTGTGTGTATGTGTGTGTATGTGTGTATGTGTGTGTTTTGTGTGCATGTGTGTATACGTGTGTGTATGTGTGTATGTGTGTATCTTGTGTGTATGTGTGTGTATGTGTGTGTATGCGTGTATGTATATTATGTGTGTATACGTGTGTGTGTATGTGTGTGTATGTGTCTTGTGTGTATACGTGTGTATGTGTGTGTCTTGTGTGTGTATACGTGTGTGTATGTGTGTGTCTTGTGTGTGTATACGTGTGTGAATGTGTTTATGTATGTGACTTGTGTGTATGCGTGTATGTATGTGTGTATGTGTGTGTAAGTGTGTGTAGGGTTGGCCAGAACCCTATATATACGGTGTAAATTCGGTATTTTTGGCAGGGAAATCACCAAATATACGATCATATACGGTGCATATATACGGTTCCGGCCAACCCTATGTACGTGTCTTGTGTATATACGTGTATGTGTGTATGTATGTGTCTTGTGTGTGTCGTGTGTGTCTTGTGTGTATGTGTGTATGTATGTGTCTTGTGTGTAACGTGTGTGTGCGTGTGCGTGTGTGTGTGCATGAGTGCATGCATGTGTGTATGCGTGTGTATATGTGTTGTGTGTATGTGTGTGTATGTATCTGTGCCTTGTGTTTGTTGTGTGTGTGTGCGCACGTGTTTATATATGTTTGTACGTGTGTGTTTGTGTGTGTGTGTGTCTGTGGCGTGTGTGCATTAGTGCATGTTTGCAACCATGCGTGCAGGTGTGTATACGTGTATGTATGTGTCTTGTGTGTGTGTGCGTGTGTGTGTTGATGTATGTGTGTATGTATGTCTCTTGCGTGTCTGTGTGTCCGTGTGCATGAGTGCATGCATGTGTGTATGCGTGTGTATACGTGTATGTATGTGTAGATGTGTCTTGCGTGTACGTGTGTATCTGTGTCTTGTGTGTGTGTGTGTGCGCACGCGTGCATATATGTATGTACGTGTGTGTGTGCTTTGGATAGAGCAGCACTGCTACACTGTTGAGCATGCAATGCATGTGTGCGTGCATTTTGTGCTCACCTTGTGCATGCTGTGCATTGCTGCCACTGGTGCCCTGCTGCAGCTTTTGAAGGCGCTCGCAGGTGACCAGGAACTCAGAGGTCCGGTCCCTGAAGATTCCGACATGAGATGCATTAGCTGTGCATGCACGTGCAGCGGTTTGGTGCCTGATTTGTGCATGCGTGCATACCACAACGATGTCATGGCATTACGTTGAATACAAGTGTGCACACATGTATTAACGTGGACTACCTTATGTTTGCCTAATCTACACATACCTAAGGCTCTGGGGCTGTGGGAGTGGCATCTAATCAGCAAGTAGGTCTAAACAAACTGCCCCAGTTGGTTGAAAGCTACGATAGGTCTGTGGTCTGAAGGCGATTGAAATATACATGTGTAATTAACATGGGCGTCCCTGCTGTATGTGTACAAACCGGCTGTGAATGCACACGCATGTGTACTACGTAACTATGCATGGGTACATGAATTTGTGCAGATGAGTGTGTGCGTGTGGATATATATGTGTAAGTATGTATGTGTGCATGCGTGTGTATATGTGTGTGAGTGTGTGTGTGTGCACGCGTGCATGTCTGTGTGCGTGTGTGTGCGTGCATGTGTGTATGTGTATGTGCGTGTGCAGGCGTGTGTGTGTGCGTGTGTGTGTATGTGTGTGTGTGTGTATGTGTGTGTGTGTGTGTGTGTG
>Ga0307945_1003740_pt1:0-7500 | contig 12308 bp, 7 predicted proteins | sample OrgLakmetagen228_FD_201818 | JGI IMG/M metagenome (GOLD analysis project Ga0307945, IMG submission 201818) | Saline water microbial communities from Organic Lake, Antarctica - #228 | ecosystem: Environmental > Aquatic > Non-marine Saline and Alkaline > Saline | place: Antarctica: Organic...
CATGCTCTATGGCTGCTCATGCTGCGTGGCTGCTCATGCTACGTGGCTGCTCATGCTGCATTTCTGCTCATGCTACGTGGTTGCTCATGCTGTATTGCTGTTCATGCTATGTGGCTGCCCACGCTACATGGCTGCTCATGCTACATGGCTGCTCATGCTGTATGGCTGTTCATGCTATGTGGCTGCCCACTGCCCACGCTATATGGATGTTCATGCTACGTGGCTGCTCATGCATGCTCTATGGCTGCTCATGTTGTGTGGCTGTTCATGCTGTATGGTTGCTCATGCTGCGTGGCTGCCCACGCTATATGGCTGTTCATGCTACGTGGCTGCTCATGCTATATGGCCGCTCATGCTGCGTGGCTGTTCATGCATGCTATATGGCTGCTCATGCTGCGTGGCTGCTCATGCATGCTATATGGCTGCTCATGCTACGTGGCTGCTCATGCATGCTATATGGCTGCTCATGCTACGTGGCTGCTCATGCATGCTCTATGGCTGCTCATGCTGCGTGGCTGCTCATGCTACGTGCGCTTTGGTGGACCTGTGCAAACTGTGGACTTCATATTCAGGACGGCAAAATCCTAGATGCAAACACACCGAGGAAGGTTGTTTTTTTCATGTGAGACTTACGCAGACGCAAGTGTGTGCACACGAGCAAAAATCACACATACTCGTATGCATGCACACGAACAAAAACCACACATACTCGTATACACACGCGCACGCACACACACACACACGCACACACACACACGCACACAGACAGACACACATGCAAATACACACACACACACACACACACACACACACACACACACACACACACACACACACACACACACACACACACACACACACACGCAACATGCACGCACATACGCAGGCTGCTTTACCCCAGCCGAGAAGCTGCCACTGGGCCCCCAGCCCTCCCCAATGCTACCCCTGCTGCTGTCTTTGGCCGCCGTGGCAGTGGGTGGTTTTAACATGGGACAGGTGCGTGTGTGTGGGTGTGGGTGTGCGTGTGTGTGCGGGTGTGTGCGTGTGTGGGTGGTTTTAACATGGGACAGGTGTGCGTTTCTGTCGTGGCAGATAACTTACTTTGCGTAAGTGAGATGATGACAGTGAGTGAGATGGCAGTGAGTGAGATGATGGCAGTGAGTGAGATGGCAGTGAGTGAGATGATGGCAGTGAGTGAGAGGATGACAGGGAGTGAGATGATGGCAGTGAGTGATATGATGACAGGGAGTGACATGGCAGTGAGTGAGATGATGGCAGTGAGTGAGATGATGGCAGTGAGTGAGATGCTGACAGTGAGTGAGATGGCAGTGAGTGAGATGATGGCAGTGAGTGAGATGATGACAGGGAGTGAGATGATGACAGGGAGTGAGATGGCAGTGAGTGAGATGATGGCAGTGAGTGAGATGATGACAGGGAGTGAGATGGCAGTGAGTGAGATGATGACAGGGAGTGAGATGATGACAGGGAGTGATATGATGACAGGGAGTGACATGGCAGTGAGTGAGATGATGGCAGGGAGTGAGATGACAGGGAGTGAGATGATGACGGTGAGTGAGATGATGACAGTGAGTGAGATGATGACGGTGAGTGAGATGATGGCAGTGAGTGAGATGCTGACAGTGAGTGAGATGGCAGTGAGTGAGATGATGGCAGTGAGTGAGATGATGACAGTGAGTGAGATGATGACAGTGAGTGAGATGACAGTGAGTGAGATGATGGCAGTGAGTGAGATGATGACAGTGAGTGAGATGGCAGTGAGTGAGATGATGACAGGGAGTGAGATGATGACTGTGAGTGAGATGGCAGTGAGTGAGATGATGACAGTGAGTGAGATGGCAATGAGTGAGACGGCAGTGAGTGAGATGGCAGACGCTTGAGTTCCTTTGCAAATGCATCTCCCTATGTCCTCGGCTGCTGGGGCAGTGGATGGTTTCAACATGGGACAAGTGCGCGTTGCTGCCTGTCGTGGCAGATAACTATTATTTGTGTGAGTGAGATGATGGCAGACAGTTTTCTTGTGTTCTTTTGCAAATTTCTCCCTATGTCCTCACGGGATGCCAAAAAGCAATTAGGCGACCACCTCCCTCATGGGTTGCCTTACTCCACGGCTGCTGACGCAGTGGGACGTTTCAACATGGGACAGGTGTGCGTGTGCGTGTAGCTTTGCCTAGTGTGGCAGAGGATTATTTCTCGCCAATGGGATAATGGCAGATGGGTGAAAGTGTCTGTCTCTTTATATGCGGACATGTTGTAATTGCTTTTTGTAGTTCTGAAATCGAAGTCAGATGTCATGTCGTCAAGGTAGGGGCAATTTGTGGACAGGCATGCTTTTTAATCTTGTCTCTAGGGTTGGCCAGAACTGTAAATATCCACCGTATATGACCGTATATTTGATTATTTCCCTGCCAAAAATACCGTACATAAACTGTATATATGGTTCTGGCCAACCGTACTTGTCTGCCTTGGTGGATGATGTGTTTTGCATGTGGAGTGCACCAAGCAATTGTGTCTGCGGTCTTTAATTGCTGTAGTTTGAGCAAAACATTACTGACGTCTTCGAAACTGGTCTTGACTGTTGTTTTGACGAGCAGGTTTAAATGGTGCATTTGCATATGTTCCTGTTTCTGTAGTATGATCCCAATTGCTGCTGCTGCTGCTGCTGCTGCTGCTGCTGCTGCTGCTGCCGCCTCTGCCGCGGGCGGCTGCTTCACTTTGCTGTCGGCTCTTTCGCACTTACACACTCGTACACACGTCTGCGTCTTCAATTCCTCAAACAGGGCCCCATCGCTGCGGCTGCCTCTGCCACAGGCGGCCGCTTCACTTTGCTCTCAGCTCTTTTGCACTTACCCACACGCACATCTGCATCTGCAGGTCCTCAAACAGGGCCCCATCGCTGCAGCAGCCTCTGCCACAGACGGCCGCTTCACTTTGCTGTCAGATCTTTTGCACTTACCCACACGCACATCTGCATCTGCAGGTCCTCAAACAGGGCCCCATCGCTGCGGCAGCCTCTGCCACAGACGGCCAGTACGGTTTGCTGTCAGCACTGCTGCTGGGCGGAGCTGCTATCAGTGGCAGCAGTGGCGCCGCTGCAGCAGCAGCCACAGGTACGATGCGTTTATGTACTTGCTACCAGGGTTGGGGTTAGGGTTAGGGTTACGCACCCACCCTGCGTAACTTGCTAACGCACCAACCCTGCGTAACTTGCTACCAGGGTTGGGGTTAGGGTTAGGGTTAGGGTTCAATTTTGCGGTGCTCGTGGTGTCCTGTTTTTAGGGCTGGTCATAGCCATATACATATACGGTGGTCATAGCCATATACGGTGGTCATAGCCATATACATATACATATCATATACATATACATATACGGTGGTCATAGCCATTTATGGTGGTCATACCCATAGCCATATACACATACGGTGGTCGTAGCCATATACATGTACATATACGGTGGTCATAGCCATAGCCATATACGGTGTATGTACGGTAATTATAGCAGGGAAATCACCAAATATGCGGTCATTTACAGGTGCATAAATACCGTGCTGGCCAACCCTACTCCCTACCGTTTTGAGAGTTTGTGAGTAGCTACCTAATTGCGAATGCCCTCGTGGATGAAGGTTTAAACTGAGAGATGCCCAAATTTGTGCAAGTAATGTATCGAATCTGGCTGGCCTCGCAAAGCCCAAATGCTCGCAGATAAGTAACGCTCATCACTACTCGTTGCAATGGTTAGTGCTCGCATTACTATGGAAGCAGTACGGTACACTCACACATTTTAAATGCACACAGTTGCTCACACATACACAAGCGCGCGCGCACACACACACACACACACACACACACACACACACACACACACACACACACACACACACACACAGACACACACACACACTAGCGCGCGCACACACACACACACACACGCATACACACATACACACACACGCCTACACACACACACATACACACACACACACACACACACACACACACACACACACACACACACACACACACACACACACACACACACACACACACACACACACACACATGCAGGTGGCGTGGGTGGCCATGCCGGCACTGCCATCGGTGGGGCTGCTGTGGGTGCGGCTGCAGCAGGCAGCACCAGCCTTTGGATGCAGGCCGCATCGGCACCCCTTGTGGCCGACCTGGTGGGTGTCACTGTCGCTAGAAAGAAAACAATGCTGTTGGACACTAGCATTAACTACAGTGAGAGGGGGCATAAGTAAGGTTGGCCAGAACCATATATACGGTGCATATACGGTATTTTTCGCAGGGAAATCACCATATATACGGCCGTATACGGTACAATATATACGGTTCTGGCCAACCCTAGAAATAAGGCTATCGCAGGGACGCCAAGGGAAGGTGTCACGTGGAAATTTGTTTATCATTTAAGGAACATACATGACATCTGTCAGATCACCCTTTTTAGCAGTGTTACAGAAGGAGCCACTTTATTGGGTCAACATTACACAATGGAGTGTGTGTGTGTGTGCTGATGAAGCTGCTGACTCTCATTGAGGTATGCGAGTGCGCATATGACACCTGCGACGTTCCGAAAATAAGTGGCAAACACCCAATTTGATGCGCAAAGAAGCTTGCCAATTAGTTAAGGTACACCCAGAAGTGCCCCGAAATAATGGGCAAACCCCGAAATTAAGTGGCAAACACCCAAGTTGATGCGCAAAGAAGCTCGTCAAGTGAGGTGCACAAACCCAGAAGTGCCCCGAATTAAAGGGCAAACCCCGAAATTAAGCGGCAAATACCCAAGTCAACCGCAAAAAAAGCTTGCCAAGTAAGTACTGTTCATAAACCCAGAAGTAAACATTTACTGCTCTGATTATCAGCTTTTCAGCCCTAAGGCTTATGCACCTCCTATGGTCTGTATTGTCCTACTAGGGCTCTGTGATCTTTTTCAGAGCAAGCAGTCTGTGAGGGCGGGTGGTCTTATGAGAGCTACTGCTGTTTGAGAGCTCAGTTTTTTTTCAGAGCAAGCAGTCTGGAATGAGAGACGAGCGTATCTTTACAGATATAGCATAATACAGGTAGCATAATACAGATAGCGTACCCTTACAGATATAGCATGTTACAGATGACATTGCCATGGGTCCCCTATCTTTTCATTGGGCATGGGCAAAGTTCATTGTCCACATTAGTACCCTTTTTCACCTTTACTCACAGAGGAATGCGGTTCTTTGTCTAGATTACTCCCACCGACAGCTGACAGCACTTTCCTGCGATTGTTAGAAGCACAAGTAATTAAGGGTGTGCCAGCCTCTAGTCGAGGCTCGACGAGGTCGAGCCTCGTCAAGCCTCGTCGTCACTGCTGTCAAAGCCTAGACGGCAGCTAGGGTGTCCATTTTTGGGGGAAAATCAGGGGAAAATCCCTGGAAATTCCTAAAAATCGGGAAAATCGACCGCATTTGTGTACAATAATATAACGTATGTTAGTGTAATGTAAACGCGAAAAATGGCACATCACGATGTCACAGTCTTGTTCAGGTAAGTGCCAGACTTGCAAATCTCGACGCCCCAAATGGGCAGTAATTTTGTACATTATAATCTTAATATTATCAAATTTTATCCAAAATATATGGAGTTTATTCTGGCCAATCTGCTGTGCGTATGCCTGTCCAGGCAATGCACCATGAGAGATTCCCTAAACACTTCCTACAGCTCTTTTCAGTCTGGTCTCTTCACAATAAATAATTATTAATCAAATTTCGGCTCAATCTGCGCAAGTTTCAGAAAATGGTTTTTTAACCGTAATGCACCAACTAGGGCCTATATCGACGAGCCTCGCCCTCGACGATGCTTGTCGAGCCTCGCTGGCAAAATCATACACCCTAGTTACCCATGCTTACAAGTAATATTATTCATGCGTTGTATATATTAATCATTGATCTGCGCGATGTTGCATTTACAAGTAAGGCCTCCCTTGCACCTTTGCTGTTTGCCGCCTTGAAAAGAAAGAAAAGAATTGCAGGTACTGGAAACTTTACCGGCTTGCATTAGGAAAGGATGTTGCCGCCTTGATGAAGCGGACAAATGTGTGTGTGTGTGTGTGTGTTGGTGTGTGTGTCGCCGCTTGTCCCTTACTTCGTGCGTTCAAAATGCAGTACAAGCATGGTTGCCACCATTTAGACCGGCCTGCTTTTTGTTGTCTGCAGCCTTCTGTCTTGCACACATCAAACGTCAACAATCTTTCCTGGTGATGTTTTGCCCTCACAGAGCAGCGTCAGCGCGGGTGCCGCCATAAACCTGCTGCTGCGCCATGTCGCGCTGCCCATCATCATCGGGCTGGGGCTGCTGATGCTGGTACTGCGCTTTGGCAAGCACTTGGTGAACAAGCCTCAACTGGCCCCACACCTGGCAGTCACTGTGAGCAAGGATGCTGCAAAGCCAAAACGCCAGTAGGGGGGTGGTGGCTTCTGCTGCGCGCGCGGCAGTTTCTTAGTCAAGAAACCAAGCGACTGGATGGCGGCGTGATTAATTTTGAAGAAGCGTGGTGGTTAAATGTCAACTTCCTGGGGGAAAAGTGTCTGAAAATTTGAGGGGAGAAAAAAGGGACCAGATCAGTTATTGATTCCATCCACGTTTCTCCGTACGGATGGGAATGAACAATTACTATGTTATATATTTTATTGAAGACGTTATAACAAATCGCTGCGATAGAAGGTGATGTTCAGTGAGCTTGTTTTGCCGGTGTCAATGCCTCAATGGTTACGGGGCCCCCGGGGGGTGACCTTCAGCCAGGGTGTTTGGCTGGTCGGCTCCTGACTGGTCTCGGCCAGCCACAAATGAATCCATGAATACAGATATGAAGAGAGATTTAGATTTACATGGAGACCTTCAGCCAGACTTTTCGTTCTGGGACTCAGATACAAGGTAAGGTTACATATGTTCCTCTAGGGCATTTAAGCGGGAACTTATAAGCCTGCCACCAGGAACCCTCGTCAAAAAAAACTGTATGTTAGTTGAGGAGAAAGGCGCATACATGAGAGAGCGTCTAGACAACCCCAACCCCCTCCCAGGGCTCGGACAGAAAACCAGACACAGAAAAAAACACAGGAGTTTGAAGAAGGAAGAGAGAGTGTAGGTGGAAAGTGAAAGCGGATTGTGAGAAAGCAGAAAATGAATAGCAGCAAAGAACCGCCCGTCTATCTAACAGGAGTCGACGTAGAAGAAAGTGTCTGTGTAAAGTAAAAAACGCCATGGTGTACACACTGTTGACATGCATTAGGAAAGAACACATAATTGTGGGCTAAGCAATATAGCATCCAACCCTGTCAGACAGAGAGGAGGGGGAATACAAAGAAAGGTAAGGTTACATTGCTATTTACGCCTCTGGGGGGCATCTGAGTGGAAGCTTGGATAAAGCCTGTAACCAATCCAAGAAAATGCTAGGAAATCAAGGGGAAAGGCTAGGCACTCAGCCACAAAAGAGG
>Ga0307945_1003742_pt1 | contig 12304 bp, 13 predicted proteins | sample OrgLakmetagen228_FD_201818 | JGI IMG/M metagenome (GOLD analysis project Ga0307945, IMG submission 201818) | Saline water microbial communities from Organic Lake, Antarctica - #228 | ecosystem: Environmental > Aquatic > Non-marine Saline and Alkaline > Saline | place: Antarctica: Organic Lake...
CCCCACCCCCACCTCCTTTACCTTGTAGACAACGCCATGCTCAAGCTCTGGCCGGTACCACCGCCATAGGCCGAGGTCGTAGTTGTCTGCCTTATTTTTGCCGAAGAACACAAGCATACGCTCCTCTGAGCCTTTGTCGACTTCTTGAGCCTTTCCGTCATAGGCGGCGAGGAAGTACTGCCTTAATGTCCTGAGTGGTTAAAAAGGCAGCATATGCTGGGTGAAAGAACAAAAGAAACGAGGACAGAAAAATAAAAGCTAGGATTGATTTTGGGGTTAAAACCTTGCTGCCACTCGTAGGTCCAGAAAAGATGACTTCAGTGCAACATGTGTTTACAAATTTACAACAAATCACCTTTACATGCCTAACTGATATAAAAATACTACAAATCATTAAAACACCCTTTTTCAGCTTTCTTAAAAATGACTGACTTCCAATGAAAGCCTTTGCAAAAGGGTGGTTTAATTAGAGATGTACAGATGCCCCTTTATGGTGCAGCAAGGGGCAACTACAATTGTGTAAACCAGATCCTGACCTCCCTGTCATGAGTAGGGTTGGCCAGAGCTGTAAGGTGTATACTATATACAGTAATTTTGCCAGGAAGATCACCAAACATCAATCATACACGGTGTATATAGGTATATACTATCGTACAAAAAGTATATCACCGCCTCCTAATTATTGTTCTTTTGATGGAGGCGGTGACGGGGCGGTGGTGTAATATTTTTTCTAAAGGGGGCGGTTGTGGGGCGGTAGTGGAAATTAACGTTTTTGAGCAGTACGAGGGATGAGTGGTCAGGAAGCCTTCCCAGCACTCCCTGCCACCCCAGCCCCAGCCCCAGCTCCGCCTGTCCCTGCCCCTGCCCCTGCACCCCCAGACCCAGCCTCAGCCCCGCCTGCACCCGTCGCACAAGCGAAGTTTCAGCGAGGGGGGGGCAGTTGCAGTGAGAAACTGTAAAATGTTTATTTGTAGGGGGGGCGGTTGCACATTTTGACCATAAATATTTATTTTTTCAGGGGGGGCGGTGGTCCAAGGACGTACGGTACATGCGTTTCTGGCCAACCCTAGTCATGAGAGTCAGGAGTGATAATAAATTGTGTACTCAAGATCAATGAGACACTACACCTGTCGACCATACTATGCACAGATTCTCTTACGAGTTGCAAGAAAACAAAATAACAGCACGCAGCAGCTGCATGGTTGATAATTGGTTATCTTAAAACTATACAATTTCATACCCATGGGGCAAACTTAGAGGGGGTTGTATATCTGAGGCCCAAAATGGGTATGGTTTTTGCATGCTCCTAGGGTACGAGCCCCCTAATTTGCACGTTTCAAGCTCAGCTCTAATATGTAGATTGATTCCAATGCAGCTGAGCTTGACACGTGCGAATTAGGGGGCCTATACCTAATCGGCCACGGCATTATCCCTACTTTTTGAGCAGCCAAATGCTGTATCTGACCAGCCATTGAGTGATTTTTTGTGTTATGGAATTCATAAGATGAATACAGATTATTGCAAAAATATGGAGCAAAAAGAACAAGTGGTTGGCAAGATATGCATCTTTGTACCATTCCCCATGCAAAACACCCATCTAGGGTATAAGTGAATGATGTGTGCATGTGTGTTTAGCCTGTCATTTCTTATGTAGGGCAACTTAACTAAATCTGAGAACTTGGTAGCTTATAAAGCCAGCATCAGTGTGAAGCTAGATTGGGTTCAATGTTATTAGTTGCCAGTTTAATGCAAAAATGAGCATGTTTGGACTTATGCTCAAATAACCCCTTCTGGAACAAACCTGGTGCTTCTGCCATAGTAGATAGTAAAACGGAGTGTGTAAAATTACAGAGGGGGGTCACTGAGCTCAAACACACCTTTTTGACGTTCAAGCAACTCATCAACTCATCACACACTTCTTCATCAAATTGGTAAAAGCTAGAGGACCATTCCACCCTCTCTGCCACCTTGCTGGTTTTTCCACCAGTTTACGAAGTGCCCGTGACTTCTTCACTAATTGCCTTATTGTCACTGCACTGCGTCTGTGCACACTGCAACCACATACCAGCCGCTGCATTTGCCGCTGGTCCCTTGGCCTTTCACATTACCACCGGTAGAGATGAGGTGCAGGGTCTCAGGAGGCCCGTCCACCTCAACCTTCTGGTTTGTGCGGGCCGAGATGTTGTTGTACACCTCATTCGTCTGTATGTCAGTGCGTGCGGGAGTCAGCGCATCTGCAGTTAAAAAACTCAAATGGCATGAAGGCCCTCCTTGTGGATGCTTCGTGCAGCCAAAGCCTTCCCTCAAGCAACCTACCAGCACGTCTTTAGGGATGCGTGTCCCTTCTGGCTTCCGTCCCCAGTAGACGCGGCCAGGGTACCGCTTGCGTTCCTCAAAATCAGGCACACGCTCTAGCACTGGGAGGCCTTGGTCACCTCGGATGAGCCTAGTCCTGATTTCATGCTCATCGCTGCGGGGGAAGGCAAGTGCGCAATTGACTGTATGCGGGTGCATACGTGGGTGCACGTGAGCCACGCTGTGTGTTTGCATGCATGCATAAGACCGAGTGCGGTAGTGCATTCGTATGTAGATGTGTGGGTGCAGTGTGCACACGTGCGTGTATGCATGTGAGAATGCAAGTGTGTGCACAAATGTGCATGCGCATGTGTACAGGTGCATGTGTGTGAGTATATGTATGTGTGCACGTGCGTGTGCGCGAGCATGTGCATGTGCATGCATATGTGTAAGTATGTTTGTGTCCGCACGTGCACGTGCATGTCGTGTACGTGTGTGTGCGTATCCTGTACGTGTGTGTGTGTGTTGTGCATGTGTGTGTGCGTGTCGTATATGTGTGTGTTGTGCATGTGTGTGTGCGTGTCGTATGCGCATGTGTGTGTGTGTGTGTGTGGCGTGTGTGCGTGTGCGTGTGCGTGTGCGCGTGCGCGTGCGCGTGCGCGTGCGCGTGCACGTGCGCGTGCACGTGTGCGTGTGCGTGTGTGTGTGTGTGTGTGTGTGTGTGTGTGTGTGTGTATGCGTGTGCGTGTGCGTGTGCGTGTGTGTGTGTGAGTGTGTGTGTGTGTGTGTGTGTGTGTGTGTGTGTGTGTGTGTGTGTGTGTGTGTGTGTGCGCGTGCGTGTGCGTGTGCATGTGTGTGTTTGAGTGCATGCACGCGTGCAAACTTACGTGGGATGATTGGATACCGTACTCATTGTGGCAACATGCTATATTAATTAAAAGTGGGGCTGCGAGGCACTCAAATCTCAGATCTCGTCTATTATTAATTAAATAATTCCCAAGCGAATTATATTCTCAAGCGAGCTCGGATGGAAACACCCACAAGTCAAAGCTCAAGCTGAGGGGGGGGGGCGGGAAACACAACCCGAGCAAAAGCAAGGCGTAAAAAAATGCCTAAAAACGAGAGTACACAGCACTTCATGCAAAGTGCCTGCCAGATCTCAGCCTACGTTCACTACGCAAAAACTCCAGTTCTACAGCTGATGATATTGATCAAGGACTCCTAATAACAAGAATTAAAAGGGTCAGACTTGACCAAGCAAATTGTGCAAAATACTAGGTTACAAATCCATTGCGTCCGTGGAAGAGGGGAAAGGCAGCCAACTAATTGTGTGTTGGCAATGAAAGCTAGAAAAAGCAGACAGAGATTGTCACCAACCTCCTACTTAATTTTTTGGCACTACTTTTTACACCCGACTTGCCTTTTGAGTACCAGCTCTGATCAGGACCCAGTCTCAGGCCAAGCCCCCACCTATACTTAAATTTCAGTGGTGGAGAAGAACTCAAACTTCAGTGGCTTGTCAGATCAAATTACTGTCACTGCAAAGTCAGCACAACAACCAAAAATGATTGCGCCTTCGGACCAAGAAAGGCCTCCAAGGTGGAAAAAACATCCAGCAGAGGAGTGAGCTTGAGTGCATCGCTGTGGTTCCTAATGCTTCTACCAGTTATCTGGCTCATGCCCTTGCGCTCTCTCTGCACACACGTATGCAATCAAAAACACGTATGCAATCAAAAACACGCTCTCTGCACACACGTATGCAATCAAAAACACGCCTACCGGTACGGCTTCTCTCCCAACGCAAACTGCCCCATCTGCCCTTGCACTGATAGTGCGCTTCACATACTCTCAGGTTGTCAACACACTAAAATGAGGAACATGATTATAAAACGCCATAATACGGCAAGTGTGCTGATAGTCCAAGCCCTACAAAAGGGACCATGCGGTGCCAACCAAATTTCCTACACTGACGTAGGCAGCGCAGATAAACTATCAGAGCAAGGCCTAGATATCAGAAACACTGCCAACAAAACTCTGCCCTCTTGGTTGCTTCCAAAACTAACAGCACATGCCTTAGAAGCCTCTTCTCGTCCTGACGCCATCCTAATTCTACCTAGCACTGTGTGCTCCTCTCGCGTAACAACCTGCAACCCAATCTTTCAACAGCTTGCTAAAGACAAGCAGTTGAAACCAGTGGGAGGTTCACCTGATTGAGTTTAAATTCTTTGATGACACTAGGCCTGGTCCCCAACTCCAAAAAGCAAAAGCACAGCACAGCATGCTTATGGCCAACCTAAACAGACAAAGATTTAGGGAAATAAAGCTTCACGTGATCCTCGTTGGAGCTATGGGGACTATCTACAAAGACTATACAAACAAACCTCTGGTAGACCTTAATCTAGATTACATAAGATTAAGAAACTGACACACAAACTGAACGAACACTCCATCAGAAATGCATCTGCACGCATAAAAACAAGGTATGCACTGCAATACAACACAAGCAACAACAGTCAAGGATTGGGTCCGGGTGCTACGGCACACAACCCCCCTAACCCACATTAAATCATATCTAATTGTTTGCGCGGTGGGGGGTTGCCTAGTGCGGGCACCTAAGTAACCCCCTCCCTTAATCATGCTGGCTGTGTCATCACTACCAGCAGAGTCTTTCCTTTTCTTTTTTTCTTTTCTTTGCACAAACGTATGAATGTCTACTGGTGCCACTCATCTTTGATTGGCACCCACACTGCTGCTCCTTCTAGAGCTGGGAACAATGACTCAGACAGACCTCTCGGCCTCATTGTGGTTACACATTAATATGACCCAACGAACAAATAGAATTGGAGACCTTACACGGTACAGGGTCTCTTGAGGATCCCCTCTATAATGCCTCTTAGTTTACATGTTGTCAATTGATACCAAACATATCAAATCCTGAAGATAAAGGTTATCGATAAGATTGGCCATCCAGCTTATTGAACAAGACATATACTAGAAACTCTCAACTGTCAACCAACTTAACTGCTCTGTCACACAATTTGTCGCTGCCAACGATTGGGCGTGACGGGCTCCTTTCCCTTGTGTGGGATTGGTCTTCATTGCCTGCCTTCCCCTTTTAAAAGAAAAGAAAGAAAAGAAAAAAGAAAGAAAAAAAGAAAAAAAGAAAAGAAAAAGAATGCAGACATTACCGGCATGGATTAGGGCGGTTGATTTGTGTTCTGCACTGCCCAATGGATGCAGCGACAGCCACACAACGTCCCACCTGGAGAAAATTAATAAAAGAGGCTTTTTAGTGGATCAGGTGGTTGGAAGGCATAAGTCTGCTCACCACCAGGGGTATTGCTTAGATATTTGTAAGGATTATGTTCCATGTTTTGCATTATCGTATGATTTTTGTTACGGATCTGGTTGCATGTAGGCTCGATTTTTTCATGAGTGCTGTGGCATGTAGACCAATAACTCCGAGGCTGTGGAGTGGGTTCCTTGTGTGGCTGCAGTAGATGGTGCCTATTGCTTCTAGCAGGATGGTGCGAAGGGCTCTGCGGTGTCCGAGTGAACGAGGCGTGTTCTTGTGCCTTTTCTGCCTGTTGAGTAGGGGAAGTGTCTACACAGTACTTAGTATTTTCATTACATGTATACTGCATTTGTTTGGTTGTTTGTAGCTGTTTGTTGCTGTTGTTTGTCTCTTTATTTCATAGCCAGTGGATATGGATTGGCAGCGCCACCTGCCAGATGATCACGGGTAGCTCTTCTTGCATTATTGACAGACCTAGTGTTTGGGGGCGCTGTTGCTAAGTTGGAATAACATCTGGCTTTGCTATATTTCCTTGTAAGAGCCAGGTCGGAATCATTTTTACCTGTATCTCCACGAAGGGCGTCGCTCATTATATACACGTTTTCTTTTTGTGTTGATGTGCTACCTTTGCGGCATTAATGGAGGGGAGGCATGGATAGAATATTCACCGGTCTTGCTTTCTACTTCTTAGCTGCTCGTCCTAAAGCACTTTAAATAATCACAATAGCTCTACAGGCGCCAGGACTTCACAGGCCACCCATCAACTGACGAACAACAGCAACTAGATCCTGACCCTTTTCCAAGAGAATAAGTTAACTTCTTCAAATAATCGAATTTTGACTGATTTATTGCGTCTCCAGTTCAAAATAATTCAAATGGAATGTGTACCCTTGTAATAGGCGCCTTTGGCAGAGCCGGATGCACGAGCCCAAGTGCACTATTCAAGCTTGCAATGCAAGCATGGCGATAAGGCACCCACGCAGCTCCATTCGCACTGCTCACACTGTAGCCTGCACACACACGTGATCAAGCCGGTAAGCTGCTCCTGATGATTGGTGTGAGGTGTGGGGATCGGGTTTGCTTGCATAAATACATACTTAAGTTATTTTTCATAGGAATGGCTTAATAATAAGTAAGCAGTAAAAAAAGGCAAGCAACATAAATGTCTGTTTTACATCCTCGTTCAAGATCTCCTGCAATTCACAGCTGTAGCTTTGCCACATGTATTGTCTAAATGAGTATGTAAGGAACCCGTAATCCCTAACCCGTATATATGTGTCTCATATGCAGGTGCTATTAAAGAAGATGGTACGGAGACTTCACGACAGTTTTGATCGACTGCAGAGTACACCTGACCAGCAGGGTTGACCAAATCAACCAGATATTCATCAGCACATTCAGAAAAGGTGCAACAATAAGGTGCAACAAGAAGGTGCAACAAGAAGAAGCCTTTACGACGACGATGTTGACATTATTCAGTACTAGCAATCGATAAAGCAATGCAATCAAAAAGAAGGCTATTGGAAGATGTTTAAGAGCAGGGTGTTGTGCGTATCCTGTCCCAGCATTTACCAGTGCGCTTGAACTCTGGCGTGTACACGTCTGACATTTCTGCGCCAAGCACATAAATTGGAGGCGGGCTATGCTTCAGGCTGAGGAAGTAGTTCCACGCAATGTCATCGCTGCAAAAGCAGGACAGGAAAATAAATTACATCTTGAGGAGTAGTTCCACGCAATGTCGTTGCTGCAAAGGCCTCACAGAAAACAACAATTGAAAAAGGGTGTGCTCTCTATGGACGTACGTCCAAAGAGTGCCGATAATTCAAAAGCAGAACAAAACAGTAACGGGCTCTCTGCGGGTGTATTTTGAAACAATGTCGTTGCTGAAAAGCGGTACAAGCATCAGGCCAGGAAGAAAGATTAGTACAGCGCACTTGCTCGGCTGCCTGAACAACACATATGCTGGATGGCTTTAGCGGTATTCATGGCCTGCGTGATTTTTATTTCTGGTGAATTTCATCAAATCTGGTTCACCTAAGCAAGTCCCCATTGTCGCAAATATGCCCTACTTGTGCATCTGTGATGGGCGTGATGCATGCATGCACGAGGAGGGTGCAGCAGTGCCTCACTAAAATAATCGTGGACACTAGTAGGGTATTCAGGAGCTGAGTCGCTGCCTATACCCTACTTACGCATCCTGATGAATGCGTGGCATCTTTGCAATCTTTTACATCACGGATGTACAAGTAAAGCATATGTAGGGTTGTTCATAAAATGTGCACGTACGTGCACGCCGTGTGTAGTGAGCAGGGTGCGAGCCATTTATGATGCAAATATATGGGGTCCGTATAATATTGCATTTTTACTCAGCTCTCTGAGCTCGGAATCTCGGTGCGAATTTAGATGAATTGAAATGGTTAAAGTACCTGAGCTTTCAGTTAAAAGGACTGCAGCCCATTTAAGGCCAGATTAGGCCAGAAGACTTGCACAAAAATCTCAAGAATCCCAACCAATTTAAATCCATCGAGCAAAGTTAAGAGGTTCTCCTTGTAGGGGACATGCACGAGAAGTCCTGTGCACTCAAGTGCAAGGGCTGCAACCCTCCAGAGGATTCTGAGCCCCAACAATCCCTCGCAAAAATGCAGGCAGCACAAGAAAACATGCAGCAAGAGTTCCACAACAATTTTAGTTCAATTACAGTTTTATATACATTGCCTGCCAAAAATGGCAATTCATTGCAAGGATGAGGAGCATGTGTTATTATAACACATTCTCTACTAATATTTCCTTCACATCAGCAATGGATTCCAGATGTCTTAAAACCTTACCCCATCAGAAATCATATGGAATCTCCCAGCCTGGGGGCTATTATATTTTATATATAATATTATAAAATGATTATATATTAGGATTTTGGGGAACATAATATCAAACCTCGCACCCTGGGAGTGAGGGTGTGCCTTGCTAGGGAATGCAAGGAAGCAAACGACGCTTGTGGACACAAGTGGGGCCTTGATTTCAAAACAGACCCGCAGTAGGCTAAAGCAGCTGAGCAGAAGAGGTTGCATAAACCTGGAAGGTATAAATATAATCAGACACAGTACAGAAGTGCCTCTGTTCCATCAAACTTTGAGACTGGTATCTGCACTGTTGATAACTTTCCAAAACAATTTTCAGGTTCAAATTATGCTTTATGGGTACATAATCAATAGTGATATGTGATATCTGTATAGATCACGTGCCTAAATGGTGGAGCTTAAAACTTTGGCCATGACTGGTAATTGGTAACTCACAGGTCTACTGACACGAACAAGGCCAAGGTTTTCACTTAAATAATCTTTATCGTGTAGGCAGTTATAATAAACACCTAATACAAAATCCACGCAGTCAGTGAAAACTCTCCTGCATGAGCTAAGGAAGAGGAAACCACTCAGCAAATAGGCTGCAGTACCAAGCAGCACCACCCTTTTCCAAGGATTTCACCAACGATGTCCGCCACAACTCCGCAGCAGCCGCTAAAGCACACTCACTACTTCATGGACACAGAGCTCTCCTTGTTCTATGCTATACAGCTCTGTCTTCACACACATTGTGTCTCACGCAAACCATTCATGTGCTTCTTGCGGCACAACGTGGACACACAGATGTTTAAATGTGTGTGTGTGTGTGTACACAGATACACACACATGAAAATGCGGTTCAAAGAAGGCACCTCTGCTAGCGAGCACTCATTTCCAAAGCCTACCATCCTTTAACTTCGTGTGTCTCGTTAGAAAGGAACGCACGGATGCGTGCAAACTCAGGGTCTGCTGTGTTGGCAAGTCCTAGCACCTCAGGACCTGCACAAATTATGATATGAGCTTCGGTAGTGAGGTGTGAAAACGAGGCCGCCTACGTAAGTTTCTTCACTTTCATAACAAAATATCGAGAAAGAGCTTGTACAACAAGAGAGTCACCTGCAGGCAAAATTCATAGGGTTGGCCAGAACCATATACATACGCTTCTGGCCAACCCTAAAAATTCAACATCAAGTCAAATTACGCGACAAAACAATTGCTTTTCGTTGTCTCTAACTCTGTGCACATTCAAGCATGCAGCGGTTTGCCCTTTAAAAGCCCGTTTGTCAAGTACAATGCCGACCTATAGAGGTATGCCTGGAGTATAAGGAGGGGAAACCATGAGAAAAGCAACAGCTCATTTCCTACAAAGTGATGAACAGAAGCAGTTGGCAAAAAGACAGCACAATGCCGACCTATGGAGGTATGCCTGGAGTATAGGGAAGAAAAATAAGAGAAGAGCAACAGCTACTTTCCTACAAAGTGATGAACAGAAGCAGTTGGCGAAGAGACATTGGTGCAGGCAAACAGACGAATATCTCCGTTTTTTTTTTCTAGCTCACACCACTAAAACTTTTCTACGTTCTAGCTCGCACCACGTTGCTCTGGTCCTAGCTCACACCACGTTGCTCTGGTCCTACACACCACTAAAACTTTTCTACCTTCTAGCTCACACCACGCTGCTCTGGTCCTAGCTCACACCACGCTGCTCTGGTCCTACACACCACTATAACTTTTCTACCTTCTAGCTCACACCACGCTGCTCTGGTCCTAGCTCACACCACGTTGCTCTGGTCCTAGCTCACACCACGAATAAGTCCGAGCACAAGCAGTTGTGCATACTTCAAGCATCAACACACACCTGCAAACCATGCCTTGCCAATCACCATTGTGTACTTGTCCGGGCTAATTACCTCTGCACAGATCACCACAAAAAATTGTATCAGGAATTTTGTTACACAATAAACGTTTGTGGTAAACATTGAGGTCATAGACTGTTGCCCATGGCAACACTGACACACACACACACACACACACACACACACACACACACGCACACACACACGCACGCACACACACACGCACACACACACACACGCTTGCCTGGGCCAGAGACCTTGGACTTAAGATTGTGGGGCAATCACATAAGTTGGATGACAGGGGGGAAGTGCCACTCAGGATTTATTACAACAGCTTAATATTAGCAGTCAGATAGACTCAACATGTTATGCGGCAGCACGGACATATTCGTGTTTTTGCAGCCGGTAAACACACATTAGACGGCTCTGCTGTTGTTTTCATTAAATTCATGCCCAAATAGGAAGAATGCACCAGCATGGGGTCAAGGTGCAGTGAGGAAAAATCGGAAAGGCCAAGCAGGTGATTTCATCATTTAAACAGGATAGATGAAGGTGCTTACCCGGATAGAAGAAGGTGCTTACCCGAAAAGAAGATGATGCTTACTTGGATAGAAGAAAATGCTTACCCGGGTCATATCCATACAAGTAAGCACCGTAAGCCTCATCCCAGTAGATGACACGGTCGTACAAGCCCACAACCCTATGAGGTGAGCATTTTAGGCTGAAATCAGTGTTGTGCAAAGTGCACACTAAAAAGTGCACATTAACAAGAACATTGCAGTGCAAGCCCAGTTGGGCATGCATGCACACAGCCTCAACCTGAATCTGCAACAGGCAGCATACTTTCAGAACACAGAACAAAGGGGTGATTTGCTTGAAAGGCATAATGGCTAACGGAATCAAAGCAGCAAAAAGTCCTAAAGAATGGCGTCGTTCTACGTAAGCACAGCATATGTTTCTACGTAAGTACAGCATAGGGTTCTACGTAAGCACTGCATAGGGTTCTACGTAAGTACAGCGTAGGTGCCATTAAATCTGCATAAGGCAACTCCTTAGTATCAAAGTGCAGCGTTCCAAAGCAGAAATAAGAAATAAGACTTGTCCTGCTTGCAACAGTTTTTTTGCAACAGTTTTTTAAAGTCTAGGTATCCCTGCCACAACTCACACCCATCTTTTGTTTTGTTTTAACTGTGAATGCAGGGGCACTGCAAGTGACAAGTGCTTCACCTGCCTGGAATCCCTGTCACTTGGCTGGATTCAATTTGTATAGCATTGTGAGCAGCAAGCTCTGGCCGTGTGACCTAGGGGGGCATGTTTAGTTTAGTTTGGAGTACAAAGGCATTCAACCTGGAATGGCTGCTCAACCTATGAGAACGAGGTAAACCTCAAAACAAACCAAGTAAAAAAAGGGCTGTGACGCAACTGGAAATTGCTAACCTTAAACACACGAGAAGAAGTAGGCAAAAACACAGAGGGGCATGCCCCTCCTAGTTATAAGACAGGGAAGGGTCATGACGTACGTTGTATTGCAATGCACTATGTTGTATCATAACGTACGCTGTATTGCAATGCACTATGTTGTGTCATGACGTACGTTGTATTGCAATGCACTATGTTGTATCACAACGTACGCTGTATTGCAATGCACTACGTTGTATCATGACGTACGTTGTATTGCAATGCACTATGTTGTATCATGACGTACGTTGTATTGCAATGCACTATGTTGCATCATAACGTACGTTGTATCACAATGCACTACGTTGTATCATGACGTACGTTGTATCGCAATGCACTTTGTTGTGTCATGACGTACGCTGTATTGCAATGCACTATGCTGTATCATAACGTACGTTGTATCGCAATGCACTATGTTGTAACGTCGTGGTTTCAACCATACCAAACGCTTTCCTGAAGCAGGCATCACCTGTCTGGAAACTGCTGCCACACTTTAAAGGCACCTGCATTCATGAAAATTTGTAAAGTGAGTCGTGTGTGTGTATGTGTGTGTGGGGGGG